>Ga0193729_1000257_pt1 | contig 26953 bp, 22 predicted proteins | sample U1c2metaG_FD_143036 | JGI IMG/M metagenome (GOLD analysis project Ga0193729, IMG submission 143036) | Soil microbial communities from a riparian zone of the East river system, Colorado, United States - U1c2 | ecosystem: Environmental > Terrestrial > Soil > Riparian zone | place: USA: East River...
CCGTCCGGCTTTGAGCAGGGCGGTCATTTGCACCCAAGTGCCGTACATGCGGCGGCCATAGATACCCTGAACCGTCGCCCCTTTGAAAATTACGTCGTTCACCAGATCGAGCGGAACCGACTCGGTGGGTATGCCAAGTAACGAAGCACGGCCTCCGGCCCGTAAGGCTGCAAATCCCTGCTGGATCGCGTTGGGATTGCCAGACATTTCCAGCAAAACATCCACGCCGGTGTTGGAAGTATCGGCCAATATCTGCTTCACAGCGTTTCCGGAAGACGGGTCGAGCACCACATCGGCGCCCATTTTCCTGGCCATGGCGCGCCGCTGCGCATTGGTCTCGGTGGCAAATACCGTGGAGCTGCCGCAAGCTTTGGCGACTGCGATGGACATCAGCCCAATCGGGCCGCAGCCGGTAACCAGCACCGTTTTCCCTGCAATTTCTCCGGCTAGGACGGTGTGCACGGCGTTCCCCAGTGGATCGAGAATCGCTCCGTAATGTTCCGGAATAGCTGGATCGAGCTTCCAGATGTTCGAAGCGGGAATTTTTACGAATTCAGCGAATGCGCCATCTCGATCGATGCCAATGATGCGCAGGTTCTGGCAGATATGCGCTTCGCCGAGGCGGCACTGATGGCAATGGCCGCAATTTAAATGCATCTCAGCGCTTACCTTATCACCGGCTTTTACGGCGGTCACTTCTTCGCCCACGCGCTCGACAACGCCGCTAAACTCGTGTCCCAACGTTACCGGAGGTTTAATGCGTCCCTGCGACCAACGATCCCATCCATATATATGCAGGTCCGTGCCGCAAATCGACGCCGCTGTTACGCGTACGAGGACGTCTGTGGGGCCAATCGAGGGCACTGGCGCGGATTCAAATGACAATCCGGTTCCCGCTCGCATTTTGCGCAAGGCATTCATTTGCCCAGACTTAGTCACAGACATCTAACGCGGCTCCCAGGTACAAAGTAACTTTTGGATGGTAGCACACTACCCTTGGATGACTCTTTACGTGAACAGGCGACAAAGACCCGCCCCGTGGTGCGCGACAATCATTGATTCTAGAATACATGGTTGTTACTAAGCGCTTTAAGCGCGATAGGGGACGTGTTATTCTCTCCCCGCTATGATGGCCATCGCTACGAAGCGAATTACGCGAATTACCACCGTCACGTCGACTACGACGCCGACTATTTGCGCTTCGGGCGAGTGGAGAAACCGCTAGATCAATAGCAAAAGTTTCCAACCCACTGCCGGAAGCCCTGGCGGTGGGTTTTTTTTTAGACCCGCATCCAGAACGCTCCGGCGAATTTAGGAGCCGAGACATGAGCCTCGATAGTGCGCAGCAGGACCCGAAAGGCAAGATGCCATTGAGGCCGAACGCCGCGGACAAAGGCTTGCCCGGCCGTTCCGTGCAACCTTTAGAGAAAAAGTGGCGTGCTGGAGTGTTAGGCGCTACCGGCCTCGTAGGGCAGCGCATCGTCAAGCTGCTGGCCGATCATCCGTGGTTCGAGCTCACCGAGGTGGCCGCCTCGGAACGCTCCTCGGGTAAACGCTATGCCGAAGCGGTGCGCTGGCATCTGGATGGATCCGTCCCAGAAAATGCTCGCGATCTGGTGGTGAAGGATCTGGACCCCACGGTGGAATGCGATTTTGTTTTCTCGGCGTTGGATTCCTCGGTCGCCGGTGGCGCGGAAGAAGATTTTGCGCGGGCCGGTTATCCGGTGGTGAGCAATGCCAAAAACCACCGCATGGATGCGTATGTTCCGTTGCTGATCCCGGAAGTAAACGCCGCGCATCTGGAAGCCATTGCAACGCAACAAAAAAAATGCGGCTACGCGCGTGGCTTCATCGTCACCAATCCCAATTGCTCGACGGCTGGACTGGTGCTGGTGCTGAAGCCTCTGGCTGACGTGTTTGGTCTGGAGAAAGTTTTTGTGGTCACGCTGCAGGCGGTGTCTGGCGCGGGTTATCCCGGGGTCGCGACCATGGACATTCAAGGGAACGTCATCCCCTTCATCAGCGGCGAAGAAGAAAAAATGGAAACCGAGCCGCAAAAGCTGCTCGGCAAATGGGATGGCTCGCGCTTCGTGGACGCCGGTGTGGGTTTGACGGCGCATTGCAACCGCGTACCGGTGCTGGATGGTCACCTGGAGTGCGTCAGCATCGGCCTGAAAAAAATCGCGTCGCTACGTGAAGTGCAAGAAGCACTGCGCACCTTTGAAGTGGATGCCGAACTCGCCGCGTTGCCTTCGGCTTTGCGCCACCCTATCATCGTGTTGGATGAAGAAAATCGTCCGCAGCCTCGCCGCGATGTCGACGCCGGAGCCGGCATGGCCGCCGTCGTTGGCCGCGTGCGCGAATGCCCGCTGCTCGATGTGAAACTCACGCTGCTCTCACACAACTTGGTCCGCGGAGCGGCTGGCGCGGCGGTAATGAACGCTGAATTGCTAGCTGCCCGCGGCTTTTTCAAATCGCGCGTAGACCAAAGCCAAAGCGTCGAGGAATCCGTCTCGAAATAGCAGATTGTCAGGAAAGTACGCTGGATTCGCAGTTCTGTGCCGCAGCGTAAAGAGTAAGCAATTCACACATGCGTTGCGTCCAGCGCGGGAGGTCCGCCGCGCCGCCGAACGAGACGATCAACGCGATGATGCTCTTAGTCGACGCGGTAACCATAGTGCGTTCCGAATCGCTCGTGGCGCTGCCGTGCGGGCCAATCGCGTCGGCAAACAGCGGAAGGTCTTCCAGATTTAAATCGTACTTACCGATACCTTTGTAAGTCTCACCAGCGCGTCCGGCGCGAAATACAATGTCGCCGCTCACCGCCGCCAGATCATACAGCCCAACCGGAAGGCGGCTCTCCACAGAAACAAGATTGATGCCGTCGACCACCGCATTGATCCGAGGCAAGCCTTTGTTGGCTATGACGCGGCGCAGCAAAGCCTCCGCCGAGCCGCGGTAACGCGCGGGGTCTTTTCCGAGCGCCTTGTAGGCTGCACGCGTGGCTAAAACTTGCGCGGATTCCAACACCGCGCGCGGCTCCGGCAATCGCAAAATCTGTTCCTCGCGCGATCTCAATTCTTCAGAAAGTCCCGTTGGCGTTTCGCCGGCCTCGACTTTCGCAGTAACGCAGCCCAGCGCCACGCTTGCATACTTTTTCTTCATTCCTTCATCAATCGACACATTCATAGTCGGCATTTGCAGAGTATCGCACAGGGTCGTCCAACATCTGTCGGCACGCGAGGTGAAATTCTGTTAGGCGTACGCACATCTTTCGCGTAGGCCTAGCAAGATTCTTGACATCGGACGTGTCCACCACCATTCTTCTTTCCCTATGAACTTCACCCTAAAATCAGAAATACGCGAAATCTCTCGACGTAATTTTCTGCTCTCAACCGCCGCCGCTTCGGCAGTTACGCTTGCTGCACCGTCGGGATCGTCAGCCGATACGCAGACGCCCGCAAGTTTTTCTTCCTTGCAGCCACTGGGCGACCGCGTACATCCCATCACGCCGGATGAATTCCGCGGGCGCCTGCTGCGCGCTCAGGAACTGATGGGCCAGATGAATCCGAAATTCGACGCGCTGTTTATCGGGCCGAGCACGTCTCTTTACTATTTCACAGGCATTCGCTGGCATTTGAGCGAGAGACTTCTAGCCGTGATTGTGCCGCGTTCCGGCCAACCGATTCTGGTATCCCCGGCGTTTGAAGAAGGACGCATGCGCGAATCTTTGCGCTATCCGATGGAAGTGCGCGTCTGGCAGGAAGACGAGAGCCCCACCAAAATTATCGCGAGCGCACTTGCGGACCGTGGGATGCGCTCGGGCCGTGTGGGCATTGAAGAGACGCTGCCCTTCACTTTTTACGATCATTTCCGCGCAGCCGGGCCCGAGTATGAAGCGGTCTCCGCTGATCCTGTGACCATTGCCTGTCGCGCGCAAAAATCGGCGCACGAACTGGAACTGATGCGTCTAGCCTGCTCTGCTACCTGCGAGGTTTATCGCGAAGTTTTTGCAAATCTCAAGGAAGGAATGTCTGAGAAGGCGATCGGCGACCTGGTCATCACCGGATTCGCAAAAATGAATCTGCATGGCGAAGCGCTGGTTTTGCTGGGCGCGGCGGCGGCATTGCCGCATGGCAGCAAGCAGCCGCAAACACTGAGGGAGGGAGAAGTGGTGCTCATCGATGGCGGCTGCACCGTGGAAGGCTATCAGTCGGACATTACTCGCACCGGAGTGTTGGGAAAACCGCCCGCTAAAGTTCAAACGGTATTCGAGATTGTTCGCAAGGCTCAAGACGCCGCACTGGATGCCGCGCGCGCGAAAAAGCTCTCAGGCTCGGTGGACGACGCCACTCGCTCGGTGATCACAAATGCAGGGTACGGGCCCGGATATAAATACTTCACGCACCGGCTGGGTCACGGCATCGGGTTGGACGGCCACGAGCATCCCTATCTCGTGCGCGGCAGCACGACAGTGCTTGAACCTGGGATGACTTTTTCCAATGAGCCGGGAATCTATATCCCTGGCGAGTTCGGTTTGCGCTGCGAAGACGATATGGTCATTTCCGCGGAAGGCCCAGCGCAGCTGCTAAGTCCGCGATTCCAAGTGTCACTCGAAAAGCCCTTGGGTTGACGGGGCTGGGTGGCGTCCTTCGGCGTAGACCTTCAGCGGAAGTTTCTATAAAGAATGCGACTTTAAATTCCTGCGGTTACGGCGTTGCCATGGCCGTTGAGGTATCGCTCGAATTCAAGCGCAGAACAATTGGAGTATATGCCGGCAGTTCGACGCTTGAACCTTTAGCAATGAATGCACTGTAAAGTTTCTTGGCTGCGCCAAAGTATCCGAATCCAATGGCCGTACCCGCAGATGCTTGTGCTGCTCCGGCACCGAGTAAACCGAAGCCGTTTCTGCCTTCCCCGGATCGAGACCAGGCTGTCTTCACTAGCGACGTGTCCCCAACTGCTCTCGATGGGCCGATCAACGAAACCGGAGCAAGAAAGCGCGCGAGAGGAGAAGTGGTAGCTTTAATTTCGCCTTCCTTACCGACCTCTAAACCTTCCGAGCTCTCCGCCTGAATACCTCCGACAGTAGCATCGATGTCTTTCATCGTGCCGTCCGGCATGGAAATGGACCGAAACGCGAATACGACGCTTCCGTTTTTCTTCATCCAACCTGTGGGGGAGGCTTTTTGAACCGTGCCAGTAAGTCTGGTGCCGGCGGCATACAGCAGTTGATGATTTCCTTGATAGTACGGTTCTGAAACAACAGCTTCGATCGGCGCGCCCGCCGTGGAAGTACTCGAGTGGATGGCGGTCAAGAGGTGGAGGTGAAGATACTCGCTGGCCACTTGCGATGTCGCCGCATTCGGCTCGGTTGCGAGGCGCACCGAAACCGGTTCAAGCAAGGCGGTGTCAAAAACCGTTCCTTGATCAATATATTCCGGGTGATACGGCAAGCTGGTCACCACGGCTTCGCCCAATCGTTGCAGCTTGTGCGGTTCTCGAAAAGGGGTGGTAACGCTGGTCTTGAGTTTTTGGAAGGTACCCGGACGCTGCGCGGCAGAAACATATCGCGAATTTGTCACGCGACCAAGGCCGCTTGCGGAATCAGTGTGAATAGCCACCGTCGTTCCATCGGAAAACACCAGTTGGTCGAACGTCACGTGCGCCGTCTTCGGCGGAGTAAAGTCGCCACCGAGCATCTTACCGGCACGCTTGCCGAACGGAACTGTACTAATTGCGGAAACATGTCCCTTGATCGTTGAGCCTGCCGGGATTGCCAGGTTTTCGCCGGCGTAGACAGGCTCGAGCAGTTTCGCGGTGACGGGCTGTCCGATCTTTTTAAGGCGCACTCCTTTTTCCAGCGCGGCGCGGAAATCATTGCCGGGCTTTATCACCAGAGCTTCCCCTTCGGGCTTTTCTTGTGCGCGCACGGGAATTCCAGTGAGGCACAAGACTGCATAAAAAAGTAAAATCCAGGAAATGTTGCGTTTCATATAGCTCCTCATCTCGTTTTAGATTTCGAGCGCTTTCCCGGCGAGCGACCGCATTTCGTTCGAGGATTGGCAGAGGTTACGGCGACGGGATGAGAAGTGCGGCGAGGAAATGTGGAGGTTATGTAAGGAATTGAATGGAACGAAACTTTACGTACGCAAAATATACGGTGTGCTTTTCCGCGCTTGGATGCGCTTCCTGCTCATGCAGGCAGTAGCTGTTGCCCAACAAGTACCTTCACCGGAGAGGAACTGTCATGTGTATGCCAGGGCTCTGAGGGAATTCGCGGGCTCGGCGCTACCAGCAGGAAAGCCGAAAATGTGTTTCGCGTCGTCTTCACGGGTCACTACAAATGGGATCTCTATCTGGGCAGTTGCTGCTTATGCGAGTTGCGTTCGGAGTGCCCAAATTACCTGTCCCACGTCTCGACGAGGAGAAATTTTACTCCACCGTGCGTCGCGTCTTCGGAGGACTTGCTGCAGCTAGCGAACAGCGGCTTTGGGCGTTGGTACAGACATCAATGGAGCAGCGGCATGGGACAATTCTCGTGATCTCTGCGCAGGCCACGGAGGAAGCAAGCAGGCTCAACGGGCAAGCCATTGGAATCGAGCCGACAGACCTCACCCCGGATCTCGTTCGCCGACTCAGCGGGATTGACGGTGCGATTCTTGTAAGTCCGGAAGCAATTTGCTCAGCGATAGGCGTGATCCTAGAGGGAATCGCTACGGGCTACGGTGACGCCGCCCGTGGCGCTAGGTACAACTCTGCCGCTCGATACTTTACGTCTTCTAAATCGGCGGAACGCCCGACGATGTGCGTCGTGATTTCTGCAGACGGTTACGTCGATATGATCCCAAATCTTCTGCCCCAGATCCACAAGGGAGAAATCGATCTCCGTGTGAATGCGATAAAAACCAAAGATATCCGCGACTTTCACGAGACCATAAACTGGCTCGAGGACCACAGGTTCTACCTTACGCCTTCGCAGTGTGAGATCGTCAACCACGAGATGTCACGGATCTACAGCGCCTCCATGGAGGTTGGCGAATTTCACATCCGGCCATGAACGAGAGCTATTACCTTGCCGAGGGCCAGACAACGAGCAATCTGGTTAAAGCTCATTAAGTTCAGAGGCCGGGGGACATTTCCAGAATCATTTAGAGCGGCAGAAATGCAAGTACGACATAAACCACGACACGAAGCAGGCCAACACAGAAACATCAGCGACGTATTTTTTTGAAGGGATGGTAGGCCCGTGGGGACTCGAACCCCAGACCTCGTCCGTGTCAAGGACGCGCTCTAACCAACTGAGCTACGGGCCTGAATTGGGATTAGATTAGCACGAGAAGTACATGATGATGAGAACGGGTAGGGCGCGCCTCAGGAAGGACGAATCACCTCTATGAGGTTGTGAAGAGGACTTACACCTCCAAGCTGTCGAACATGCGCGGCGTACCAAAGAAATAGGGCGGCCCTGAGGAGCGCGCCCTAATTCAGCCGCATGGTATGGCCGAAACTAAACGGCAGCTCTACCGCGGAAGAAGTGGAACAGAATGGAAATTACGGCAAGAACCAGCAGAATGTGGATGAATCCGCTGGTGACGTGAAACGCAGTGAAACCCAACAACCACAGTACCAAGAGAACTCCGGCGATAATCGCTAGCATTTAATTCACCTCACCCTGAAATTTCAAAGGCACGCGATGGTTCATGCGGTGCGATTGACAGTTTTAGCATCAGGTACCAGAACAGTCGATAAGGCGCAATGCTTAAAGCGGGGGCGAAATTACTGTAGAAGCGGGCGGGCTTTTGCCGGAGGTAACTCGTTATCTTTGTTTGGCAGTTCGCTGTTTAGACTTTTTTCCGCTGAAGGTTGCTCGTGCGGTGACGATCATTTTGTCCATATCCTCGCCCGCTTTGGAAAACACGGCGTCCACGCCGGCGGCGCGCGCGGCACGATCCACTTCAGGGCCCCCGTGCGCGGTAAGAATGAAAATGGGCGTGGACGGTGAGTTCAATTTCAGAGTTTCAGCCGCTTCCAGCCCGTTCATGATGGGCATGGACAAATCCAGCACGATCAGATCCGGCACCAATTCGTCAGCCTTATCAATGGCGTCCATGCCGTTCACCGCCTCGCCCACCACGCTGAATCCCGGCTCGGCTTCAAACAAGGCGCGAACCGCGATGCGCACACTATCAGAGTCATCGACAATCAGGACGGTAGGCATGGGTTTGATTGATAGTTCGAGTAGTCAGCACAGTGAAAACGGTGGCAAAACGTCATCATATACCAGTTAGATGACACCTCATTCCTTTGTGTTGGACGGAGTGTAAGTCAATTATTTGTCAAATAGACATAAGGTATTCCCTGCACCACTTTAGTCTTAGTCGGGCGCCGCGACGTCCAAGCCGAATTCCTTGTGCGTAGCGATCAACGCCTTCTTGACGGCTTGATCCTCAATCACGAAGGAGATGTTGCTCTCCGAGGAACCCTGGGCGATGGCGATTAGATTGATGTTTTCCCGCCCCATGGCAGCGAACGTGCGTCCCGCCACGCCCGGCGTTCCGCGCATGTTTTCTCCTACGACCGCCACGATGGCGATGTTATTGACTACCGTGACGTGCTCGACCTTGTGATGAGCAAGGTCCTGCGCAAACTCCTTACGCAGGGCCTCCACGGTGCGGTCTGCATCGCCGGCCGACACGATGAAGCAAATATCGTTCTGCGAGGACGACTGGGAAATCAAGAGCACGTTGGCACGCAGGTCCGCGGTGGTTGAAAATGTCCGGCCCACCACATCCGGCAATCCTACAATGCCCGGTCCACCCACAGCGATCAACGTAACGTCCCGAATGGCGGTCAGGGCTTTGACGCCGCCACCGATGCTGCGGCCTTCGGGCGTAATTTTTGTTCCGGGCTTGTCGGGAACGAAACTATTACGAATCCAGACTGTGATTCCCGCTTCCATTACGGGATTTAGTGTTTTTGGGTGCAGCACTTTCGCGCCGAAGTAGGCTAGCTCCGCAGCTTCGCGGTAAGAGATGACTGGAATCGTGCGGGCCTGGGCTACCAGCCGCGGGTCCGCCGTCAGCACACCATCCACATCGGTCCATATCACGACCTCGCTGGCGTCCAAGGCCGCGCCCAGAATTGTGGCGGAATAATCTGATCCGCCGCGCCCCAGGGTGGTCAACTTGCCTTCCGCGGTGGCGCCAATAAAACCAGTTACGACCGGCACGATGCCTTGCGCGAGTAAGGGTCGTAATCGGGCTTGGGCTTTTTCGCGCGTCAGATCCATAAGCGGCTCCGCGCCGCCATGGTAAGAGTCGGTTATGATCAGTTCGGTCGCGTCGATGGATTCAGAACGCAAACTGAGCGTACCCACCGCGGCGGCTACGATTGGCGCGGACAAGCGCTCGCCCAGGCTGGAAATTTCATCCAATGTGCGCGCGGTCAATTCGCGGAGGAGCGCCGTGCCGTCGCACAGACGTTTGGCTTCGGCTAGCACGGCATCGAGTTTCTTCATCACGTTCTGGCGTTCTTTGGGTTCCTGGATCAACGCTTCCAGCGCTACCGCATGTTGACTGCGCAAGACATTGGTAAGCTGCGCGCCTTCGCGCGAATCGCCGGTAGCGGCTTTTCGGGCGGCCTCGATGAGGCGATTGGTAACGCCGCTCATAGCCGACACGACCACGACGCAGGGGTTCTCCCTGGCAGCTTTGGCGACAATTTGCGCGGTGCGCGCAATGCACGTCGCGTCACCAACCGATGTGCCGCCAAATTTCATTACCTGCAGCGCTGAATTCATTCCTGCCAGCCTCACCTTTTTCAACGTGATTTAACGTGTGGACGCCGTCTGCAGCTGTGGCGTCTAAATTTCCAAGCGCACTCGCACTTTATTCGAGTATACGAGAATCGCGTTCAGCTCCAACGTTTAAGCATTCGGCCGGTTGAGGCACTGGCAACCGGATGCTATCCTGCCTGTTATGGCGGACCCTGCTGTTTCGCCCCCGGAAATCGCGCAAATACAGCCCCTGGACCACTCCCGGCGCCAGTTGGAGGCGCTGCTGGAAGTGAGTGAGGCCATCGCCCAGCAGCGCGATTTGTCGGCGCTTTTCCATGAGCTCTCCGAGCGGCTTCACTGGGTGGTGGAGTTCGACTTCCTGACGCTGGTGCTGCACGACCCGATCCGCAACGTGATGCGGCTGCACATTCTGGAGTCACGCATTCTCACCGACAAAGTGGCGGGGAAAGAAATGCCCATTGAAGGGCATCCTGCCGGATGGGTGTGGCAGTCGCAGCAGCCATTCGTAGTAAACGAAGAGGACACCCGTTACCCGCTGTTCCTGCAGCAGTTGCGCGAGGCGGGGGTACATTCCATCGCCATGGTTCCGTTGACCACCGCGCAGCGGAGGGTGGGAGCTCTGGGATTCGGCACGCTGCTGCCCCAGAAAATAACCGATTCGGAATTGGCGTTCATGCAGCGCGTGGCCAGCCAGGTCGCGGTGGCCGTCGACAACGCCTTGAATCTGGAGACTTCGCAAGCGTATCAAGCGCAGTTGGCAGAGGAACGCGATAGCCTGCGGGTACTGCTGGAAGTAAACAACGTGCTGGTCAGCACCCGCGAGTTGCCGGAAGTTTTTCGCGGCATTGTTTCGACTCTGGAGCGGGTGATTCATCATGATTACACCAGTCTGGCGCTGCTGGATCCCTTCACCGGCTTGCTGAAGATTTATGCTCTCGACTTTCCCGGGCGCCAGGAACTGATCAAGCCGGAAGTCACTGTGCTGCGCGATATGTCTCCGTCCGGCGATGCCATTGCCACCGGCAAGTCGGTGTGCGTGCGGGGCGCTGAACTGGATCGTTATCCCAGCGAGGTGATAAAAATACTTCGCGAAGCCGGTATACAAACAATCTGCTGCATTCCGCTGGTCACCCAGGGCCGGACATTCGGGACGCTGAACGTGGCCAGCCGCCGTCTGGAAGCTTTTCCCGAACGTGAGATTTCTCTGCTGCAACAAGTGGGCGCGCAAATTGCGATCGCGGTGGAAAATGCGCTGGCGTTCAAGGAGATTGACGCTTTAAAAGATAAGCTGGCGGAGGAGAAGCTTTATCTGGAAGAAGAAATTCGCAGCGAATTTAATTTTGAGGAAATTGTTGGCGATGCTCCGTCGCTGAAGCGCGCTCTGGCGCAGGTGGAAGTGGTCGCTCCAACCGATACCGCCGCGCTGATTCTGGGCGAAACGGGCACCGGTAAGGAGCTGATCGCGCGCGCGATACACAACCTCAGCCCACGTCATCAGCGCACGTTTGTCAAAATTAATTGCGCGGCGATTCCAAGCGGGTTGTTGGAGTCTGAACTTTTTGGGCACGAGCGCGGAGCTTTTACCGGCGCGCTGAATCAGAAAATCGGGCGTTTTGAGTTAGCCGATCACGGCACGTTATTTCTTGATGAAGTGGGCGACCTGCCGATGGAGCTTCAGCCCAAGTTGCTTCGCGTTTTGCAGGAACATGAATTTGAGCGGCTGGGAAGCAACCGCACTATAAAAGTGGACGTCCGGGTGGTGGCGGCCACGAATCAGGATTTGGCTAAACAAGTAGCCGACCGCACTTTTCGCAGCGATCTTTATTATCGCTTGAATGTTTTCCCCATCCAGATACCCGCTTTGCGAGAACGGCGCGAGGATGTGCCGCTGCTAGTTCGTTATTTCGTTCAAAAATTCAGCCGCAGACTGAATAAGGTTGTGGAGTACGTGCCCGCGGAAGCCATGAACGCGCTGGCAAATTATTCGTGGCCGGGGAATGTACGCGAGCTTGAAAATTTTGTGGAGCGTGCCGTGCTGCTGTCGCCTGGCAAAGAATTGCGGGTCCCGGTTTCCGAGCTATTATCCGAGCCGCAGCAGCCTTCCACGCCGCGTGCGTCGTATCGCACGGTTGTTTCGCCAACCGCCGACAACAGTGACGAGATAGGGACAACTGCTTCGATATCCACACTTGAAGAAGCAGAACGAGAGCATATTCTGCGGGCCCTGCAGCAGACGCAATGGCGCATCGGCGGCCCGAAAGGAGCTGCCGCTCTGCTGGACATGAAACGCACGACGCTGCAGGCGCGCATGAGAAAATTAAACATTCGTCGACCGGTGTAAAAGGATTTCTCGCCAGGTATTTGTCCGGGCACACGACAATGACGGAACCGCAGGCTACAATTGTGCAGCCACTGAAAGTTCACGGTACCAAGCTACTGACCTATAGGAGAACTTGAAATTATGAAGCGCGCGTTGATCACCGGCATTACCGGTCAGGACGGCTCGTACCTCGCCGAGCTATTGCTTTCCAAAGGCTACGAAGTGCACGGCATCATCAGGCGCTCCAGCACCTTCAATACCCAGCGTATCGATCACATTTATCAAGATCCCAACGATCCGAACGCGCGCTTGTTTTTGCATCACGGGGATTTGTCCAGCACCGAGTGGATTTTGAGCCTGATTTATAGCCTCGTTCCGGATGAGCTTTATCATCTTGCGGCACAGAGTCACGTGCGCGTGAGCTTTGATGTTCCTGAATATACCGGCGATATCACCGGGCTGGGCACCATGCGCCTGCTCGAAGCGGTGCGCCGCAGCGGATGCAAGACGCGGTTCTATCAGGCCTCCAGCTCGGAAATGTTTGGCTCGGCACCCGCTCCGCAAAACGAGAACACCGGGTTTCAGCCGCGCAGTCCTTACGCCGCGGCCAAAGTTTACGCCTATTGGATGACCAAAATTTATCGCGAAGGTTACGGCATGCACGCCGCCAATGGCATCCTTTTTAATCATGAAAGCCCCCGGCGCGGCGAAACTTTCGTCACCCGAAAAATTACACGCGGGGTCGCAAATATTCTGGCCGGCAAAGAAAATACGTTGTATCTCGGCAATCTCGAATCGCGCCGCGACTGGGGTTATGCACCCGAATACGTGGAAGCTATGTGGCAGATGGTGCAACAAGATACCGCGGATGATTTTGTTATCGGCACTGGGGAAGCGCACCCGGTGAAAGAATTTGTGGAAGAGGCTTTCTCCTACGCCGGACTGGAGTGGCAAAAGCATGTGAAGATTTCCGACCGTTACTTTCGGCCCTTGGAGGTCGACACGCTGATTGCCGACACCTCAAAATCCCGCGCGGCACTGGGTTGGGAAGCGCGTATCAAATTCCACGACCTCGTGGCCATCATGGTGGACGCCGATGTCGAAGCTCTGGGCTTGAAATCGCCGGGTCGCGGCAAGGCCATCCTTGAAGAAAAGATCGGGTCATGGAACCGCTGGCACAATTCCGTAACGCGCGTGGCTCAAGCGCTTCAGGGACAAGCGTCACACTAGAACTTCCGTTCCCATAATTTGGAAATCACCGGCAATTGAGGGCACATGGGCTTTTGGGAAACTCGTCGCGTTGTGGTTACAGGCGGTCAGGGCTTTCTTGGCTCCTTCGTGGTGGAGAAGTTGCGCGCCGCCGGGGCTAAAGAGGTGGTGGTGCCACGCAGCGAAAAGCACGATCTACGAATCCAGACCGAAGCTCTTCGGCTTTATACCGACACTCGCCCGGACATCGTGATTCATCTCGCCGCCGTCGTTGGGGGCATTGGCGCCAATCGCGAAAATCCCGGGCGTTTTTTTTACGACAACGCGATCATGGGATTGAACGTCATCGAAGCGGCGCGCATCACCGGGATCGAGAAATTCGTGTGCGCCGGAACTATTTGCTCTTATCCCAAATTTACTCCTGTGCCTTTTCGTGAAAAAGACTTCTGGAATGGATATCCGGAAGAGACCAACGCTCCGTATGGCTTGGCCAAAAAAATGCTCCTGGTGCAACTGCAAGCCTACCGGGAACAATATGGCTTTAACGGCATTTATCTGACGCCGGTAAATTTGTACGGGCCGGGCGACAATTTCGATCTCGAAAGTTCGCACGTTATCCCCGCTTTGATTCGCAAATGCATCGAAGCAAAACAAACTGATGCTGCAGAAATTGTGGCTTGGGGCACGGGTAACGCCACACGGGAATTTTTGTATGTAGAGGATGCCGCGGAAGCGATCGTGCTGGCTGCTGAAAAATATTTCAAACCGGATCTAGTTAATTTGGGCTCCGGCGAAGAAATCAGTGTGCGCGATTTGCTGGAGATGATCCGCACCATGGTAGGCGCCCGTAGCGCAGTTCGATGGGATCACAGCAAACCTGATGGGCAGCCGCGACGTTCACTGGACACTTCGCGAGCTGCGGAGGAGTTTGGCTGGCGCGCAAAAACTTCGTTGCGTGCGGGTCTGAAAGAAACCATTGAGTGGTTTACCACCAGTCGCGCGGCGGCGGCCTCCTGAATCTCGCTTAACTTTTCTAAGTGTGCAGCGGCAAATCAGGGCCGATTGCAAAGTTATTTTAGACTATAGTTTAATAATTGATAATAGTACGATAGATTACCCTATCTGCAGCGCTTACCGGGATGTCGGTGATTTCGACTTGTGGTTGCGCTTCTTCCGTCACGCTCGCCTTTACTCCGTGGATGCGCTAATTGGAGGGTACCGCTTCCGTTCTGATGCCAGCAGCGCCACGGACATGGAGCGCTACAACGAAAGGTGCGACAAAACTATCGAGAGCGAGTTAAAATCCATTCCGTGGGCTGGCGCGGTCAAAGTCTTTCGCCGTGTTTCCAGCTCGGTCAAAAATATTCCCAAGGTGCGGGGAATTTGGCAACGTCTGGCGTTGAAAAGCCTGTACCATTTGGCCGGACCTGATTGCCCTCCGGTGGTCGCAGATCAGGAGAATAAGTGGGTTATCCGCGAAGGTATTCGCCGCCTGAAAGGTCCCGCGTAACAAATCTCACACTTGTTTACGGCTTAGAAAAAAAATGCAGCCCATGGCCGCACGGCGGTGATTGGCAGACCGCAGTTCGCAGGCAATGAGCGAGCCGCTGCTTACCCTGCTCGCAATGCCCAAACCTTTCGACGGGCATATTGGCATAATTCAACGCAACGCCATCACCAGTTGGACCAAACTAAATCCGCGTCCGGACATTTTTCTTTTCGGTGAAGAGCGCGGCACCGCTCAGATAGCCGAAGAATTGCAAATCGGTCATCTCCGGGACATTCGCAGAAACGAATTTGGCACCCCGTTGCTCTGCGATCTCATGCAACGGGCTAAAGAAATTGCAAAAACTCCCATGCTCGGCTACGTAAACTGCGACATTATTCTACTGCAAGAATTTCAGGATTCCATCGCCGCTATCCACAAGCAAATTGCACAATTTCTGGCCGTCACTCATCGCTGGGAAATTGATCTTCGAAAAAATCTGGATTTCAACACGGATCAGCCTTTGCACCTGGGGCTTCTGCCTCCCGGTGTCCCCGGCCATCACACCGCCATCGACGCTTTCGTATTTACTCGAGCCGTATATGCAAAGGTGCCGCTCCTGGCGATTGGCCGCGCGTGGTTCGATCAATGGCTGATTAAAGAGGCGCTGCTTCACGGCACGCCCGTGGTTGACATCACCAGGGTGGCACGCGCCATCCATCAAAATCACGATTACGCTCACGTCGCCGGAGGGCAACACGGCGCTTATGGCGGCGAGGAAGCGCGCCGGAATCTAGAGATCTATGGCGGCGTGCCGCATGCGTTTACGTTGTTGAATGCCACTCATGAGTTACGAGGGGATCACACAATCCGTCCTATTCATTACCGCGCACAAAAACATCGCGTTCAACAGTGGTTATGGCGGACTTTTGTGCAGCGCACTGCTCCGCTGCGAAAACGCCTAGGAATACAGCACTCGCAGAAAAAATCTAATCACCAGAACCGTGGCGTTCAATAGCGTGCGTCAAGGGATCTGTTTTGTGACTGGTTGATGCCGCAAGATGAAATCGCGTATCACTCGTATCGTTTCGTCAAGACGAACTGTCGTACACTCGTACCGTGAATTCGAATGGAGTATCGAAGGACACTGATGATCGTTGGCGCGCAAATTGAGAATTTGCGCGCCGTCGCTTCACCCAATTCCGCGCAATTGAGAAGGGCCCGCGAGATTCCCTACCTGGCTTCGTTCGAGTATCTCAATAACGATCCGTCGGTGAAAAAGATTCTTATCCTAGACCGCAGTGTCCGCCATTTTATTCGCGGAAGCCGTACGTCAAGCCTGTCCGCCAATGGGGCGAACTCACGCTACTTCAGATTTCAAACAGTCTCGAAGCACTTCCCCGCGCCAGGGAATTGCATGTTACGCATGCGCTGGACGTAGTGTCCGCGGTATCTGGATTTCAAATCGAACGCCCGGGCTCTGATTTGGAATTTGGTTTTCCAGTCGACCGGCCAGCGGATTTACCGGGTGTACTAGCCGTCGTATTGTGTCCGGCCCTGCTTTGGCAAAAATGGCTGAAGTACCTATACACCGCACTTTGCAGTAACCCTCCGCTTCGGCCAGGCACAATGAAGTGTCGTACACTTGTACCGGTGAATTTGACCGGCGGGCTTGTCTAGAACGCCGCATTTGGACCCTGAGGCTAAACTCCTTGGCGAAGCTGCCCATCAGCGTTTTGATTGATACTTACAATCACGAACGCTTCATTGAAAAGGCCATCAACAGTGTTCTGGAACAGGACTTTCCTGTCGCAGCAAGAGAAATTATTGTCGTGGACGACGGATCAACCGACCGAACGCCACAAATTGTGCAGCGATTCGAACCGAGGCTCCGGCATATCCGCAAAGAAAACGGTGGCCAAGCGTCGGCATTCAACGTTGGCATTCCTGAATGCCGGGGCCAGATCATTGCCTTTCTGGATGGCGACGATTATTGGTTGCCGGGAAAACTTTCGCGCGTCGCAGACGTGTTTGAGAAGAATCCAACTGTCGGCTTGGTCGGTCACGCCATCAAAGAATCTTTGCCGGACGGTCAAGAGCGCATTTCCGCGCCCGTAAAGGACGAAAAGTTCCGGATCAAATCAGTGGAGTCCGCGCGGCTTTTTCGGCTACGAAAAAGTTTTCTGGGGACGAGCCGGATGACCATGCACGCCGAAATGGCTCGAAGGATCTTGCCGGTTCCTGAAGCCCTGGTGTTCGAGGCTGACGAATATCTTTTCACGCTGGCCGCCGCGATGAGCGAAGTAGTGATTCTTCGGGAAGCGCTCACCTGTTACATGATCCATGGAAACAATCTTTACGTGAGCGCTGGAAGTGGGAAAGCCGGTTTACGTCGCAAGCAGCAAGTGATGGCCGCGCTCGCTTCTACCTTGCGGGAAGCGTTGCGGGCACAAGGCTTAGTCATGGAGACAGTCAATTGCGTGGTCGAAATTGTTCAGGCAGAAGCTGATCAGTTTCGCCTGATGCTTGATGGTGGCGCGCCGTGGCATACGGTACGGGCGGAGAACAAGTTATTTAAAATACTTCATAGTGACGCCTCTAAATCGCAGACTTTGTTTCGGGCGCTTAGTATGATTCCGGCGCTCCTTTTGCCGCCGCGTTGGTTTTACGCGGGCCGGCAATGGTTGAGTAAAAAAAACTGGTATCGGAAGATGCGCCAAGAAGCTTTGCCGGTGCCTCGCATAGCGGCGGTGACGACTTCCGAGGAGTCCAAGATTTGAGTTTGCACGCCGATTACGATACCTGGTCGCAGCGCATTTTTGATTTGAAACCAAACGTGAAGATTCAGATAGCCCGTGGGACCGATTCTAAATGCGCGTGCTAATGATCGCGGGAGTCACGGGAAAAGCTGAAGCTGGCGGTGCCGGCGTGGTGCATAACGTCGCCAGGGAATTGCGCAATCTGGGTCACACCGTAAAGCCGATGTTCTTCGAGGACCTCCTACCGAAGCAGCGCTGGCCCGCTCGCTTTCGAACAGTCGAATTCGCTGCCAGAGTATCGAGATACGTGGCCGAAATAAGAAACGAATACGACGTGGTCAATATTTATGCGCCTTATGGATTTTGGTACGGATTTCATCGTCGCCGGAAAGGTTCAGCCGCGGGGCCGCCTTACGTAATGAGCATGCACGGGCTTGAGGAGCGTAGAAACTACGCTATGGCCCGGGAATCAAAAAAGGACCGCGCGCACTATTTCCGTTTGAAAAATAGGATTTGGCAGCATTTTTATCACATGCGCACCTATCGCTGGTCTATCGAGAGCGCCAATCAATGCATTGTTACCAATCGCGAAGCGCTGTTATTTTTACAGATGCAATACGGTCTAGCTCCTGACCGGGTGTGGTTTATTCCCAATGGCGTGGGGCAGGAATTTTTTCAGCGGCGAGTCTGGTCGGAAACGCTTGAGCCCAAACTTTTATTTGTGGGAACCTGGATTGACCACAAAGGAATTTACGCGCTGGCTGAGACCTTTGAACAATTGTTGGTGCTCGCTCCGCGGGTACAGCTAACGATTGCAGGCTGCGCCGAAACAGAAGAGCGGGTGCGTCGATATTTTTCTCCCACGGCACAAAGATCAATCAACGTTCGGCCGTTTATTTCGCGCGCGGAGATGCCGGAAGTTTATGCGCAGCATGATATTTTTGTTTTACCGTCCCTCGTGGAAGGCATGCCATTAGTTTTGCTGGAAGCCATGGCTTCCGGTCTTGCTGTCGTCACCACGGAATCGAGCGGCATGACCGACCTGGTTGAAGATGGTCATGACGGACTTTTGACTATCCCGGGTGACGCCGATTCACTGACCATCGCGATCAGCAGCCTGTGCGGAAATTCGCAACTGCGCCACAAACTTGGATGCGCCGCACAGGAAAAAATGAAACGCTTCACTTGGAAGCTCAGCGCTGTGCGTCACGAGGCGGTTTTTCGCCGGGCGATGGGCGTTAAACCCGTTCCAATGGTTCCCGAGCCTGAAGAAACAAACATCGGCGGTGGGTCCTATTCCGGGAAGGTTATTTTAAATTGAGCCAGCGCGCGAAGGCTAAGGCTTTTCTCATTTGTTGACCCTGGGCATTAATTATTCTCAAATGCACGATTCATCCGCATGTATCGTGCGCAATGGCGAATTACTATTTGCCGTCGCGGAAGAACGCATCAGCCGCGTTAAACATGACGCAAGTTTCCCGCGTAACGCCATTCAGGCTTGTCTCGATTTTGCAGGCCTGCAAGCCGGCCAATTGGACGAGGTCTGCTTCGGTTGGCCGCATCCGGGGGTCGCGTATCGCCACGACCTGAAATGTTATGCGTCTGGACAAATGCCCGTGAATTATCTGAATGTCCTGAATTCCACTTTGCATTTCCTCAGCATGTGGCATCAGAAGGGCGGCGCGAAACGCTTCACCAATCAATTTGGAAATGTAAAAGCGCGCATGCGATACGTCGATCATCACCTGGCTCATGCCATCAGCGCTTACGGTTATTCCGGATTTGAGGATTCCGCCGTGGTGGTCATGGATGGCCGCGGGGCCTGGGAAGCTACTTCCATCTGGCACGGGCACGACGGAGGACTCGAGCATGTGTCCACCATTCCATTTCCAGATTCGATTGGATATTTCTTCAGCGAGTTCACCGAATTTCTGGGCTTCCAACGCAACAGCGACGAGTGGAAAGTGATGGGCCTGGCCCCCTACGGCCAGCCGGGCATTGACTTAAGCAGTTTCATCGATTTGCAAGTGAATCCATATCGCCTGCATGTCAGGAAATTAATTGCACCTGGCGGCGAACCTTTTGCGGAGATGACGAAATTGTTTGGTCCTGTGCGTGTAGCGGAGAGCGAAATCACGGATCAGCACAAAAATATCGCCTATGCGGTGCAGGAGGCATGCGAAATCGCCATGATGAACGTGGTGAAGATGGCCATGCAAAAAACCGGCAGCCGCAATCTTTGCATGGCCGGCGGCGTGGCTCTGAATTCCAAGGCCAACGGAAAAATCGCCGCTTCCGGGCTGGTCGATAAAATTTTCGTCCAACCCGCAGCCTCCGACGATGGAGTTGCGCTCGGCGCCGCTCTCGCTGCTTATCTTGATAATGGCGGAAAGCTTCCCAACCACCCCATGCGTCACGGCTATTGGGGCCCGAGTTTTGATGACGCCGCAATCGAATCGATTTTGAAGACGTACAAATTGCATTATCGACGGCTTGAAGATGTCGCGCCGGACGTGGCAGAACTGCTGGCACAGGGCAAAATCATCGGATGGTTTCAAGGGCGCATGGAATTTGGACCGCGTGCACTCGGCAGCCGCTCCATTCTTGCCGATCCGCGTGACCCGGAAATGAACACGAAAGTTAATAACGCCGTGAAGTTTCGCGAGTGGTGGCGGCCCTTTGCTCCTTCATTCAAACGGGAAGCGGCGTCCGAATATCTCGAAAGCGCCACCGATTCTCCCTTCATGATTCTCACGGCGCAAGTGCGGCCGGAAAAACGCGCCATTATCCCGGCCGTGACACATGTGGACGGCAGCGCGCGGCCGCAAACGGTGGAAAAGGAAACCAATGCGCTGTACTGGCGCCTCATCGACGAATTCGGGAAACGCACTGGCGTGCCGGTCATTATGAACACCTCGTTCAACTTGCGTGGCGAAGCGATCGTGCACACGCCCACGGACGCGGTGCGTACATTTTTTAGCTCGGGAATGGATGCGCTTTGCGTTGGCAGTTTTCTGGTGGAGAAGTAACTTGGGCTTTTCGGAGGTCGCCTCGGCAGAGCTTTTTTGCGCTTCGCCGCGCGGTTCACAAAGTTACGGCGCTTCCCGGTAATCGGACCAGGGGTTGCGCTGGGCCAGCGCAAAGCTTATCCCTCGTGACGCTCTGACGTGGCTTCAGGTGCAATGCGGTCCAGCTGAGGGAATCTGGCTGCCTCTAAATCCCCGCACGGGCGGGCGATTATTTCAATGGCGATGTCCAGCCCGAAGTGCAAGCCATGTTGCACGAGTATTTGCGGCCAGAAATGACGGTGTACGACATCGGCGCGAACATTGGTTTCTTTTCCCTGCTCGCGGGGCGTTTGGTGGGCGCTACCGGTCGCGTTACAGCTTTCGAGGCCGATCCGGAAATTGCCGCACGTCTTCGCGAAAACGTCGCACAGAACCAGGGTGTGCCGATTTCCGTGGAAGAAAAAACGGTGTGGTCTTCTTCAAGTCCGGTATTCTTCGCTCGCGCGGACGCCGAAGTGTCGCCGCATCGAGGTTTGGGACACGTTATCGACAATGGAGTGGACAAATCAGCGTCCAGCACGATCCGAGTCGAAGCTATATCGGTCGATGAATATGTTGGTAAAAGCCGAAGTGCCAGATTTCATCTGTGATGAGGAAGGCGCCGAAGTAGAAGTGTTTCGCGGCGTGAATAAACTCTTAAACGAAAAGCGGCCAATTATTCTTTGTGAGATGCACGGTGACGAAGCCCGGCAAACGCTGCTAAAGGTATTTGCAAATCTTGGCTATCGCTGTGAAAAGTGCGGCAAAAATCATATCCTCGCGCAGCACGCGGGTTAAATTCTTTCGCGCGTACGAGAGTTTATTTCACCACTGCTTAGCTAGCACGGCCACAATTTTCGCTAGCGCGTCGTAATCGCGAGTGTCTATAACTTCCGCAGGTGAATGCGAATAACGCAGCGGCCAGCTTAGCGGCACATCCACTGCGCCATAACGAACAAAAACGGCGCCATCGTTTCCCCCACCAGTCACGCCGTATTGCACAGGTATTTTATTCTCGTTGGCCAGTTTCACGACGCGGTCCACGTATTCACGCGGGGCAATATTGGAATTGTCCACGGCGCGAATGACAAATCCTTTGCCGATCTCAGCATCTGCAAAACGTTTTGACTCAATCGGCGAATCGGAACTTACGAAGGTATCGATGGCAAAAACAAAATCTGGAACGTTACCTTCCTTCGCCATACGCTCCGCCGTGGCTGCCGCGCCCTTCAATCCCACTTCTTCTTCGGTGGACCAAATGAACGTGACTTGCCGGTCGCCTAAATCTTGCCCGAGGGCTTTCACTGCTTCAATCAATGCCGCGCATCCCACGCGATCATCAAAACTTCTTGCATTCGCACGCGTTCCAATGAGCCGGCGATATTGCTTGGGAACCGTGGCCCAATCGCCGACTTTAATCCCTAAATTATGTGTCTCTTCAGCAGAATGTGTGCCGACATACATGTGCGCCGGCTCGTCCATGGCTTTAGGGCCGTGCGGCCATTCGAATCCTGACTGGTCCCACTTCGCCGGCAGCTCCAGCACGCCGCCAACGGTGCTGCCGTCCGCTTTGTGCAGCAACATAACGTGGCCGAGAAAATATTCCGTGTATCCGCCACCGAGCACGTCCATGAGCAAGCGACCATCAGGCTCGATAGAACGGACCTGGTAACCGATTTCATCCATGTGCGCAACGAACACTATTTTTTTTGCGTTCGAATTGGGCTTCGCGGTCCCCAGCTGCAAAACTAAATTACCTGCTGCGTCTGTTTCGGGCTTGGCCCAACTGGGCAATAACGTTTTCACCTTTTCGCGAACGGCTTCTTCGTGCCCGCTGGCGCCGTATGTTTCGGTAAGCAATGGAAGTTCATCTGAATTAGCGCCATGGGAGAAACCTACCCCACCTTTAAATTGCGCCGAATCCTTTCCCGCGATATAGCGGTAAAGCAGTGTTTGAAGCGCGGAAACGTCGCCGGTGCTGATGGTTTCTGCGGGCGTCACAGGATAGAGACTCGCCACGCCGAGATGCACGAAGCGTGCGGGCAACGGCGTCGCTTTCGCGTAGCCTGCCAGCGCCGGAGGCGCAGCCGTTACCGACTGGATTCTAACGTTATGGCTGTCTGCCATTTTTTTTAGTTCGGCTGGCAAGCCAGAGAGCGCCGCAGAAGGATCGGAAACCCCGATCAAAACGCCGGTGCCGGGTTTCATATCTTCGTGCGTCGCAGCACTGGCGGGTTTTGACTCGTCGAGTCGCGGCGACATGATGCGGCCCACGTAAATCATCTCGTCCGGATGCAATTCAGTCAGCAGGCGGTCGAGCCCGCGCCCTCCGGTCCATTGTTGGGTTGCAAACGCGAGGGTCAGAGTTCCGGAGAGATCATCTTTGTGGGCTGCAAGCAGGCGCAACAGTGCAAGCAATACCGAGCGGCCAAAACGATCGCCAATTGCAGGGCCGGCGATTTCATCGGTACCGATGATCTGCGGAGATTGACTCAGGGAAATCGGGTCGAGTACATCCACTCCTGAGGCGCGAACTTCTTCGGCACTTGAAGCGCCGATGTCGACATACATCTCGTCAAGGTGGGCCATCGTCGGCGCGTTTTGCCGAGCCGGTTGAAGATGCACGGAGAGACCGGTGAATACGCCGGGAATTCTTTTTGCGTCGCGCGTCATCACCCAAACAGGTTGGGCGGCATGCAATAAATCAAAGACCGCATTCGGGGCGCGTTGAGGAAGGCGCTGCACGCGAAGATAGCCGTCTGAGGTGATTTCGCTGACTACGTATCCCGGTTGATCGATAGGCGCGACGATCAGCCTGTGCGGTGCGCCGCTGCCGAGGGTGACGTAAACGTTGCCAAGATTGTCGGTCTGCGGCGAAAAGCCTTTGATGGAGCTCCGTATTTCACCAGCCAAGTGCTGCTCATACCCACTCACCGCCGGCGTTTCTTCCAGGGCGCGGTTGTACCGGGACATGGCCGGCTCGGTTGCACCGGCATACACAAATCCAAGTACCACGGCCACGAGTCGAGATCGCAATTTCATGAATGCTCCTCCCAAGCAAATTGAACCAGCCCGTTGGAAACGAACGCCTCGGACCGCGCTAGCGGCAAAGCGCTTCAATCAAAATTTCTTTCTTTTTCTCAGCAAGGTCTGCCAGCGGCTGTAAGGACGCAAAATATCCGCTTAACGCGGCCGCCGCCAAAAATGCAAAGCCTTCGGCGGGCAGCCACGGATTGCCGGACCATCTTGCCGTCGACAGCACCAGGGCTGAAATGCTGGCAAGAACTATCTGAGCGCCGAACATAATCCAAACGGACACGCCGGAATTTCGTTGGCCGCGCATGGAACCGAATTCCAGTTTGCGAGGAAAACTTAGCGAAGCCCAATTGGCTATGGGCAATTGGCCGCTAACGGTGAAGATGAGCGCGAAAATGGTGGCAAACAGCGTCGGGATTGAAGGGGGTCCGACGGCCCAGCCCAGGACCAGGCCGCAAAGAGCAACTTCGAATCCAATTATCGCGGCCGATATCAGGTTTTTCCCCGCGAAAATATCTGAAAATCTCAACGGAGCGGTGAAGTAAGTTTGAATCCCTCGGCCCTCGTACGCAAATGCATTGTACGCGGGACCCATCATGACCAACACGGTGTAGGCCATCATGCCGGGAAAGAACAGGTCCGCGTGCAATGCTCTACCGGCAATAAGCGGATGCTTACCGCCAAACTGCGAGCTGAACAAAAGCATTTGCGCGGGAGGCAGCACCAGTAGAAAAAATGCAAAGCCATTTCGCATCAGGTAAGAGAATTCCTTGCGCACTATGGGGCCTATCATCGGCGGCAAGAAGTCCCGAGAGGTGCGCCCACTGCTGATGATTTGGGTGGGCGAAAGTCCAACTGCGGCGCGTACCGGCACGGCACGACTGGGCGCCAGCGATTCGCTTAATTCTTCACCTCGATACTGTGCGGCGTACCTTTGCCACAGTAACGCAGAGAACAAGAAGACAAATCCCGCCAATCCCGTCAACCCGAGGGCGATATTCCCAAAATCGTGGCGTACAGCGCCGGCGACGACGCGCGCCGACAAGGAGGGTGGGAAAGGAGCGAGATATTTGACCATTCCGACGAAAGCGGCGGGATTCGGATTTCTTCTCGCATATTGCCGCTGAATCGGCGTAATGAATTGCGTGGAAAACATGATCAAGATGAAAATTCCGAAGAATATTTCACGCGAGCGCCTTCTGGCGAGTAGTCTTTCGAGCCACGAGCCAATCAATCGTTCCAAGGTGACGTTCAATAGAATAATCAGGGTCGTTACGACAAGCATGATCGGCAAAACGCTCGGGTTCGCTGCGGTGGCGCCTGCAGTCATAACCAAAAGCCAGCAAATGGAAGCGAGGGCCGGAAAGTCTGCGAGCCCATAGGCAAGCCCAATCAAGTAAAACGCGCTGGGACTAAAGGGAAAACGCAACAGCGTTCGAAACTCAAAGCGCGAGCCGAAACCTGCGGCGAACACAGGAATTAGCTGCCAAAAAACAAAAATCGCCCAGAACGGCACTGCCAACCATTGAAGCCGTCCCTCCGATACAAATGAGTATCCAGCAAAATAAAATGCGAAAGACGGTCCGATCACGAGGATCAGACCAAAAACCGAAACGAAACCCATCCCAATAAGATCGAGGACATTATTTTTCTTGCGCAGACCGTTGATCATCATGCGCCAGCGGAGGCCAGCCACGAGGCGGATTTGATCAGCCAGACTGATGGGGCCCGCTAAGTCAGCCATGAAAGCTCATCGACTTGAGGGTCTGCTCCGCGCTGTCCGCCATGCTGGCCAACGATGGATAGAAAAATTTGTTCCAAGGTAACCTTGCCGCCTTCGTCGCCCGGAACTCCGGCGCGTAATTCCTCGATTGATCCCTGCGCCACCAAGCGGCCCTTGTTAATGATGGCCACGTGACTACACAAGCGCTCCACAATTTCCATCACGTGGGAGGTTAGAAAAATCGTTGCGCCGCGTTCCGTCATTCTTCCCAGGAGCAATTTCAACGCGCCGGCAGCCAATGCGTCCACTCCTTCAAACGGCTCATCCAGAAACAAAACGCGCGGCCCGTGAATCACCGCGGCGGCCAGCGCAAGTTTTTTTTGCATTCCGTGAGAATAGTCCACGATCATGGTTTTGGGCCGATCCGCTAGCTGCATAAACTCCAGTAATTCTTCAGCGCGCCGTTCGGTAATTTGCTTGTCCAGGCCATACATGCGGCCCACAAATCGCAGGTAATCCGTGCCGGTCAAGCGGTCAAATAATCCCATGCCTTCCGGGACCACGCCGATCTGGCGTTTTACTTCCACGGGATGGGCGGCAAAATCAAGGCCCAGCACCTCAACACGGCCCGAGCTGGGCGCCAACAATCCGGTTAGCATTTTGATGGTGGTAGATTTTCCCGCGCCATTCGGCCCCAAAAAACCAAAAAACTGCCCGGCGGTTACTTGCAGATCCATACCGTCGACAGCAACAAGATTTCCAAAATACCTGGTGAGCTTTTCGGTGCGAATTGCAACGTCCGTCATGACTTCTCCGTTGGCGCGCGCAGAAAACTCTAACACGACTGTGGCACAACACCTTGAAGGGTGAATTGTCATCCAGGGAGAATTTCGCAAAATTCGGAACTATCGGCGAAGAATCTGAAACGGACGAGACTAGACTTTTCCGGTCACGGTGGACTTGGAAGCCTGGCCCGGGAGTTGGCTTTCCCTGGACGATAACACGGGCAGCAGGGCCGCAAGTTCCACACGAAACACCGCGCCGCCGCGCTCTCCGTTGTAGCAAGAAATTTTGCCGCCGTGTTCCTGCATGATGCCGAAGCAGATGCTTAGCCCAAGGCCGGTGCCTTTTCCTACGGGCTTGGTGGTGTAAAAAGGATCGAAGACCCTGTCCGGTTCCTTGATGCCCGGGCCGGAATCGGTAAAAAGAACCAGTACATTAGCGCGATTTCTCATGGTCTTGATGGTCAGCAGGCCGCCGCTGGTTTCCATGGCATCCACGGCGTTGCTGATGATGTTAAAAAATACCTGTATCAGTTGATTTCCATCTCCGCGCACGCTCGGAAGCACTGACTCAAGCTGCAATTCGATTTTGATGTTGGGATTGTGTAGATCGAGTGTCCGTAGCTGCACGGCGTTGGTGACCACCGTATTAATATCCAGGAGCGCGCGTTCCACCGGCACTTGCCGCGCGAAGCTCAATAAATTTCCGACCAGTGTTTTGGTGCGTCGCGCCTGGTCGCGAATCTTAGCAGCGGTATTTCTGGCTTTTTCGGAAAGACTGGGATCGTCGGC
>Ga0193729_1000259_pt1 | contig 26928 bp, 15 predicted proteins | sample U1c2metaG_FD_143036 | JGI IMG/M metagenome (GOLD analysis project Ga0193729, IMG submission 143036) | Soil microbial communities from a riparian zone of the East river system, Colorado, United States - U1c2 | ecosystem: Environmental > Terrestrial > Soil > Riparian zone | place: USA: East River...
ATTTTTCATCAGAAACCGGAATCACACCGGCTTCCAGAACGGCGGGATGAGCGAGGATGGCTTTTTCGAGTTCGAGCGACGAGATATTTTCTCCCCCGCTCACGATGATATCTTTCTTGCGATCCACGATCAGAAAATAGCCATCCTCATTGAGCGTGGCCATGTCTCCGGTGTGAAACCAGCCGCCACGCATTACTTCGGCAGTGGCTTCCGGTTGCCGCCAGTAGCCTTCCATCACGCCGTCGCCACGCACGACGATTTCGCCGATGGATTCGCCGTCAGCCGGGACATCCTTGTCATTGGCATCAACGATACGCATTTCTACGCCGGGAACCGGATAGCCGGTCATCGCTTGGCCGACATAACGCTGCTCGCCTGCCCATTCCGAACCGGCCTTCATCAGAGAAATCGAGAGCGTCGGAGAGGTTTCCGTGAGGCCGTAGCCGGAAACGCATTCACAGTCAAATGCTTCTTCCACTTCGCGAATAAGAGTCGGGGAGGATGCGGCGCCGCCGATCACTATGCGCGTGAGACTGCTCAGATTGTAGTTTTTGCGCTCCGGGCAGTTCACCAGCGCGGTGGCCATGATGGGGACCAGGCTGCACGTACGCGCTCCTTCGGTCTCAATGAGTCGAAAAATTTCCTTGGTATCGAAGCGCTGTACCATGACGTGCTTGCCGCCTAGTTGCGTGAGAAAGTGCGCCACGCCCCAGCCATTGGCGTGGAATAACGGAATGGTGTGGAGCTCCACGTTTCCGTTGGAGATCTGGAAAGCCATGCAGACATGCACAGCGAGCAGATAGACATTTCTGTGCGTCAGCATCACGCCCTTGGGATTGGCGCTGGTGCCACTGGTGTAAAACAGCTCGGCCACGGTGTTTTCGTCGATGGTAGAAATATCGGCACTACGCGGCGCGGCGGCGGCGAGCAATGCATCGTAATCTTGCGCAGAGAGCCACGGCGCTTCCGCAGTGCCTTCCAACAGCACGAAACTTCTTACTGAATTCAGATCTTTGCGGAAAGCTTCCACCAATGGGAGGAATTGCCTTTCGAGGAACAGAATCGTTGCACCGGCGTCGTTAAGGATGTAAGCAAGTTCGCTGGCGGTCAGACGAATATTCAATGGGAGCAGGATGGCGCCGGCTTCGAGAACCCCGTAATAGGCCTCCAGCAGACGATGACAATTAGTACTGAGAAAAGCCACGCGGTCGCCGGGCTGGACACCATTCTGATTCAGCGCACCGGCAAGACGGCGGGTGCGCTCGGCAAACTCCTTGTAGTTGTAGCGTTTCTCCTTACAAACCACCGCGGTTCGCGTGGGATATTGCCGCTCCGCGTAGCGCAGAAAACGCAAAGGTGTGAGCGGAATGTTCATCGTGAAACCCGCCCTTAACTAGGCGGATTGTCCCCCGTCCACGACCAGTGTGTGTCCGGTAACAAAATCCGAAGCGGCTGACGCTAGAAAAATCGCAGCGCCTTTCAAATCGTTGGGCCCGCCAAAACGTCCTAAAGGAATGTTGGCTAGCAAGTTTTCTTTATTTCGCTGGATCACTTTTTCCGACATGTCTGTGGGAAACCATCCGGGCGCGATGGCATTCACATGAATGTTGTACATGCCCCATTTGCAGGCTAAATCTTTGGTGAAGATGATGACGCCGCCTTTGCTGGTGCTATAGCCAATGGCGGAGAAGCTTGGAAGTGAGCCGCGCATTCCGGCCACGGAAGCGATGTTGATAATTTTTCCTCGACGTTGCGAAATCATGACTCTACCGACCGCCTGGGAAAATAAAAATGTGCCAGTCAAATTCGTTTCAATTACTTTGTTCCACTGCTCCAAGGTCATGTCTTCGGTCAACGCGCCCCAGGAGGTCCCGGCATTGTTGATGAGGATATCGATCCGACCGAATTCAGTTACGGTATTCTCTACAACCGCTCGGATACTGGCGGGGTCCTTTACATCACAACCCAAGGCCAGCGCGCGCACTCCTATTTTTTGCATCTCCTCGGCGGTTTGCTGACAACGCTCTTTTTTGCGTGCGCACAGAACTAGGTTGGCGCCCATTTCCGCCAAGCCTTCCGCCATTTGGCGGCCCAGGCCTACGGAGCCTCCAGTGATCAGGGCTACGCGGCCGCTCAGATCGAACAATGGATAGTTCTTCATGATCGCTGATGAATCCGCGTTATTTTTCAGCCAACTACTAAATATGATTGTTTATATCATATTTGCGTTACCAACAAACACGATTCTCTCGCGCGCGCTGCCTACCCCAATTCGAACTATTAATTGCCACGCGATTCGCGCTTATGTAATGGCAGCCGGAATCAGAAACTTAAGCGCACTCCCAGCTGGATCTGGCGAGCTGGGAATGCCGCAGTGAACGCCAGAGGCTGGTTGGGATAAAGATTCGCGCTGCCATGTGCGTTAAACGGCGGTCCAAAAGCCGCGCCCACGACATTGTTCACGCTGGAATAGTTGGTGTGGTTGGCAAGGTTGAAAGCTTCCGCTGTAAAGTTCAGCGCGGTCTTTTCGCCCAGCTTGAAAGCGCGGCTTAACCGTATGTCGAAATCGGTGAAGTCCGGACCAATGCCGGTGTTGCGTCCCGCCCCGGGCGGACGATCATTCGTGAAATGTCCGTCGCTGTTGATGTCCGCCGCAGCCAAAAGGTTGAATGGGTGGCCGCTGTTGTACGTAAAGATCGGAGCGAGCTCGAATCCCCCGAAGATTCGCGATTTATCAAACGGGCTGGCCAAAACCCCGGCGATTACCACCTTGTGCCGCTGGTCAAAATCGGACAACGAACGGTCACACTTCAGACACGTTGCGTTGAACGGAGAGTAATCACTATTAAAGTCCGTGACGTTATCGATCGCTTTGCTCAAGGTGTAGTTGGCCAGGATGGTGAAATGATTGGCAAACCGTTTTTTCACTTCCACAATCCCACCATTGTAGATCGCCGAACCCGCCGAACTGTAGACGTTGTTCTGGAGAATTGTTTCCGTGGGATCCGCAAAGCACAAAGCCGGATTTGCTACGCAGGCTGGTGCGCCCCAATCCTGGAATGACAATCCATTGCTGGGCAAACCTGTGGAACCCGTATCGACCGGTGCACCTGGAAGCAAATTCGTGTCGATTGCCACCGGCAGGTGCGTGGTATGTACCCAGATGTAATTCACCGACACGGTGACGCCACCGCCGATTTCCCGCTCAATACCCAGAGAGGCCTGTTGCGACGTCGGGCTCTCGTATCCTGGTTGCCCTGCGAATAGTACCGTCCCGGGAGGTAGAGGCCCGGAGTTAGGAACCGACAAGCCGAATTGCGTAAGGTCTGCTTGTGAAATGCAGGCAAATTGACCGGGCGGCGGAGTGCCGCAGTTTATTTTTCCCTCGCCAAATAGCGTTTGGAAAATGGCGGCGGAGTTGGCGATGGTGGGCTCCCCGGGAACGCCGGTTAACTTAACCAAAGTGTTGGCGATCGTTCGGGTGTTGTTGATATTTCCCAGAACACTGACCACGCCGGGGATTTGCGCGTAGATCTGCGAGTAGAAGATTCCATAGCCGGCCCGCACCACGGTCTTGTGATCGCTGAATGGATCCCAGGCCAACGAAACCCGCGGACCAAAATTCTTTTTCGGAGTATGCAAGGGGCCATACTGCGAATCCAGTTCGTAGCGCAGCCCATAATTCAGCGTAAGATTTGGCCGAACCTGCCAACTGTCCTGAGCAAAGAAAGCTGTGAATGGCCGAACTTGTACGTACTTGGGATTACCAAAGCCCTGCTCGTAGAATCCTGGTGCGCCCAGGCTGAAGGATTGCAGCGGCGAGATCGCCACCGTGTTCGGCACCGGGCCCGCTGCCGTATTCCCGGAAAGGCCGCAAGCAATGGGCACCTGCAAGCAGGGGCTCAAGAGAATGCCTGGTAGCTCCAAAAATTCAAATCGTCCCGCAAAAAACGTCTGCGACGTCGTATCGTTCCCGCGCACCACTTCGCCGCCCCCGAACTTTAGAGTATGGTGCCCGCGAACCAGACTGAAGTGATCGGCGGCTTCATAGCGGCCTGCGCGCGTGTGGCTCGGAAGAAAAATATTCCGCCCGAAAAATCCGAAACCTTGTATATCCAGCCCCGGCCCGCCGGGGTCATTACTGTCGACGTTAAATTGATACATATTCCACTGCAGCAGAGCTTCGTTCTGCGCGGTGGGACTAAAGGTGTGAAACCACGACCCCTGGAGTGTGCTGTCCCAAGCTAATTCCGATGTGCCCCGGGAAAAAGCGGTCAATGCTTGCACGTCAGGATCTTTTTCCGTTAAGTGATCAAAACTGTAGCGCAGAAATCCTTGATCGCGTTCGCTGAAACGGTGATCGAGCCGCGCCGAGAATTGGTGTTCGTGAATCGGAAAGGGAAACAGGCCGCCGTTGGTTTCCGCTTGATTGATGATGAATGGGTTTAACGCCTGGGTGGCTCCATTGGTTTGGCAAGCGGACGCCGCCGGGGTGATCGTCAAGCAATTGGAAAGCACAAATGCACAGGTCGGCGCCGGCAAAAACGTCGGTATACCAAAGATAGGATTTGTGGGGTTCGAAAGACAAGGCACCATGGTGGTGGCCGGTTCAGCCGCCAAGCCCGCAAAGATAGGCAGCTGCTGGGCGGTCGGATTAAACACGCTACTGTTGGTCAGCAGCGGAACGGAATCTTGGGCATCAGACCGCAGCCCTTCATAGCCCACAAACAGAAAGGTTTTGTCTTTCTTAATCGGCATGCCAATGTTGCCGCCGAACTGCTGGCGGTTCAGGGTGTTTTTCAGCGGGGTAGCGACTGCATCTGCGGAAAATGTCTCGCCGGGCAGCAAGGCCGGTTGCAGGGCGAAATGGTCGCGAGAGTCCAGGGCATCATTGCGAAACAACCCATAGAGGCTGCCATGCACTTCGTTGGTACCGGATTTGGAGACGATGTTAATCGTGGCGCCGCTTGCGCCGCCCAGTTCCGCCGTGTAATTGCTTCGATTTACCTGAAACTCTTGCACCGCATCCTGGTTCAGATTGAGCCGGACGCCGCCAGCATCATCGTTGAATTCACCCCCATCGACAGTAACGCTGTTCCCTCTGCCGTTGCTGCCGTAGAATGACAATCCACTTTGTGGGGTTTGCTTAACTCGAAAGTCTGCATTGTCAGCAATCGTATTGGAATTGCTCACACCGGGTAGCAATAGCGTAAAGGTCAGATAGTCGCGGCGGTTGATTGGCAGGTCATTAATGTATGTCTGGGAGAGGGTCTCGGCCTGACTGCCTCGCGTGGTCTCCACCACGGCCTGCTCGGCAGAGACTTCTACTTGCACGTTCGTCCCCGCCAGAGCCAATCGAAAATCCAGGGTGGCGGTCTGACCCACCTCCAGTTCGAGTCCCTTCTGTACTTGGGTCTGCATCCCGGCATGACGCACCGTCACTTCATAGGCCGACGGCGGCAGGTTCGGAAATTCGTATTGGCCGTTGCCATCCGCTGTCGCGGTGTAGTGGGTTCCTTTTGCAGTATCAACTGCCTCGACGCTCGCATTCGGAATTACACCACCGGAGGGATCAAAAACCGTTCCTCTGATTTCACCGGAGGCCCCCACGCCTTGGGCCTTTGCGCCGGGACTTAGGGAAAGGAAAAACAGCAGGGAAGCTAGTAGGATCGTTTTCATAGTTCCTCTCGGTTCCTCTCGGATTCGCCGGAGTACCGCTAAAAACCATCTCAGATTGTCCAGTTATTCCCAACCAAGTGTTAGCAAACCAGCCGGCACCGTGGCAGGATCGAGCAGCGAATGGCCGCCGACCGGGAGGAAATCCCCACTCTTTCGACAATTCTCCCCATCACCGCCCCGTGCCCCGACAAATGCGAAATTATGATAGGGGATATCACAATATAGCGACTAACGTCAATATGAAACCCTGATTCGTCGCTTCATTTTTCTTGATCCACCGTCGGCGGGCCACAATTCGCCAGGAGTGCGTGGTTTCAGGTACCCAGCATGTGGAGTAAACAGATTCAGTTAGCGTTCAGGGAAGCTAGTGTGGGAGCAGCACGATTCGCCCTGGGATGGATCCCCTTCGCAGCTCTTCGAGGACCTCATTGGCTTCCGCCAACGGTCGAGTTTTCACTTGGCAACGCACTTTGCCCGCCGCAGCCATAACTAACATCTCCCGCATATCTTGTCGCGTGCCAACCGAGGAGGCCTGGATGTGAACCTCCAATGCCGCCATCATAATCGGGGCGAAGCAAAGAGGCTCTGCAGGTAGCCCTACGACAAGAAGCGTCCCGCCCGGCCTAACGCAGGGAAAGGCCATCTCATAAGCCGCTTTTGCCGCAGAGGTAACCAGTGCGACGTGGACACCCCCCCCAGCTCGCAATTCTTTGACGACTTTTGCAGTCACGGCGTTCAAGGTGGTATCCGCTCCGAGACTTCGCGCATACGTTAGCTTATCCTCGGAAACATCAATGGCCGTCACCACCGCTCCTAAACCGTGGCCAATTTGCACAGCCAGATGGCCAAGCCCCCCAATGCCAAAAATCGCCAAGCGCTGGCCGGCCTCGATTTTGGCCCGCCGCAAGGCTCGGTAAACCGTGACCCCGGCGCAAAAAAGCGGTGCGGCCTCAACGCAGGAAAGCCCGTCCGGAATCTTCAACGCGTGGCTTGCGGGCGCCTTCATGAACTCCGCGTAACCCCCGTCGACCGTCACCCCAGTAATCTTTTGTTTGACGCAAAGGTTTTCATTACCTTCACGACAGAATCCGCACTCCCCGCAGGTCCAGTGCATCCACGCTACGCCCACTCTCTCGCCCAATGCCAAATCCGTAACCGCAGATCCCTTTTCCACAACGCGGCCTGCGATTTCGTGCCCGAGGATCAACGGTCTCTTCGTGATCGGCACGATCTGCGGCCAGTCGCCATCCGCCACGTGCAGATCCGAGTGGCATACGCCACACGCTTCCACTTCGATCAGCACTTCGTGGGCCTCAAGCTTGGGCGTAGCAACCTCTTCAATTGTCAGTGGCGCTTTGAATTCACGCAGGATCGCTGCTTTCATTGCCTATACCTCAAACCAACACGAATGGCGCGACTGACGCTCGCGTAACTCTTACGGACTTTTATAACCTCTACAAGATCGAAACGATTTTTACGGCTTGGCGCCGCGCAAGAAAAATTCCACTGCATTATGCACACGCTCGGTGAGTTTGTGAGGTCCCGTAAGGTCGACGGCCCACTGGCGAACCACGGTGTTGAAAAGTCCTTCCATAAATTCGGCCAAGTGCACGATCGGAAAATCCACCGTCACCTCGCCATTCTTCTGCCCTTCGGCGATGATTTCACGAAGCAGTCTAACTGTGGCCGCCTCCGCACCGCGCAACTCCGGTGAGCGCACTGGGTCCATCGCCCCGGCCAGAATGACTGCTTGCCACAGCGGGCGCCCCACCTCAGTTACATTCCCTAAGGTTTCATAAAACCGCCGCAAGCGCTGCTGGGTAGTGGCCTTGACAGCTAGTTCAGACCTTAGGCTGTCGGCTTGCCGGGCAAACGCCCGGCGGCCCACTTCGCGCAGCACCGCATCCTTGCTGGGAAAATAGCGAAAAAACGTCGGCTGGCTAATCTCCAGCGTTTGCACGATGTCATCAATCCGCGTGTTCTCGTACCCGCGTTGGCGGAAAAGATGCAGCGCCGTTTCTACGATCTGCTGGCGGAGACGTGCCTTCTTGCGCTCGCGAAGACCGGGCTCATTTCTCTGCCCCATGCCCGCACGGTCCCGCTCTTTTTTTGACATTCGTGACTCTTTGGCGCTCCCCGAAACTGGCGAGGGCGTTCGTCTTACCGCAGTTTTGGTGCGGCGCATCCTCATTCTCCCTCCTGAATATGGTGGGCCGCTGCACTGCGGCATTTGATAGTTACCCTAACATTATAGTGACTATCGTAAAGTTGCAAGCCTAGCGCGTCATGGCAGCCATTTGTTTTTGTTTTCACACAGAAACCGCTGACGCAATTGGATGGACGCGCGGAACCTGTTACCCAAAGAAGGGGAGCGGGGCCATGCTAGCCAGCCCGATTCCGGGGTTTGCGAATTTACATCGATCAAGTAACAGGCCTGATATCCAATGCATTCGGTAGGCCCCGCTTTAAGCGTGTTAGTTTCTCGATGTAAGCAGATACGAGCCGCCATGACGCAATTAGAAATCTGAATTCACGGCAACCAAGCTATCCGGCAGTGACTGATGAGGGAAGGCCCCTCGAGCCGGCTTGCAGGAGCAGGACTCAAACCACCTTCCGCTGCTGCGCTCTCAGGAGTGTGGTGGTGAGCGAAGAAGGAAAAGGCCCGGAAGAGAAATTCGGGTCAGGTGACTTCTAGTAGGGAGAGGAACGAAAGTAAACCACTGCCGTGTCGAAAAGAACTAAGACGATGTCGAAACCACGGTAGTTAGAAGATCGTGGGAGAAGCTCCGGCGGTACCTGCTTACGGAGGGAGCGGCATCCGGCATACAGGTGACCTGAACCTAGAAGAGGCGGGCGTATGGAACATGAGAACCTTGGCATCGATGCAAACGGAGAAGCCACAAGTGGAGTGAACCACGAGGGCGAGAGTACGAATGCGATGCCGAGGGGCGGACTGCCTGGTAGTAGCGTTGAAGCGGAGTAACGTCCGTAGAGCGAAGCGAGCAGGCTATCGACGTCGAGACCATAATGGGTCAACTGGAAACAGGAGGAGCCCGCCGGTTTTGACGGAGGGCGGCAGCTCTCATTCGATGGCACGAGCCGGATGACTTTTCGGTTGAGAAACACGACAGGCGGTCGCACAGCACAACTGAACCCTTGACATTCGACAGGAGGATGCGAAAAGCTATTGTCGAATGTCGAGGGAAGCGATGCCGCAATCGACTGATCTTCTGCAGGGGACGCTGGACCTACTCATTCTTCAAACGCTCGCCCTTGAGCCGATGCACGGGTGGGGTGTCGCGCAAAGGATCCAACAGATGTCAAAAGACGTCTTGCAAATCGGGCAGGGATCCCTTTATCCGGCGCTCTATCGCCTCGAGTATAAGGGCTGGGTCAGATCGGAATGGCGGACCTCGGAGAACAACCGGAGGGCAAAGTTCTATCGCTTGACCCAAAAGGGCAAGAAGCAACTGGAAACGGAATTGGCAAGTTGGGACCGATTGTCCTCAGCGATCGCCTCTGTGCTCGGTCGCGTTGCGGAGGCGTCGTCGTGATTACGGAGTTTCTGACGCGCCTTCGTTTTTTGATTCTCCGCAGGGACCGCACGGAACTTGAACAAGAACTCCAGTTTCACATTGAGCAGTCGATTGCATCTAAAAGGGTTTCTGGCCTAAGCGCGGCTGAAGCGCGCCGTCAGGCGCTCATTGAGTTTGGCGGTATCGAGCCCACGCGGGAGCAATGCGAGCGGCAGCTCCCTGGATGGTGGATTGGGACTGTACTTCAGGATGTTCGATATGCATTTCGCGGTGTTCGCCGCAATCCGCTTTTTACGTTAAGTGTTCTCTTAACCCTTGCGCTCGGTATCGGAACCACCACAGCGGTTTTTAGCGTGGTGGACCGCATCCTGTTTCGTCCGCTGCCGTATGCAGATCCGAGTCGAATTGTTTCGGTGGGCATGGCGCACTCGCTGGAGCATGAGGAGTTCCTCATGGGACGCTTCTATGCTGAGTGGCAGGACAATCAGAAGCCCTTTTCTGCTCTCGCGGGTCAAAGTACGATGGTTCACAATTGCGACCTGGTCGAGAATAATCCGGAACAATTGAACTGTATTTCTTTCCAGGGGGGATTCCTTCCGCTGCTTAGGATCTCCCCTGTCCTAGGCCGAAACTTTCTGCCGGAAGAGGATCGCCCCAACGGGCCGCCTGTGGTGATGATCTCGTACGGGTTGTGGAAGGGCCATTACGGCGGCGATCCACACATTCTGGAACGGACGATCAATGTGGACGGGAGCCCAAGGCGCGTGGTGGGAGTCCTCCCACGAGACTTTCAGTTCCCCACGTTGGAAACAGCAGACATCGTGTTTCCAATGGCCCTGAATTCTGCCATTCAGCAGACGGTCAATGGCGGATTCGGCAATCCGATGAGGGTGTTTGCACGGCTCAAGCCGGAGGTGGGCGTGGCTCAGGCGTATGCCGAGATGCAGGCGATTTTCGAATCGGAATTGCACGTGTTTCCCGCGGAGGCACGCAAGGAGGTCAGGCTCAGCATCCGATCGCTGCGTGACAGAGAGACGCAGGACGCGCAGCCAGTGGCGTGGGTTCTCTTGGGGTTCGTTCTCGCTGTGCTCTTGATCGCGTGTGCCAATGTCGCCAGCCTGATGATGGCTCGCGGAGCAGCACGGCAACGGGAGATTGCGGTGCGCACAGCGATTGGAGCAAGTCGAGGACGGCTGATCCGGCAGGCTCTGACGGAGGCACTGCTGCTCTCGTGCGCGGGAGGACTGGCGGGCCTGGTGACGGCGCGCGGACTTCTAGTGGTATTCGTGGGACTGGCGCCGACGGGAATTCCGTTTATCGCCGAAGCGCATCTCGATCTGCGCATCGGGGTGTTTGCGGCATCGCTTTCATGCGTGTGCGGCGTGATCTTCGGGCTTGCCTCGGCGCTCGAGAAGCCGGGACTGGCGACGCTGAACGCGAAGGTGTCAATGTCGCGCAGCCATGCTTTCTTGCGGCGCTGCCTGGTAACCGCGCAGATCGCCGTCACAATCGTGCTGCTCTCAGGTGCAGCTCTGCTATTGCGAAGTTTTGTGAAGATCGAGACGCAGAATTTGGGGATGCAGACCGGGGGCGTGCTGACGGTGAGGGCGGCGCTGCCGTGGTCGCGCTATAACACGGATCAGAAGGAGATGGAGTTCTATCTCCAGTTGGAGGCGGCTCTCCGGCGGCTGCCCGGCAGTCGTGCAGTTGGAATGACCGACTCGGTACCGCCGGGGGGATGGCAAGGCGACTTTCGGTACTCCGATCTTGTCGTACAAGGGAAGCGGCGAACGCCTCCTGGGACTGGCGGGAGCGTTGTGAGCCGCTCCGTGACGCCCGACTATTTCCGTGCGCTCAACATTCCCATTGTTCGTGGTCAAGATTTCACCGATCAGGATCGCACTGGAAATGAGAGCGAAGTAATCCTGAGCCGGTCGTTAGCTGCCCGGCTGTTTCCAGACGCAGATCCCGTTGGAAAGCGGATCCAGACGAGCGGGTTACGCAGCGACGTTTGGTCCACAGTTGTCGGGGTGGCCGACAACGTGAAGAACAGTGGACTTACGGAACAAAGTGGTCCGGAGATCTATTTCCTGCGTCGGAGCGTTGGCGGCGATTGGGACGGAAAAAGGTCGATAGTGTTGTGGGACTCAGTGATGCCCGCGAGAGCCGTAGAACCGTGGGTGGGATCGGAGATTGCTTCGATCGATCCGACTGTCCCGGTGGAGATGGAGTCTCTCGACCAGACGGTGAGCAGGCTCGCAGACCGCCCGCGTTTCGAAACGGCGCTGCTTGCGTTTTTCGCGGGCACAGGGCTGCTGCTTGCGATTGTGGGGCTCTATGGCCTGATCGCGTTCGTGACGACTCAGCGGAGGCACGAGATTGGCGTGCGGATGGCACTGGGCGCGACGCGGGGAAATATTCTCGGCCTGATTACAAGTGATGGACTGCGCATGGTCGCGATTGGCGGGGCGCTCGGGGTGGGCTCGGCCTTGGCGGTATCCAAGATGCTGAAGGCGCTGCTCTTCGAGGTGAGCACTTACGATCCATTAACGTTCATTGCCGTACCAGTGCTGCTCACGCTGGTAGCGCTGGTTGCGATTCTCATGCCAGCGCGGGCGGGAATGCGCGTGGATCCGGCAGTGACGCTGCGCGCGGAGTGACTGTAGATGGTTCGACTGGTACGTTAGCTGATGCGGCGAATTCGATGTCGAACGATGACTTCAGGCTGAGTCACGCATCGACCAATTTTCCAGTGGACTGTCGCTCACGCCTCTTTACGCCAAGTCTTCGCTTCATTGGGCCGATCGCGGAAAAGCTGCGTTCAAAGATCTGATCGAACATGGTCGAACCTCTTTGGGATGAAGATTCAACCAGTATGACTTCACGCTTCGGAGCGCGATTCGCAAATCGTCCCGATAACAGCCGTTGCCGAAGTGACTCGAAGCCGATTGGGGTGACGGAGGTAATATTCTTAGCGCAGCAGCTGCTCACGGAATGAGGTGGAAGGATGGCCCTACGAGATCTGGCACTTGCAGGCCGAACACTGCGGAGAAGCCCTACCTTCGCGCTCACCGCCGTGCTGATCATCTCTCTAGGCATCGGCGCCAGCACCGCCATATTCAGCGTCGCCAATGCCGTCCTGCTGCGGCCCATTCCCTACAATGATCCCGACCGCCTTGTCATTGCCATCAGCGACATGCTCAATCGCAACGTCCGCGACTTCCCCTTCTCCAATGAAGATTTCATCGACATGCGCGATGGCACAAAAGACGCCTTCCAGGACATGGCCGGCGTCTTCACCACCCGCAATATTTTCCTCAAGGAAGACGGAACGCCCGAGCAAATCCGCTCCGCGGTGGTTACCACCAATTTCTTTCGCCTGGTGGGCGCCAAAATCGTGGCCGGCCGCGATTTTGGCGACGCTGATGGCCTGCCGCAGCCTCCTCCGCCTCCGCCCGGCGCCTCACCGGGCACTGCCGCGCCGCGTTTGCCCATCGTCGCCATCATCAGCTACGAATACTTCCAGCGCCGCTTCGGCCTCAATCCGGCTATTTTGGGAAATCTCGTGTTGACCAACGGCCCGCAAAGCCTGCAAGTCGTCGGAGTCCTCGCACCCCACTTCCAGTTGTACTTTCCCTCTTCCGCCAACGTCGAGCCTGTCCCCGAAGTGTGGATTGCCAATCGCCTCGGCTACGACAACGCCAATCGTAACGGCGTCTCCCTTCATGCCGTAGGCCGCTTACGAGACGGCGTTTCGCTCGAGCGCGCGCACGCGGCCGTCGACAACGTCGCCGCCGAGGCTCGCAAGAATTTCCTCATCGAGCGCACCGCCGGTTACTTCATTCGCGTCGAGCCCATGCGCCGCCATCTGGTCTCCGAAGTCCGGCCCGCCATTCTGGCCCTTATGGGCGCGGTCATTTTTCTTTTGCTCATCGCCTGCGCCAACGTCGCCAATCTTCTTCTTGTGCGCGCCTCTCTACGCGAGCGCGAACTCGCCGTCCGCGCCGCGATCGGCGCCAGTTGGTGGCAACTCGCTCGCCAGATGCTTACCGAGGCGTTTCTTCTCGGCATCATCGGCGCGCTCGGCGGTCTCGCGCTGGCCTGGCTCGGAATTCACGAGCTGCTGGTGATTGCTCCCGCCAATCTTCCCCGTATCGATACCGTTCACATCGATTCTGTTGTCCTCGCTTTCACCGCGCTTGCCGCATTGGTCGCCGCCGCCATTTTCGGACTGGCCTCCGCTTGGCGCGCTTCCCGCCCGGACGTCATGAGCGTCCTGCGCGGCACCAGCCGCAACGAAGGCCTGGCCAGCGGCGGCCTGTTGCGCAAGCTCGTTATCGTAGTCGAAGTGGCCCTCTCTTTCGTCCTGCTGATCGGCTCCGGATTGATGTTCCGCAGCTTTCTCGAACTCCAGCGCATCGATCCAGGCTTCGATCCCCATGGCTTGCTGACCTTTCAAGTCCTCGGCGTCGGCATTCGCGGCGGCCGGGCGCCGGAAGAACGCACCGCGTTCATGCATCAGATTCAGGAACATTTGCGCGCCATCACTGGCGTGCAAAGCGTCGCGGCTTCGTTTCCTTTTCCCCTTGCCGGTGGCTTCAACCCGATTCGCTGGGGCACTGGAGAAGCTCTCTCCGACCCCGGCAAATTCCAGGCCGTGGATTTTCAGATCGTGCTGCCCGGCTATTTTGAGAGCATGCGCACGCCCTTAATCGCGGGCCGCACTTTCACCGAAGCCGACAACGTTGCCACCCGCAATCTCGTCGTGATCGATCAGCAGCTTGCCAACAAGGCCTTCCCCCATCAATCCGCGCAGGCCGCCATCGGGAAGCGCATCCTGATTCGCCTCCGCACGCCGGAGCCTGAATGGGTCGAGATTATCGGCATCGTCGCTCACCAGCGCGATGAATCCCTGGCCGAGCGCGGACGCGAGCAGGTTTATTTTACTGACGCTTTCGCCGGCTCCGGCGCGGCCCGCCAGTGGGCCATTCGCACCGATGGCGATCCCGCAAAATACTCCGCCGACGTTCGCGCCGCCATCCAAGCTTTCGATCCCCATCTGCTCATCACCGAAATGCGGCCTATGGGCGTTTTGCTGGAGCGCGCCCAAGCCGGCACACGCTTCTCGCTCTTGCTGATCGGAGTTTTCGCCGTGATCGCCGCCGTTCTCGCCAGCATCGGCCTCTACGGCGTTCTCGCCACCGTCGTCCGCCAGCGCACCGCTGAAATCGGCGTGCGCATGACCCTCGGCGCAGGACCCGCCCAAATCTTCAACCTCATTGTCGGCCAGGGACTCCTCCTGACCGCAGTCGGCATCATCGCCGGCGCCATCGCCGCCTTCGCCCTAACCCGCGCCATGACCACCATGCTGGTCGGCGTGAAGGCGACGGACCCCACAACTTTCGCCACCATGGCGATCGTTTTCATCCTGATTGCCACCATCTCATCCTGGCTTCCTGCACGACGGGCGGCGGGACTCGATCCTACCGTGGCCTTGCGCGAGCAGTGACAGACTTAGAACTCCGGTTAAGACGGAGGAACGTGCAGTTTTGAAGGTGGGAGTCGCCTGCCTTGAAACTCATTTTTTGGGCACTACTTCATTATGTTGCCTTGCTCTCTTTGCAAGACCAGTCCCATGCCGCGCCTTACAAGAATGCTTTCCGCAATACCGGAACGCCGCCATCCTGAAAGACAAGAAGGCCGAGGCGACCATAGTGCCGGAGCTTCGCGCATGGATTGAGCGAGAAATCCATCTTGACCTCACGAACGCGCCGTTTGACCCACAAGACGAAACGCTTATGCCAAAGGCGGGAGCGTGCGCTCGTTGCCCGAAACGAACGGGCAGCAACCTCGAAATTTCGGTCGGGTTCCGAATCGATCTTGGCGCAGTTGCTGCTCTGTTGATAACTACGGAAAGCCGTTCATATATTGCAAATTCTTCAATCAGGATCTTAAGCCTTGATGATTCAATTGCCCTCACAGTTCGCAGACCACAAAAACTGCCACGAAACCATCGAATGCAAGGTCTGAAGGGAGGCACTTCGTACCGAGAAAATTTAGAAAAAATGGTGGGGATGGCAATACTCGAACCCACGAACTCTGGATAAATGATTCAAGTTTTTCTGTAATGGGATAGTCCGTGCTGAGGGTTGCCTCCCGAGAGACCTCGAAATCCGCTCCAAGTGAGTCTAGCCTGTCATAGGCAAGCTTCAGAGCCGGAGTGCTAAGTAGCGGACGCAATGGCGGCTCGCCTGTTTCTACAGCTTGGATAATTGCCTCTGCGTCTCGGACCGGGTCGCCCGGCTGCGAACCGAAGCTCGCCCGCGTTGTCCGCGTCGTTTACCCGGCGCGTCAGCCTAAGCAGCAAAAAAGAAACGGGTCGGTCTTCGAGATGGCGGTGATTTCAAGCACGATACGAAGGCTTGAGAGGGGGAAACTGGCCAGGGATCGGGCTCTCTAGGTATAAGGACCGAGCGGCGAAGGGTGGGATTTTTTCTGTCGACGTTGCTTTCGTTCAATCAAGTTGGCGGACTGTTCCGCGTATCAGGAATTCCGTAGGTAGAACCCGTTGGCTGAAGGCCATTTGAGGATGATGGAGGCGTTCGAGCAGCATCTTCATACAAGTCTTGCCTATTTCCTCTTTATGAACGCGGACGGTTGAAAGCGGCGGATCCATCAGAACCGCTTCCTCACGATCGTCGAAGCCCACCAAACTGATTTCGTCCGGAACTTTCACGCCTTGTCGACACAACGAGCGCCAAAGTCCGTAGGCGATCTCGTCGTTGCCGGCTACGACGGCAGTCGGCTTCGGCCGCCGGGACAGGATTCTCCCTACACTAGCCTGACCGAAGTCTCCGAAGCTCAAATGACTTCGACCCTTGATCAAAACGGGTTTTAGTTTGTTCTCGCGCATTCCTTGCCGGTAACCTTCGAATCGGCGATGAAGCCACGGATAGGAGATGTCTCCCGCGAAAACAACCTGCCGGTGACCCCTGCCGATCAGGTGACGCGTGGCGTGAAGCATGCCGTTGAAATCGTCAAAGCCCACTTGGTCGAACTGCTGTCTATCGTCTATTCCCACCACATTGTTGCTGAAGGCAACCAAGGGCATTTGTATGGATTCGATTCTGCGGAGCAGATTCGGATAAACGGTGCCGGCTAGAATGACGCCATCAATCAGCCCATGCTCTTGCAGAACGGGAGGCAGGTCGATCTTGTGGGCCGGTGTCCTCGGAGAATAATGGAGAGCCGCGAATAGCACGTGTTGTTTCAAACCGCTGGCGTGGGATTCGACTCCTTGCAGGATGCGCGCGTGAAAAGGATGGAGAAAATCGCGGTTGCTCAGGAGAAAGCAAACCATTTCTGAGCGGCGCTTGAGCATTCGGCGGGCCTGAGCATTGGGACGAAATCCGAGACGGCGGATTGCATCCAGGACGCGTGTGCGTGTTTTCCGGCTTACTTGTGAACTGGAATTCAGCACGCGCGAAATGGTTCCGACGCCGACCCCCGCGGCGCGGGCGACTTCGCGAATGGTCGTTTTTGCTGGAACCGTTTCCATGTAGGGTACGTTTTTGAGGCTTTCGGGACTTTTCTTATGCTGGCAGCAAGGGAATCTTCGCTCCAGTTGCACCGCCGGGAGTCTAGCATACGACAGGCACGCTGTCTAAACTACGTAACTGGGTGGCCCTGCGCGCGCTCTCTGTGAAGGTCTCAAAAACTTCATCTTTTGGACTGATTTTTTAAGATTCTGACTTGACAGACACTGGCTCGCTCAACTAGGGTGTGGAACCAGTTCCAGCATTTCGTCCGCGAGTGGCGAGTGGGGTGTGTGATGCATGAGATACTTGCCCAATCTTCCGATTGGACGCTTACCAGCTGTAAGTCTTTTATGGGAAATAGCCAAGCGCGACCGGCGCGCCATGCCGGAGGCTTCTTCAAACTGTGCCGGCTAAGCATGGCTGTATTGCTCTTAACAGTTCTGGTGGGATTTTCTGAACAGGCTCGAAGTCAAGCGGTGAATGCGACGCTGATCGGGACGGTGACGGACTCCTCCGGGGCCGCGGTTGGTAAGGTGAAGATGACGATCACTGAGACGAATACGGGAGTCAGCCGCGAGTCCCAGACGAATGAGAGCGGGAACTATGTGGTTCCGGATCTGCCGCCGGGCACCTATAGAGTGACCGCGGAATTATCAGGATTCAAGCGAGCATCGCGAGCTGAAATTGATGTCATCGTGAACACGACCGAGCGTGTCGATCTGATTCTTGAGCCCGGGAACGTGACAGAGACAGTCACGGTCGAGGGGGAAACACCGATACTTCAGACCGAGCGGGCGGACACTGGTCGCAAGATCGAAGCGGTACTAACGGAGAACATACCGTTGGGCACCAATCGCAATTTCCAAAACCTTTTGAACATAGTGCCTGGAACGACTCGCGCCACTTTTCAGCATTCACAGTTTTTCAACGCTAGCAGTTCGCTGCAGACAGAGGTCAACGGTCAACTGCGCGAGGGCAACAACACCCAGATTGAGGGCATAGACGACAATGAACGCACCGGCCTCTTGCAGATCCTAGTGCCGCCGCTGGAGGCCATTCAGACAGTGGACGTTTCGACGAGCAACTATGACGCGGAGCTCGGCCGGGCAAGCGGCGCGGTCACCAATGTGATCTTGAAGTCAGGCACCAACAGCTACCATGGTGCGGCCTATGAATTCGTGAAGAATAGCTTTTTCAACGCCCGGAATTTTTTCGACCCCGCTGTGGGACATCTCGCTTATAACTACTTTGGCGGAAATATTGGCGGTCCGATCAAGAAGAATAAGCTCTTCTTCTTTGCCGACTATCTGAAAGTTTATGATCACGAGGCAAACACAAATCTGGTTACCATCCCTACCATGGCCCTGCGCACCGGTGATTTAAGTACGTCGGGGACTGCAATTTACAATCCATTTAGCGGGAATGCGGACGGAACCGGCCGTCAACAGTTCGTCGCCACGTCCAGTCCTGGCTTGGCTATGGTTCCGGGCCGGAGCGGAATGGTGGACGCTTATAACCCCGCGTGCACAAACGCAGCCGGTTGTCCGAACATCATTCCCTCGGCCTTGATTGATCCAATTTCTGCAAAACTGCTGGCGTTCTTGCCGGGTCCTACCGCTCCAGGGAATACCAACAACTATTTTGGGTTACTGGCTTTCCATAAGGACACGGACTTCGTTGATGCCAAAGTCGATGTTGAGTTGACCAATAAAGATCGGCTTAGTGCGCGGTTCAGTTTTCAGCGTCCGTCGATCTTCCAGGCGCCGCTCTTCGGGATCGCGGGGGGACCGGCGCAGGGCAATTTCGAGGGATCGGGCCTTCAGAGCACCTACAGTACCGGCATAAACTACAATCGCTTTTTCTCGAATACGTTGGTGGCTGAGTTTCGAGTTGGTGTGGCGTGGTATCACAACGAGGCGCACAACAGCGATTTCGGCACCAAGACTTCGGAAACGCTGGGCATTCCGGGTGTGAATCTGGACCCAATCACTAGTGGAATCGTTGGCATCACGATCAATGGTGGTTTTTCCAATCCGTTGATCGGCTACTCCGCCAGCCTTCCCTGGATCCGGTCAGAGACCAATATTGACTTTGCGAATACATGGACCAAAATTCTAGGCAATCATACTGTGAAGTTTGGCGTCGACCTTCGCCGGGTTCGCGATGCTTTGCTGCAGGAACAGACCTTTAGTCCACGCGGTCTCTATACGTTCAACGACGGCCAGACGGCACTAAAGACGAGTACCGGCGCTTCCAAAACCAGTTTTACAAACGACTTCGCCAGCTTTCTGCTGGATGTTCCAGGCCTGGCAGGACGCGACCTGGCGACCTTTTTTCCGAATTACCGAGCGTGGCAATTCTTCTCCTTCGTACAAGATAAGTGGATGGTGACACCGAAGTTTTCGGCGGATATTGGATTGCGCTGGGAATTTTATCCGCCTGCGACGCCAGTCAAGAAGGGCGGTTTCTCAAACTACGATCCAACTAACAACACACTACTTGTCAGCGGATACGGAAATATCCCGAACGACCTTGGAATCACCACCCACTACAAATATTTTGCGCCCCGCCTTGGCCTGGCTTACCGCTTGAAAGATTCGACAGTGGTCCGAGCAGGATTTGGTATCAGCTACACGCCATTTCCCGATAACAGCTATGCTTACAATTTCCCGGTTCGTGCCAATAATTCCTTCAATCCGGCGGTCGCAAGCTTTGGTCCGGCAGTTCTTCCCAATGGACAAGCTGCGACTTTCGAAAATGGATTTCCCGATCTGATTTTACCGGTAGTTCCGCCGAACGGAATCATCACCAACCCGGCTGTAGCGGTGAACTATTTCGTTGTGAATCAGAATTTCAAGAATCCCTATGTGGAATCATGGAATCTGGCAGTGCAGCAGTCTCTTCCGTGGCGGTTCGTGCTCGATGTGGCGTACGTCGGGAATCATGCTGTGGATACTGTTGTGAACTACAACCTCAATGCGGCTACCGTGGCAGGCCTTGGCAATCACGGGCTTCCTGAGTTTGATTCTTTCAACAGGACCGCCAGCACGAACCTGCTCTTCGCTGGGTACTCCTCAAGTTATCACGCGTTGCAGGTCAAATTTGACCGGAAATTCTCCAGCGGCTTTGCGACAACTACCGCATACACATTCGGAAAAGGCATGGGCTTTCAAACTGATGATGACGGCGGCTTGTCGTTTTACATAAACCAAAGAAGAGATTACGCTCGAAACGACTTTGACCGGACTCACACGTTCGTGCAAAGCGTCGTTTACGAGCTACCATTTGGGCACGGCAAACGACTAATATCTTCCGGGATCGGTGCCGCCATACTGGGTGGCTGGCGCATCTCAAGTTTCATGACCATCATGTCGGGGCTTCCGATGTACTTTACGGCGAACTCTACCTCGCTGGCAGCGCCGGGAAACACACAGACGCCGGACCTAGTTGCTCCGGTAAAAATACTTCACGGTGTCGGCCTGAACAATCCCTGGTTCACCGCGTCGAGCTTCGCTGCGCCGGCTGGGGACGCATTCGGCAATGTGGGGCGGAATTACCTGAGCGGCCCCGTGTATTTCGACTTGGATGCGGCTTTATCGAAATCCATCCGATTTACGGAGCGGTTCAATCTGGATTTGCGCCTGGAGGCATTCGGCGTCACCAATACTCCGCAGTTCTTCTTTAATAACACCAACGGAACACCGGCAGGCGGTACTGCGGCGGGGACAACGCTGGGCAGCTCCAGCTTCGGCGCTATCACGAGCGCCACTGGGGGACGCGTGCTGCAACTCGGAGCAAAGTTGAACTTCTGATCCGGCTGACAACGAAGCTAAGTGCGCTAGTTGCGTGTCCGCAGTCCCTGTCGCACTCGGCATATGCAGGTCGTTCAGCGAATGTGAAACCACGTGCAGGCTGACGCCGATCTGTTTAGTAGCGTCCGGTAGGAGAAGCCGACATGGCGCTTCGCGTCTCACGTCGTGAGTTTCTCGGTGAACTTGGGGCAGTAGCAAGCGCAACCGCCATTCCGCCCGTCCCGGGATATGCGTTTTCGCATCCGCGTCTCTTTCCTCTAATAAGTGACCTTGCGAAGTCGCCGTTTAAAATCGCTGTGATCAATGACGAGATCAGTCAGGACTTTGGCCACGCCTGCGAGGTGGCCTCGCGGGAATTCGGCATGGGTTGGATCGAGCTGCGCGGCATGTGGAACAAAAATCTGCTGAAACTCGATTCTATGGAAATCGAGGAAGCACGGCGCATTTTGGAAAAGAACAAGTTGAGGGTGACCGATATTGCCAGTCCCCTCTTCAAAGTGGATTGGCCGGGCGCGCCGAAATCAAAGTACAGCCCAAAGCGCGATCAATTCAATGCTGACTTTACCTTTGAACAACAGGACGAAGTGCTGGAGCGCAGTATGGAGATGGCGAAGGCTTTCGATACTGACCGAGTGCGATTCTTTGATTTTTGGCGGCTAGATGATCAGGCACCGTATCGCGCGGCCATAAACGAAAAATTGCGCGATGCTGCCGAAAAAGCGGCCAAGAAAAATGTGATTTTTATTCTCGAAAACGAACCTGCTTGCAATACCGCAACCGCGGCCGAAGCCACTAACGTCCTGAAAGCCGTCACATCCCGCAATCTACTTCTCAACTGGGATCCGGGGAACGCCGCGGAGCGTGGTGAGAAACCCTTTCCAGATGGATATATTCTTCTCCCGAAAGAGCGCATTGGCCACTGTCATTGCAAGGATGCAATAAAAAAGCCAGACGGCACGGGCTACGAATGGGCGGCCATCGGCCGCGGCACGATTGACTGGGTTGGGCAATTCAAGGCGTTAAACCGCGACGGCTATCATTTTGCCGTGAGCCTGGAAACGCATTGGCGGGGAGCGGGGACCCCAGAGGAATCGACGAGGCAGAGTTGGGCAGGCATGAAAAAGGCACTGCAAGAGGCCGGAGCGATTTAGGCCAGGAGAGCAAAATGGCGGAGAACACCAGACGGGATTTTATCAAGCAAAGTGCGCTGGGTACTGCGGCGATGCTTGTCTATCCACATGCGAGCGTGCTCGGTGCCAATGATCGCGTTCGCGTGGCGATGATCGGTGTCGGTGGCCGCGGAGAGGAACTGCTCAAGCAGGTGCTGCGGGTGCCCAACGCTCAACTGGTCGCGATCGCCGATGTGTATAGTCATCGGCGTGAAGAAGCCAAGCGAAAGGCGCCCGGCATTCAGACAGTTGATGATCATCGGCGCTTGCTTGACATGAAAGACATTGACGGCGTCATCGTGGCCAGCCCTCTGCACATCCATGCGCGGCACTTTCAAGATGCACTTGCAGCCGGCAAGGATCTCTATTCCGAGAAAACAATGACTTGGTCTATCGTGGAGGCCGAGCAATGCTTGGCCGCGGCCAAGAGATCCGACCGTGTCGTGCAAATCGGATTGCAGCACGAGAGTTCCGGCTCTCTCGCCGATACCCGTAAGTGGATCAAGGACGGCCTGGCCGGCAAGATCACTCAAGTGGATTCATGGATGAGTCGCAACACACCGCACGGGAAGCCTCAATGGGTGCGACAGGTGCCTTCGGACTGCACCGTGCAAAATGTGGATTGGAAAGCTTTCCTGAATGGGCGCCCGGATCGCCCGTTTGATGCGTTCAAGTTCATTAACTGGAGGTTGTATTGGGAGTTTTCCGGCGGAAACGTGACCGAGAACATGGTGCACCAAATCGCGTGGATTATGTCAGCGCTGGATCTGCCAGAACCGAATGCCGCGTACATGTCCGGTGGCGTTTTTTCCGAGAAAGATGGGCGCGATGTACCGGACACGATCGCCGTCACTCTCGAATATCCGACGGACATAGTTGTCGCGTGGCAGTCTACTTTCAACAATAGCCGTTACGGCCTCGGTGAACATCTGCTGGGAAGTGACGGCACCATCGAACACATAGCGGGAGCGACTGAGATGGTCAGCGGCAAGTCAGATGAGACAATTCGCTACTACCCCGAGAAAGTGAACCGGCCGCGGGGCGAGGGACTGACCGGGCAGACTCCAAATCAAGACCATATGGCCAACTGGATCGCTTGCGTCCGCACCCGAAAAACGCCGAATGCGCCCGTCGAGATTGGTTATCGTTCGGCGCTCGCTGCGCATATGGCTAACTTGTCTTATCGCCACAAACGGCGTCTCACGTTGGAAGAGGCGAGAGCAATCCAACCTGAGTTCTAAATCCCAGAGCCGACGAGTCTTTCCATCCTGAGAGAATTATCTGTCCGGGCGATTTGTAAACTCTGTACTTCCGACCCATTCATGGAAACGAATCTACCTACAGACGAAATAGGATAGTCTCGGCAGCAGCTTCGCTGCGCTGGAGTACAAACTATCACGCCCAGGATTTTCTCGTGCACCTGAGCGCGATTATCTTGATAGACGTTGGGTGGGATGCAGACAACGCAGTCGTTCATTGCTCCAATTACGAGAAATCTTATTTTCGCTAAGTGCCGCGGCGATGATTGCAGTCACCGCCATGGGGCTGTCAATTTGCCCTCTTGCGCTTGACCCTGCCCCTTGCGCCTTCAATCGCCGTCATGGCGGGCAACTTGACGAACGTGGTATTGGCGCTTGTCGACTCAAGTTCGCGGACTCAGCCACTAATGGCGAGTGACAGCAAGCGACTGAGAGGAGCTCTCCATCTCCTTACCAGCTGCGCTGGCCGCCATGGTCGCCACATTTGACCGCGTTCTGCTTTGCTGGTTTCGGAACTGACAGGCTTCGTCGCGCAAAAGTGATGAAAACCTGGTAGAGAAAACCCAAATCGCTGGGGCAACGCGTCCAGCAACCGAGCACATGGCGCGGAAGTTCAGAACAGATCCTGCTCAATCATGTGGGCTGGGAGTCGGGCCGTTGCAGGAGTGTTTTTTCTTGACTTTCCTCTTTTATAGAACTTACCAGGCACTATCGAACAATTCGCTGGCACATGGCTTCCCATTCCGGTGTCTAATTGTTTTGTGGGAAGGGTTGGTTCTCTGCGCAAGGTTATCGTCGCTCTCTCCTTAAGTCTCTGTGCAGTTCTGCTCCTAACACTGTTAGCCAGCCAGGTGGAGCAGCAACTCTTTCGCCGTCGTGCAGCGCTGCTCTTGTCTCAACTTCAATCGCTCGAATTGCGCAAGACTTCCTGGCAGGACGCCAAGACTCAATTCCAGGTTTGGGATGCGAATCGCCAGTTTAGCGAGCAGTGTGATTCGCAAAGATGCTCTCTCACCATAACCCTGAGCGAGTTCGTGCTTGCCCACGTCACTCGGCGGAATCTTTTTTGGAAGTTGGACGATTACTTTCGGTGGCGGCTAAAGCTGTCGTATGACCAAGGGCCCTTTGTACGCACTGAACTCTGGCTACTCCGGCTCTACATGCGGGTTGGGGGGCATCCCGCAAAAGTTACCGCCACTGTCGGCATGCGTGATGGCATCGTCTGGAACCAAGGGATTTCAGTATGGATCGAGACATATGCGTTGAAGGTTGGACCAAATTGGAAATGAACTGTTCGAGTTTAGCTTGCTGGCAAGTGCCGATAGCGTTTCACGATTTGAATATTTTTCAGGCTCACCGATCAATCCCCAGCTCAAGCTTCACTCGAACTACCTGATAGGGCGTCCCAGCGGTTGTGAAATATGCGTTGAAGGTTGGACCAAATTCACTCTCTACGCAGAACCTTCAGACGTTCGTCGCTTGATGAACCTGGACCTCTCCTGCCTGACACGCTGGCATCCTTGTGTCTCCCAGAGTGACATCCTGCCCACCGCTTGGGCCCAGTATCGCGCCGAACGTGCTCTCGAGGACCGGGCTAGGAGCGAAACCTCATGTCCGCAATCGTTCCTCGAAATTCTCGGCAGAGATAGTGTGAACATCGCTACGGTCGAGATTCTGGAATACCACAGCCGACTGCATAGCGAGAGTTCTCAGGGTGTCGCGAAAGTGCGTCTGCTGAGACGGCTCAAAGGAGTTTCCGATTGGAATGTCGGAGAGGCCCGGGACATGAACGTGACCATGACGATGGGAAAAGGCCGCGCAAATCTGATAGTCCCTGCGCTGTCGCGCGTATTCCTCTTCGGTGGCCGAGGTCGCGCAAATGAAATGTGGATTGATCTTGGAGGATCTTGTCCTGTCGTCCGGTGAACGAGGCCACCCTGACCCTTATCGGCGACGGAATCAATCAGGACTACATCGCGATGGACCATGCGGATTAGACACATAAGTCCTTCCATGCATCCTGCTAGTCAACCCTGCCCAGATAGTTGTCCAGCCAATCGAGAACATTTTGAATCAGTTGGGGCCGTCGCTCTGTAACATCGTGGGGGGCATCAAGCACGACGTGGCGTTTGTCGTCCGCTGGTGAGCCGAGCATTTGAAACAGGGGCAGTTGAGCCCTTCCCAAGCGAGAAGACATAATCGTAGCGCCCATTCACCATCAATACGGGTTTCTTCAGGCGCGGCGCAAAATCAGCCTGATCGCCTCCGCTGGGCGGTCTGTAAAGAAAGAACCCGCCGTCCAGGAATACCACCGCTTTCAGCTTGTCTTGGAGAAGAGCAGCATAGATGACGCCCTCCGCCGACCCCATGCTGACGCCAAGATACGCGAGCTTGTTTTTGTCAATATCAGCCCGAGTTTCTAAGTAATCGACCGAACGTCCCAGATCCTTGAAGCGCTGCGTCATGTATTCCAATTTCTGAGTCGTGCCGGGAAGCACATCGTCGACTCGTCGTTCGTATGTGTCCTTGTAGATTGGATAGAGGACGGCGCGACCGCTCTGGACGATGTAATCGAAAAACTTAATGTCCCCGAGTGTCTGACTGTTGGGAATATCGACAACTCTCGCACTGGGGAAAAAGACCACTGTTTGAAAAGGCGCCCGAACTTTTTTTGGCAGGAATAGGTACGCTGCCATACGCTCCTTATTATAGGCGGCGTCGAAGGTAATCTTTTCCTCGCGCCAGTCCGCAGAATCTTGCACCACGCCTTCCACCTTTGCATTCAAGGGCGTTTTGTCGTAGGAATACAGGGTCTGGTAAGCGCGAAAAACTTCATTCGAAGCGGGCTTTACTTTGGAGAAGTCGCGTTCCATAGTCTTAATGGGGCGCGTAAGTTCCTCAGGCAGATGAGTTGTGTTACGAATACACCGAAATCCATTTGTTGAGGAGCGATCCAAAGGCGCAAGTGCTTCCGGATCGGCGTACAGATAACTCTGCGACTTCCACGCTCCACCGAGAATAAAGTACGTGTTGTCGCCGGCTGCGTTTTCAATCCATTCCCTTACATTTCCGGCCATGTCGTAGGTGCCGTAGGGTCCCAGCCCGTTGAAGGCGCCAACGGGTGCAACCTTGGACTGTGAGATGTTGCTTGCCCGAACGGTGTACGTCGCCACATCGGACGGAGCTGCCATAAACCACTGAGCAAACGTGGGCAGGCTCATGCCTGCGAACGCAGCGTAGGCAGCAGCTTCATACCAGCTGACTCCCGAAACAGGATAGTCTCCTTGACCTTCCGGATAATGGCCGCCTTCCCACGTCGATGGGCCAGCGCGCCCGGTGCTGTCGCGGAACAAAGCCTTGGCCTCGTGCCAGCTTAGTTCTCGGCCGTTCTGCTTGATTTTCCGAGTCCAATACTCTCGCTTTTCGTATCCACCTTTATCAACGAACTCCTGGTATTGGCGATTCGTTACCTCGAAGTGAGCGATATAGAAAGGCGGCACGCTGTAAGGGCCGACCCAACCAACGAATGCAATCATATCTTGCCATTGGCCTCCGCTCACCCAGGACATTCCTACTGGAGCGGCCAGCTCTGTGTCCAAAGCGAAGTTCATCTTCTCGACCGTGATCGGGGCTGTGACGTACTCACCAACGCCCGGTTTGGATATCTTCCAGCGAAAGTAGCCGGTCGGGATCCGGATGTTGGTTAGGGGGGTCGCGCCTAGGCGGTACCATGCGCTAACTGGGGATAAATAGTCTTGTATTTCAACCGACGCGCCGGGAGGTGAAGAGGTGATAGAAGCGATTGTTGCGTTTTCTTCAGCAATCTTTGCGAGTTGTGAATCAGCTGGCAAGTATTGCTGTGCTTTCTTGAGCAAGAGGAATGCTGCGAGGGATTCGTCTTGAGCCTTGAACTTGGCAATCCCGGGAATCGCTTC
>Ga0193729_1000260_pt1 | contig 26905 bp, 23 predicted proteins | sample U1c2metaG_FD_143036 | JGI IMG/M metagenome (GOLD analysis project Ga0193729, IMG submission 143036) | Soil microbial communities from a riparian zone of the East river system, Colorado, United States - U1c2 | ecosystem: Environmental > Terrestrial > Soil > Riparian zone | place: USA: East River...
GCGCCGCCCGGCAGGTCGCCAACGACAAGCGGATTAGACTGGAAACCTGGATCGATCCGGAACTGGGGACCATCCTGCTCGATCGCGACAAGCTGGAGAAGATTGTTCTCAACCTGCAGTTCAACGCGCTCAAATTCACCCCCTCGGGCGGGCGCGTCGATTTGCGCGCGGAAAAGCAGGGTAACGAATTCGTCTTGCTGGTCAAAGATACCGGCATGGGCATTTCGGCGAAAAACTTGCCCAACCTTTTCAGCCGTTTCTGGCAGGCGGATGATTCAGCGCGGCGCAAGTACCAGGGCGTGGGCATCGGGCTGGCCCTGGTCAAGGAATTGGCCGAAGTGCAGGGCGGGAAAGTCTCGGTCGAAAGCCAGGAAGGCAAAGGCAGTGTCTTCACGGTGCGGCTGCCTTACCAAAAGGCGGAACTCGTCGAGGAAGCACCGAAAGTCGAAGTCCCGGAGCCCGCCTCCCTGCCGGCGGAAGCGGCCGGCACGGTCAGTTCTCAGGAATGGCTCTCCAACTTATATCGCCGCGCCGAACTCTTTCCGTCCATGACTTCGCTTCAGGATAGCCTCCGGCCGGTCGAGCCGAGTCATAACGGCAATCACACGCACACCTTGCTGGTCGCGGACGATGAGCCGGATATGTTGCGGTTCTTTAAATCCCAGCTCAGCACTCATTACCGCGTGCTGGAAGCCGTGGACGGCCAGCAAGCCATTGAAAAGGCGGCCCAATTCCTGCCCGACATCATCCTGCTCGACATGATGATGCCCGAAAAAGACGGCTTGCAAGCCTGTCGCGAATTACGGCAGCGCACCTCGACTCAAAACATTCCCATTATTCTGCTCACCGCGCGGGCCGATGAGCAAACCAAGCTTGCGGCCCTGGCAGCGGGCGCCAGCGATTTTCTGTCGAAGCCCTTCTCGACCACTGAATTGCACGTCCGGATCAAGAACCTCGTGCAATCGCACGAGTTCCAGATCAAAGTGGCCAAACAAAACCAGGCCCTGGAAAATACCATCGAGCAACTCAAGGAAACCGAATCGCAATTGGTCCAGACCGAGAAACTCGCCTCGCTGGGCCGCATGAGCGCGGGCATCATTCACGAAATTAACAACCCCCTTAATTTCGCCACCACCGGCCTTTACACCTTGCGCAATAAAGGCAAATTCCTCGCCCCCGAACAGCAGGCGGATTACCAGGAAGTGCTCAAGGACGTCGAGGACGGCATCAAGCGGGTGAAGAATATCGTTTCTGACTTGAGGATGTTCACGCATCCGGACACCGAGAGTCGCGACCAGGTGGAGGTGGCGGAAGTCGTGACTTCGTCGCTCCGCTTCCTGAGCCACGAATGGAAGGACAAGATACTGATTGAGCAAAAACTGCTCGAGCACCAAACGGTATGGGTGAATAAAAACAAACTGATTCAGGTGCTGGTGAACCTGCTTCAGAACTCGCTCGATGCCCTCAAAGGAAAAGTTTTCGAAAACGACAAACCGACCATCTGGATCGAGGGCCGGATCGAGCCGGGCAAGAGCATTTTGGTCCTGCGCGACAATGGCTCCGGGATAGACTCGAAGCACCTGGATAAAATCTTCGACCCTTTTTACACGACGAAAGATGTCGGCCAGGGCATGGGCCTCGGGCTGAGCATCTGTTACCGCACACCATATGCAGAACCTCAACGAGTATAAAACGTTTGCCATCCTCTACGTGGATGACGAAGAAAAGTCCTTGAAATACTTCACCCGCGCTTTCGAGGACCAGTTCCGCATCTTTACCGCCGCCAATGCTCAGGATGGCTTCAAACTGCTGGAAGAGCACAAGGATGACATTGGGTTGCTTATGACCGACCAGCGCATGCCGGGCGAGAAAGGCGTTTGGCTGCTTGAAAAAGCGCGTCAACTCCGGCCTCGCATCGTCCGCATTCTGGCCACGGCCTTTTCCGACATGGAGGCCGCCGTGGCCGCGGTCAATACCGGCGCGATTTATAAATATGTGACCAAACCCTGGGACCCTCCCCAGCTCGAGATCACGCTGAAGCGCGGCCTGGAATTCTTCTCCGTCCAGCGCGAGCGCGACCAGTTGCTGCGCGAAAAGATGTCGGTCCTGCACAACATGATGATCGCCGACCGTATTGTCAGCCTCGGTCTGCTGGCAGCGGGCCTGAGTCATCACATTCGCAACTCCCTGGTCGCCGTAAAGACGTTTTTGGACCTGGCGCCGGCCAAGCTCGAGGAGGAAAAGATCGACCTGAACGGCTTGCGCAACCCGGATTTCTGGAAAGAATATTATCAGAACGTCCAGGGCCAAATCGGAAGAATCAACAACATGCTGAAGGACCTTTGGACCGCTTCCGAAAAGCCGGCCTTCGAATTTGCGGACCGCGTGCAATTGCGCCAGGTGCTGGCCGAAACCATCGAGGAACTCAAACCGGCTTTCACCGCCAAAAACATCCAGGTGGATAACCAGGTGCCTGATTCATTGCCGGCCATGAATGTGGATAAGCCTAAATTCTACCGCTTGTTCGAGCTGCTCTTGAAGGATGAAATTGCCAGCTTGCCCGCCGGTAGCCGGGTAACCATTTCGGCCACGGTGGCGAGCAACACCCAGCCGGACAGGCAGGAGATCCAAATCCAGGTGTCCGATAACGGCCCGGGGTTGCCCAAAGAAGCTCTCCGGTTGGTCTTTGATCCTTTTGTCGTGCGCAGCGACAGCCCGATCGAATACGGCATCCATTTGATGGCCTGCTACTTTATCGTGCATCATCACGGGGGCCGTATCGACGCGCGCAGTGAGGATGGCCAGGGCACGACCTTCACTCTCCGGATTCCCACCAATCCAAACCAGATGCCCGCCTCCTCGCCCGACCAGGATTTCGTTCAAAAGGTCATTCTCAACGATTCTCTTTGGGAGAAGCTCATCACGTCGGAATAGAAAATCCTGAAGCACTGGCAGCGAGGACGCTTGGATGAGATCTCTCTTCCCCGAGAGCGGGCACCGGGTTAAGAGCCGGTGTCGAGTTCCATGAATCTCTTGGCCATCTGTGGGCCCTTGCCTTCATCTTCGTGTTTGAAGAAAACGAACGCATCTTGCCAATCCTGCTGCCGCACCCGCTTCACCCACGCTTTCAACTCGGCATCGCCATAATCGGGCCGCCGCAGTCGCAGGTAACCCCAATCGGCCGTGGAGACAAAAGGAATTTCGAGATCGTTTTCTGCTTCGGCAATGCAGCATGCCGCGTGATACTCCCGGAGTAGATCAAAGACTTCCGAGTCGAACCAGGACTGATGGCGGAACTCGAAGGCCGCGCGGCGATGCGGCGGCAAGAGCGCGAGAAACTCGCGAAGGCGCGGCAAGTCCCTCTTCAAATTGGGCGGTAACTGAAAGAGCAAAGGCCCGAGGCGCTCCTTGAGCACCCCGGCAATATCGAGCAGATAGGACACCGAATCGCCTGCGTCTTTGAGCCGCTTGAAGTGGGTGATCTGTTGCGAAGCCTTGAGCACGAACTTGAAATCGGCGGGTACCTCGGCTGCCCATGCTTCCAGGACCGACGCTTTGGGCATGCGATAGAAAGTGTTGTTGATCTCGACCGTCCGAAAACGCTCGCCATAGTAGCGCAACATGCGGTTGGCGGGGAGATCCTCGGGGTAGAACTTGCCTTTCCATTCCTTGTAGGAATAGCCGCTAGTACCGACGTAGAGGTTCACTTGGAGCCGGATCGGGAATCCTTTACCGCAGCCAGGGATTTTTTAAGATTTTCCAATAACTCGCCGGCGATTCGTCCTTCCTCTTCCGGGACCAGCTCCTGATACCTGGTAAGCGAGCTGATGGCGCCGCCAAAATCGTTCGTAATCGCTTGGACGAGCGCCAGATTAAAATAAACATTGGGAAACGAAGGTTCCACCTCCGCGGCCAGTTCGTAATGAATTTGCGCCAGGCGGTGCTCCTCGACCTCGAAATAGAGATTAGCCAGATTATAATGCGCCATGCAATGGCGGGGATCGTGCTTTAAGGAAGTCGTAAAGCGATCGAACGCTTTGGCCGTGTTCCCTTTTTGCGATTCAAGAATTCCGAGATTACAATGGGCATCGGCGACGCAATCATGTTCTTCAATTGCCCTGGCGTATAATTCCTCGGCGCGCGCTTCGCCACGTTCATCCAGCAGTAGCGCTTGCTCAAACAGGCTTAAGTCCGGCGCAAAATTCAGAATCTGGGCTTTGGGCCGGGCAAATAAATCCAACTGGTTGGGATTATCGCCCGCGTGCGCCCGCCTCTTAACGCGCTTGTAACCAAACTTCGAGGCCTGAACCGGGAATTTTAAAATTTGTGCCATGGAGTTCGCACAAGCACACCAGGACGGTGGCGCCTGCGGATAATTTTAAGCAACTTTTTGTTTCCTCTTGCCGGCCGGGGCGGCCTCGGCCGCAGCTTTCTTTTCGCCCTTGGCTTTTTCCATCGGCTTCTTGTTGGCCTTCGTCTTTTCGATGCTCTGCTTCAGCGCCGTCATGATATCAACCACGGGTTTTTCCTCTTCCGCGCCGGCGACAACTTCTTTGCCCGCAATTTTCCCTTCGATCATTTCTCGCAACGCGTCGCTGTAGCGATCCGTCAAATCAATATCTTTTAGAGTCGAGGCCATGGATTCCACCAAATTAATCGAAAGTTTCAGCTCATCTTTATTTGCTTCCTTATGTTCGAGTTGCGGAACGTCATCCATCTTTCTCACTTCGTTCGGATGACGCAATTTATAAAGGATAAGACCGCCATCCAGCGGTGAGATCATCACAACTTCCTCGCGATCGCGCAGAACGACTTTGCCGATCCCCACCTTGCCGCTGGCCTTCAGCGCCTGGCTCAACAACGAATAGGTTTTCGCCGCCACCGTTCCGTCCGGACCCGCAAAATAAGGCGATTCATACAGCGAGGGATGAACCTCGCCGGCATCAATGAATCCTTCGATTTCTATGACCTTCGTGCTCTTGAGCTTGATTTTGTCAAAATCCTCCGGCGAGACGATCACGTATTGTTCCGGCTCGAACTGGTATCCCTTAACAATTTCTTCGGTCGTCAGCACCTTGCCGCACTTTTTGCATTTTTTGTCGTAACCGACGGCGCCATTGTCGTCCTTGTGCAATTGATTGAAGCGGATGGCTTGTTCCGTCGTATCCACCGCGTTGTAGATGCGGATGGGAATGGTAACCAGAGAGAATCGAATATGCCCTTTCCAGATGGATCTCATAATGCACCTCGTTGTAAAAGATTCCCGTCCACGCCGTTTGTCTTGCGCTTGCTGCTTAGGCCAATGGTTGCATTCATACGTTTAATCAGGAGCATGAAACTTGCCAGCAAAGAGCCAAATCGTAATGACAAAATCAAGCAAACGGTAAAACCTACAAATTCAGCCCCCGGAAAGCTACTAATTTCTTATTTTTCGAGTCCACCTGGTTCGAAGCCCTCAAATGTCAAATCCGGCCGCAATCTTAGAAACACCGGTTCGCGCAACATGCCGTCGTTGGTCAACGAAGCATATTTCACTTCGCACATCAGTTTCGGCTCTACCCAGACGGAATGGGCGTCGTCGAGCGGCTTCTCTTTAATCGGTCGTTTGATCCTGGGCAATTTTTCCAGTTCGGCAAAGACCGCCTTAAGCGCAGGATCATCGAATCCCCCTCCGGCTTTTCCGACGTATTTAAGCCCGTGGTCATTTGCTTGCGCCAGATGCACGGCGCCGAAACTCTTTTCCCGATCGCCTTTTCCCCGCGTGTAACCAATGATCGCGCACTCAGTGCTTTTTCGGGCCTTGATTTTCAACCATGCCTGGCTTCGCTTCCCGGGAAAATAGGGGCTTGTGCGTTCTTTGGCCATGATGCCTTCCAGGCCCGTCGCTTTGGCGGCTTCGAATAAGGCCGCGCCTTCTTCAACTGTCTGGCTCAAGCGGTAGGTGGAATCTTTCTTAAGGGCATCTCCGAGCCACTCGCGCCTTCGTGTCAGCGGCTCATTGATAATTGGCCGTCCATCCAGATAGATGCAATCGAACAAATAACACGTCGCAGGATATTTCGCCCGGGCGCGCTCAACAGCGCCTTCGGTTTTTTGCTGCATGCGGTGGATCACGTTTTTGAAATTCGGCCTGCCATCAGCCTCAAGACAAACAATCTCCCCGTCGAACAATCCGGAAGTCGCCCGAAAGGCTTCTTCCGGAATCAGCAATTCGGGAAATTGTTTGGTCATATCCATCCGATTCCGCCCGTGAATTGTTATCTTGCCCTCATCCAGGGAAATGAGCGCGCGCAGGCCGTCCCATTTGACCTCGTAAACGTAATCTCCCGAGTCCGGTGGTTGCTCGGCCGCCCGCGCCAGCATCGGTTCAATCGGATCGCGCAGCCAATCCGTTTGCGGATTGTCCACCCGTTCGAGCAGCCACTGATTGTCTTTGGTTTGATGCGTGCGGTATTCGGCGTTGAGCTCGCGCGATTGCAAACGAAAATAAAACCCGTCCTTTTTCTGTTTGGTGATTTCATACCGGCCCTGCGCAAATTTCCACATCATCCCGCCGCCGTACTCGCCTTTCGGAATCGCGCCTTCGAACTGGAGATATTCCAGCGGATGATCTTCCACCTTGACCGCCAGCCGCATAATGCCCGGCCTGGGCGGCAATCCTTTGGGCACAGCCCACGATCTTAAGGTCCCGTTTTGTTCCAAACGCAAATCATAATGCAGCCGGGAAGCATGATGCCGGTGCACCACAAAAGCGTTTCCTGCTCCGGTTATCTGCGCCGGCGCCGGCTCGGGAGTTTTCTCGAAACTTCGTTTGCTGGAATAGGTTTCAAGCTGCTCCGGTGTTTTGTAGGTTCGCGCCGGCTTAAGATTCTTCTTCGAGGGTTTGGCCTCCTTTCTTTCCGTATGAATCGCCGTGGCGTACGCGGCAATCGCTTCCCACGGATCTCCGTTTTGGGTGACGCGTTGCGGAACAGTGTGAAGGTTGAACGCCCGGGGACTCTCAATCGAATCCAATTCCTCCCAACGGAGCGGGGTCGAAACCGGCGCGCCGGGAAGTCCGCGCAAGCTGTAAGCGGAAACAATGGTTTGTGACTGGCGATTCCGGTAAATATCCAACAGGACTTTGTCTTTTCGGTATTCCTTCTTGATCTGCAAAGTCAGTCGGGCGCGCGCATCCACAAAAGGCTGGGCAACCGCCTTTGCGGCCTCAAACGCTTCGTGAAATCCCCACTTTGGCTCGATCGGCGTCACCACGTGCAGACCCTTGCGGCCCGTCGTTTTGACAAATGGATGGTAACCAAAACTTTCGAGATGCTCTTTGAATTCCAGCGCGAGATCGGCGACGTCCGGAAATTTAAAATTCTCCGGCGGGTCGAAATCGTACACGATATAGTCCGGCTTATCAAAATGCGGCGCGCGCGAATGCATCTGATGCAATTCGATGCAGGCCAGGTTCGCCAGCCAAACCAGCGAAGCCTCTTCGGTCGCGATTACGTAATCCTTCTTTTCTTCGCCGAGCGCCACATGCTCGATCCAATCGGGCGCCCAATCCGGCCGATTCTTTTGAAAGAACGATTCCCCGCCGATGCCGTCCGGATAGCGCACCAGCGACAGCGGCCTCCCTTTCACCTGCGCCAAAATCGTCGGAGCAATTTTGAGGTAATATTCGATCAACTCCGCTTTGGTGATGTCATCGTCGGGATAAAGGACCTTCTTCAAATTCGAAAGCTCGACTTTCCTTTTGCCAACCTGGGCGATTTGAGAGGTGCGTGAAGGCATAGAAAAGTCGTCGTTCAGGACGCGTTTTAAGTTTCCTGTAGCGGAGGGTTAACTTCAAGAGCTTTGACGATTCAGCCCACTCCCGCCAGGACCACGCATGGACCTCGCTCAAGGAGCGCGGACCACACCAAACTCACTTTGTCGTCTGTTTCTCACGGGGTGCGCACCTCGACACCGCCACCGGAACGCCGGATTTATCCGGCCTTCCGGATGGCGAGCCTTTCCCTGTGTGGCCGTGTCAAGCAACTCAAGCGCGGTGCGCACTCGCGCAGGTTCCCCTCGCGAAACAGGTTGCCGCTAGGCGGCGCTTGCCCTAAAGTTCAGCCGATCTGCGCGAGTAGCTCAATTGGATAGAGCGTCGGCCTCCGGAGCCGAAGGTTGTGGGTTCGACCCCCGCCTCGCGCACCATTTTCTGTAATTTTGAAAACACAAGGCCTGCTTTTCGTGGAAGTCTGACAAATGAAATTGAAATTGGTTTTGCCCTGGGTTTGCGTGGCGGCTCTGCTGGCCGGACTGGGCGCCCTCTATTCCTCCAATCAGAAACAGGAAGCCGAGCTGGCCCAATTGCGGCAAGACAGCCAGGAACTCCAAAAGCTGCGCGCGGCGGCCGAGGAAACCAGCAAAGCCCAGGCCCAAACTGATCCCGAAGAACTGACCCGCCTGCGCAAAGACCATGAAGACGTCCTCCGCCTCCGCAACGAAGTGCGCCAATTAAGGGATGATAAACAGCAGCTTGCGCGGCAGTCGCAAGCAGTCCCGCCCACACCAGCCAATCCTCAACAACAGCAGCAATTGCAGCAGCTCATGGCGGAAAATCAACAGCTTCGCGCCCAGACCCAGCAAATTCAAGTGACGAATCAGGCAGCCGTCTGCATCAATAACCTGCGCCAGCTCGAGGGCGCCAAAGAGCAATGGGCCCTCGAAAACCAAAAACCGCCCGGCGCGCTGGTCAATCCCCAGGACCTCCAGCCGTACCTGCAAAGCAAAGCGATTCCAACTTGTCCCGCCGGCGGCGCTTATACCCTGAACCCCATTGGCATCCCGCCCTTGTGCAATATTCCAGGCCACGTCGTGCCCCGTCAGTGAACTGATTCTACTTTCCTTTTGGCCAATGGGACCTACAGTCTGCCTTTCTCATGAACGATATTGATACTGAAACTTTGAAGGGCATCGCCAATCAGTTGCGGATCCATTCGATCAACGCAACCACAGCGGCGGGCAGCGGACATCCGACTTCATGTTGTTCTGCGGCCGATGTCGTCGCCGCGCTTTTTTTCGGGCATATGCGCTTTGATCCGAAAAACCCGCATTTCCACAATAACGACCGCTTCATTCTCTCCAAAGGTCATGCCGCTCCCCTGCTCTATGCCGCCTGGGCTGAAGCCGGTCTTTTTCCCACGGAAGAATTGCTGAAGCTCCGGCAGCTCGGGAGCGATCTCGAAGGTCATCCCACCCCGCGCCTGCCTTTTGCCGATGTGGCCACTGGTTCGCTGGGCCAGGGCCTGGCGGTCGGTGTCGGCATGGCCCTCTGCGCCCGGCTCGATAACCTCGATTATCGAACCTACGTGTTGATGGGCGATGGCGAATGCGCCGAAGGCGCAGTCTGGGAAGCCGCGTCGCTGGCTGGGATCAACCAACTCAATAACCTCATAGCCATCGTGGACGTCAACCGGCTTGGCCAAAGCCAGGAAACCGCTTTCGGCCACAATCTTTCGATTTACAAAAAGCGTTTCGAAGCTTTTGGCTGGCGCACCGAGGAAATTGACGGCCATGATCTGGACGAAATCACCGAGGTCCTGGCCGCCGTCGGTTTGGGCGCTCAACCGTTGGTCATCCTGGCCAAAACCTTGAAAGGCGCCGGCATCTCCTTTATCCAGGATAAAGAAGGCTGGCATGGCAAACCACTCTCGCAGGAGGAAGCCGCGCGGGCCATCGCCGAACTTCAACCCACCGCCAAATCCGGGATCGGCCATCCTATCCAGCCGCCCCATCAGTCCCCTGCCCCAAAAAACGAGGCCCCTGCGAGCTATCCTCCGATCAACTATAAGCTGGGCGACCTGGTCGCCACGCGCGAGGCTTTTGGCGCTGCCCTGCTGCGCCTCGGCGAAGCGGACACCCGCATCGTCGCGCTGGATGGCGACACGAAAAACTCAACCTACTCCGAAAAGTTTTTCAAAAAATTTCCCAATCGCTCCACCGAATGTTTTATCGCCGAGCAGAATATGGTCGGTGTGGCCACGGGTTTCAGCGCCCGCGCATCCACGTTCGCCTGTTTCTTCTCGCGCGCCTACGATCAAATCCGTGTCGCCGGGATTTCCATGGCCAATGTGAAGATCGTCGGTTCGCATGTCGGGGTCAGCATCGGTGAAGACGGCCCCTCCCAAATGGGCCTCGAAGATCTCGCCATGATGCGCGCCATCGCGGGCAGCGTCGTCTTGTATCCCGGCGACGCAGTCTCCACCGAGAAACTGATGGACCAGATGGCCGCCAAAAAGGGCATTTGTTTCCTTCGCACCTCCCGCCCAAAGACTCCCGTCATTTACAACAACGACGAACAGTTCCCCATTGGCGGCGCCAAGGTTCTTCGCCAATCACCCGGTGACAAAATCACCGTGGTAGCTGCTGGCGTGACGCTTAACGAAGCTCTGAAAGCCGCCGAAACCTTGAAAAGCGAGGGCATCGGCATCACGGTCATCGACGCCTACAGCGTCAAGCCATTGGCCAGGGATGTCATCAAGGCTGCGGCTCAAAAGACCAATAATCTGGTCCTCACTGTCGAGGACCATTACCCCGAAGGCGGTCTGGGCGATGCCGTCGCCGGTGAATTGAGCGCGGATGGCGTCAAAGTCCACAAACTCGCCGTGTTCGAGTTGCCGCATTCCGGAAAACCTGAAGAGTTGCTCGCCAAATACGGGATCGACGCCTCCGCGATCGCGAAAAAAATCAAATCGCTCGTGTAGCCCGATTCTTTTTGAGGACCTACGAAACTGAACTTTCGAATTGTTTCAGCTTTCGTTGCGCTCGCGCTCTGGTTGGGCGCAGGTTTGGTCCGAGGTGATTCGGATCACTGCGCCTCCTGCGGCAACTTAATCGGCTCCGAAAGGTATCTTTTCACCGACACTCTCTCCGGAGCGCGCGTGGCCATCTGCCCGAAGTGTGTTTCGAACCCGCAATGTTTTATGTGCGGCTTGCCCACTTACACTAACCGCACGGAACTCCCCGATGGCCGGGTGCTCTGCCCCCGCGACGCTCTGACGGCCGTGCTCAACGCGGATGATGGCGTGCGCACTTGCCGGGAAACGAGGGATCAGCTCGACCGCCTGTTCTCGCGCTTCCTCGTGTTTCCTTCCGCCAATGTTACGGTCGCGATTGTCGATCGCGTCAATCTTCAAACCTTGTTCAAATTCCCCGGCAATGACCGCGCCTGCCCGAACGTTTGGGGCTATATCATAACCAGGACCAACCAGGCGCGCCTCGAGCATGAGATGAGTATTCTTAGCGCTCTCCCGCTGGATTCGTTCAAAGCGACCTGTGCCCATGAGTATGCCCATGCCTGGCTCAACGAAAATCTCTCCCCGGCGCGCAAACACGTGCTCCATCAGGATGCCGTCGAAGGCTTTTGCGAGCTCATCTCCTATTCGCTCATGGACGAGGAACATGCTGAGCCTCAGAAAAAACTCATTTTGCTCAACAATTACACCCGGGGCCAGATTCAACTCTTCCTCGAAGCCCAGGAGCGCTATGGCTTTAATGAGATCCTCGACTGGATGAAATATGGCCGGGATGCTCGTCTCGATCCCGAAAACCTTGGCCGGCTCCGAACCTTGGATGTGCCCCGTTACCGGACCGTCCTGGCGCAAACCAATTCCTCTCCCTCACTCGCGGAGCCGGCGCCGCCTCAGCCGGACCTCGTTCTAAAGGGCATTTTCCTGAATAAGCAGGGGCCGCTGGCGATTATCAACAATCGAACTTTCGGCGTGAACGAGGAAGGCAAAGTGCGCGTGGGAACCACCAACCTGACTGTGCGCTGCCTGGTGATCGATCAGGATTCCGTCCGGATCCGCATCATCGCCACCGGCGAGGAGCGCGAGCTAACGCCGCTGAAACAATAAGGACAGAGGCAAGGCTCGATTCGACCAGGCGCTGGAAATCTCAGCGCAACAACCGCGGCCCTCGCGGGGCGCGCGCGGACCGTGGCCTGGGCGCGGGCGCAACTGCCGGGCCGCTTACAGTGCGCTTGCCGAGCGAAGTTGCGCAACGGGAACAGGTGAACTCGTGCAGTTCCCCCGACGGGAGGACCAGCAATAGTCTTTCTCGCACCGGTTGCGAGGTAAGGCACTTCGGGCAATAAAGCTCGCTGGCCGTGAAAGTTCCAAACTGTTGCGACATCTCGGCTAAACTTTCACCACATGCTTGAGGATATCAACCAGCACCTTGGCCGGGCTTTGGTCCGCATTGATGCGGTGGATGATCTTCTTCCCGTAATAATCCAGGACCGGCTTGCTCTCACGCTCGTAAGTTTTTTGGCGGGCCCGGATCACCTCAACGTTCGCGTCGTCGAGCCGGTTTTCCTTCAGCGCCCGCCGTTGCAGCCGCTCCACGAGTTGGTCCACCTCTTTGCATCTCAAATAGAAAATGCTCACCACCTGGAGAGTGTCTCTCAAAATCTCCGCCTGGCGAACGTTACGAGGGATCCCATCCAGCACCAGCGTGTCGCTCTCGGGACGAAAGCGTCCCGTCTGCGTGCTGTTATTGATGAAATCGCGCCAAAGGTCGATCGTCGGCTGGTCTGGAACCAGGTCGCCCCGGCTGGAGTACTCCAGAAAAATCCGCCCCGTGGGGTTGTCGGTCTTCAGGCTCCGAAACACATCGCCGCAAGCGCAATGAAAAAAATTCGGGATCGTGCCAAGGATCTTGCCTTGCGTTCCCTTCCCGGCGCCGGGGGCGCCAAATAGCAGGACCGTGCGGAATTTCATGGGGCGTCTTTGTGTTTGAGTTGGATTTCCTTGATGTCCTGAAACGGAATCATCACCTCTTGCGAAGCCTGCCCCTGGTGAACCTGCAAATGGAGGTCATTGCCGGTAATGCGGGTGATCCGGTCGCCCGTATATTCGCCTCGCGCCGATTTGACCAGCAGCACCATGTCGCGTTCCGCGTCGCGCCGAACCACTCCAAAAAAGCCCGCAAACTTGGTTTCGATGAACCGGCGGTTGAAGGTAAACTGGCCGCGCTGAAAAGTGGTCGTCGGGGGCAGCGCCGGTTTCGCTTCCTGGGGTTCGGAGTGGAGTTTCAGTCCCCCGGTCGGTGCGGCCGTTTCTCCTTGCATGGGATTAACCACGTCCGCCCCCGCTGCCGCTGCTGCCTGCCCCGGCGCGGCCGCCGGCGCGGTTTCCCATGTCTGAGCCACCGGTTGCATCCGCGTCGGCATCGCTCCGAAAATGATCGGCGCCAGAACCCCCAGAAACGGTATCGCCGACAGACCCGCGACCAGCGCCACCGGGTGCCCGCGGAAAACAGCGACCTCGAACCCGGCGTAAATCGTCGCCGCATAGAGAACCAGGGCCAGGCACAGGCCTAGGCCCGAAGAAAACAACGCGCCAAAAAACGATTGCCGCGCCGGCCGCTCCAATCGGAGCGGCTGCTTGATCGGCACTTCCGTCTTCTTGATCCTCTCCTCCGCGGTGATCTCGATGAACGGATCAACGAACGGCTCCAGCTTTGGGTTCTCCTTGAGTTTCTTCAGATCTTCCTGGGAAAAATTCCCCCACGGAACGCGCTCATATTTGCCATCGCCCACCTTCACCTGCACCCCGGCGTCGTTCGCCGAGGTCGGCAACATCTCCCCCGTGATCGTGGTCCCCGTGGTAAGTTGGTACGTCTCGGCGCGTCCAGTCGCCGCCACCAGCCCCCAGGCCAGGGCGAGGAACCAGGCTATTAGATGAAAAGTGCGCACAGTGCAGTCTCCATAACAAATGGGTTTTCGCAAAGGAAGAAAAATTCACCGGAAAGTCAAGCTCTCACCCCAATTCCCCGGCCAACTCCTCGACCACCCAATTTCGTCGCCTGGACTGCAAGCGATCCGCTGCCGCCCCATGCTGCCACACCGCGAAACGGATCGCCATCAGCGGGTCGGGTTGCAAAATGGGTTGCGCCAGCAACCCGGCCAGAAAACCTGAAAGAACATCCCCGCTCCCCCCTTGGGCCAAATAAGGATTCCCGGAACAATTCACGAATATCGCTCCCTCGCTTCGACCAACGACGGTTTGATGACCTTTCAAGACGACCCAGGTGTTCCCGTACTTCTTCGCTAGCGCGCGCATCGCGCTCACTCGGTTGGCTTGCACGTCGCTTGAGGTGCAATCGAGCAGCCGCGCCGCTTCTCCGGGATGCGGCGTGATGACGCGAATGGCCTTGTCCGGAACCGCGCCGGGCGGCAGCCACGCCAGCGCGCTGGCGTCCACCACCATGGGCAGCGGCGATTCGCGCCAAAGCTTTTTGGTGAGCATTTTCAACTCTTCGGGGATGGTGCTGGCGGCCAGGCCGGGACCCGCCAGCAACCCGCTATAACGACTTGCAATACGTGGCGCCAGAAGTGATTGCGCCAAACCACTCGTCACCTTCTCTCCATCCGATGGGGAGAATGATTGCGCCAAGCCACTCGTCACCCTCTCCCCATCCGATGGGGAGAGGGAAGGGGTGAGGGGACGTGCTTGGACTTCTGACGGCTTGTTTAACTCAACCCCGCATTCCCAGGGCGACACCATCACCGCCTGGAGCTGTCCGGCCACTACGGCGTAAACCGATTCCAACGTATGGAGTGTAATCAAGCCGGGTCGCGCCCGCTGGGCGCCGCGAGCCGTCAGCACCGCCGCGCCGTGATAACCGAGACTGCCCGCCAGAATAGCCAGATGCCCGTAGCTGCCCTTATGCGTGGCCTCTTCCCGTCGCGGGGGATACCCAATAAAATCTTCTGACAATGTCCATTTCACTTCGCTGGCGTGGGGACACGGAATCAGGCCCACCTCACGAGCGACCTCCAGCCGGCCTACAAACGGCCAGGCCGATTGCGCCAGCAAACCCGTCTTCGGTGTACCGACCGCCAAGGTTACGGCCGCCCGAATGGCTGCCCCCTGGGGTTCGCCGGAATCGGCATCGAGCCCCGAGGGCACGTCCACCGCCAGAACCCGGGCCTTTGAGGCATTGATCTTCTCGATGAACCTGATCCAATCCGCATTAAGCGGGCGATTGACCCCGATGCCGAACAAACCGTCAATGACCAGCGCCGGTTTCAATGACAGCAGGGTCTCCATTTTCGAAAAATCCATGGCCGGGTCGCGCACCTCCAGCAAATCGACGCGGCGTTCGGGCAAGCATTCGCGCGCGCACCGGGCGTCCTGTCCGTTATTCCCTTTGCCGGCCACGATGACGATCAACTCACCCGGTTTCGTCAGACCCAACGCGTACTCCCCGACGGCCTTGCCCACGCGCCGAATCACTTCCGCCTCGGTTTGACCCGTGGCCCAGGTCGCTTTCTCCCAATCTCGCATCTGCGCAATGCTGATCACCGGACTTGGCATGCGGAAAGTTACACCGTTTCGCCTCCCGCAACAGGACGAAAGTTTATTTTGCCCATGCAGCGTAACGCAGATTTCCAATCAGATGGGCCCGCTGGCATCGGAGCGCTCGGCCAGTCCGGCTCGGACCTCCGATCGGGCGAGAATCAAAACCCAACACGGTCTTAAAATCCCAACGTATTTCGTCTATCAGCCCACGGGTTGCGACTGTTCGCCGCTTTCCGTTCGCAGCTCTTCCGACTTGGGATTTGGAATTTGGGATTTTTTATCGACCTGGGTCACGAAATCCGATATTTTCACCAACCCTGAAAGCGGTGCATCATACGAGGCCGTTCGATTCCCGCCCGTCAGGCCTCGAGCTTGGACTTGAGCCGCTTGGGAAGTGGCGAAAGGAATTTGCCAACGGCAAAGGCCCGCTATGGGCCGAGTGAGCGGGCGCGAGCGAGTCAATTTGTAATTTGGGATTTTTTTGGGATTTGGAGTTTGGGCATTTGGAGTTTCTCTGGCGCTTGGATCTTGGTCCTTGGATCTTTTCCGTCCGGCTCTCCGTTTTCTTCGTTTGCTCCTGTAAAATCCGTGTTCATTCCAAGGCCCGTCCGGCTCGGACTCTCCGCGTCTTTCCCGTTGACTTCCCCCTCCCACCGCCCCATACTTACCCAGGTCCACCAAAGGAAAAATAAATGCATTCTGCCGCCTCTTGCGAGGTTTCGGAAATCGATCAAACCGATCGGAACGGCGGCTTCACCCTGATCGAACTCCTCGTCGTCATCGCCATCATCGGTCTCCTGGCCGCGCTGCTGCTGCCCGCCCTGTCCCGTGCCCGCGAAAAAGCTCACGCTGCCGTCTGCCTTAGCAACGAGAGGCAGACTGGTCTGGCTTACAGATTGGCACTCGACCAGGAAAGCGGCGACAGTTTGAGCAAAAGCTCGGTTGAGGACTGGTTCTATTTTCATGTGGCGCAGCCGAACGAGGGCTGGATTTGTCCTGATGCGCCGCTGTCGAATACAGACTCGTCTCAAATTGGCAGTGTCAGTGCAGCATTTCAGTGTTATGGAATCGATATTTTCAGGGCATTTTTTACCGACGAGCCCAATCCGCCGAATCAGCCGAGGTTCCGGGCCACGAGCTACTCCGTCAACGCCTGGCTGGTAATGGCGCCGCCCATATTCAGTGGGGTCGGGAGACCTGAACAATTTCTGAGGGAGAGCCAGCTCGCTTCGCCTGCGCTGACCCCTGTTTTGGGCGACGGTTGGCTCTGCTATGCCTTTCCCCGCGCCACGGACGGTCCGCCTTTCAATCTCAGTGGCAAGGATGCTTGGCCATTCTCTGAGATGGACATTTTTCTGATCGCGCGGCATGGGAACCGGCCAAATCGCCCGGGTCCCTGGCCTGCGGCCCAACGGCTACCAGGGGCCATAAATGTTTCTTTCGCCGACGGGCATGCCCAGTCGGTGCCGCTTGAAAACTTATGGCAACTCTCTTGGCACCTTGGGTACCAGGCACCGGCGAAACGCCCAGGGCTGCCTTGACTAGCGAATTTGATTGATTTCGCGGCAGGAAAAGGGGTCCTAGCTAGAATTGTGACATTTAGGATTGGCACACGCCCCTTTTCAAACGGCATCGCACCCCTCATCTCGTCGTTTGATTCCGGAGGCTGATCGGCGGGCCATTCCCGCCAAACCATTTTCCGTGAAGTGTTCGCGCAGTTGTGGTATTATATGGCAAGTATGCCCGATCGGAACCGCCACTGCACCCTGACTACGCCGCCAGGGTTGGATCGCCGTAACGGAAAAAAACCAAACCAATGTGTCAACCGATTCCGATCCTTTTCTCTCTCAGAATTAGTTTTGCACTACAAGCAAGCCCGTATTCATGGGGCGGCAAATTGTCCCAAAAGAACGGACTTACAACGAGTCCACACCAGACCTCCCTTGACGCGGATTTCGGCCCTTTTGGCGTTGGGCACTACAACGAGATGGGCAGCAGTGATAAAGGGGGGTTCGTTTACATAAATATCGGAGAGGATCTTTGTTTCGGCGTAGGAATCAGCAGAAAGCGATGACGACATGATCTTTCTTCTCCACCACACGAGTGAAGCAAGACTCGAACGATTAGCACGGAACTTTATGGCGATGAGCCCGCATATATGCGCAATCTTCCTCGCTGCGCTCCCTCTGTCTGCCTCCTCAATGGAAAACCCAAAAGACCCAAAGGGCGAGATAATTGAGTTTGGGATCTGCAAGATTGACGGGCAGGACCAAGTGCTCCAACAAGAAATCACGGTCTGGGGAAAAGGCGGCGTCCGTGCACCGGGCTGATTTTGTATTTCTTGAGCACACAAATCGAGTTGTCGCCCGAAAGGGCATCACTTTCGGGTTCAGGTACAGACTGACAGAGGTGCAGACAAATTCTCCGCTAGATGTGGAAATGCTTGTATCTTACCCGCCGCTTACCTTTGGGAACGGCGAGAGGGCCGCCCAGAGACGACCTCTTCTCGTGCGGTTCCGGCCGGGTGACGTAACCCGCGCCCACTTCGCAGGCTTCACTTTTGACCAGGAGTTCGAAATGGTTCCCGGGGAGTGGACAGTCGCGCTCCGTTATAAGGGGCGGGACATCTTGAATAAGAAATTCAATGTCGTTAAGGAATGAAAGAAGCCAGGCTTACCGAATCCTTGCGTCTTTTTCTATCAATACATCACAATGCTGAGCTGACCATTAACCCAGTCACCTGAAGGTCGCCAATGTGTGCCTCCCAAGCTAGAATAACTATGCTGTCAAAATACCTTTCGGAAAAGAACGGGACGCGGCTTTCTAGTATTGCAATGGTACTCATCGGTCTGGCCATGACCCTCCGCGGCGCACTCGTGATGTACACCGGGGAGGTTTCCGTCAGCTCCAAGGGGGGACACTTGTACGACTTAACAGGAGCCGGGGCAACAGAATTTGGGGTCGTGGAAGTGGCTTTTGGGGCGCTCTTCTGCCTATATGCGATTCCCAGATTTAGGCGAGGTGTCCATTGGGCAATGATTGTACTCGGGTTTGCTTGCCTCGCCTTTTCACAATGCCATAAAAATGCCGCACCGTAGTAATCCATCGGTATTCGAGTCCATTCGTGGTTGAGCCGCTCTTTAGTTTGCTCGGAGTTTCTTCCATGATCAGCCGCGCCCGGAACGGGGTAAAAGCTTCTGTGCTAAATCCGTTTCCCCCGTTCAAATCGTGTTCATCCGTGAAATCGGTGGTTAAACTTCCCCGCCGGATTCGCGTCGATTCGCATCCATTCGCGGTTAACCCACTTCTCTCCGTTTCCTTAGTTTGCTTCTGTGCAATGAAAGGTCCGTCCCGGGCAACAGCGAGCCGGAGCCGATGGCTCAAGGCCGGAACAACAGAAAAAAGATTTACGTTAGCGGCTGTATTCAATCACTTCGCCAATGCCCGCTTCCCCGCGAAGCCACGGCACCGCACCTACGCTGCACCGAGCACGCAGATCGCGCCCAGCTCCCTTGGTTCTTGGCGGTTTGGAGCTTGTGATTTTTCTGGTGTTTGCGTGTTTGGAATTTGGGATTTCTGCGGCGTTTTCCGCCACAGCCCGTATTTTTACGGTTGGACCGTCTTTGTCCCACCCTCCCCCTCAGAATTGCTCTCATGAAAATGAATAATTCACTAATCGATCAAATGGACAGCCTCGTTCTTTTAGATGCTGGCCCGCACGACACAATAACCGAAACCTCGCCCAACCGGTGCCCCGCGCCCGACCAACAGACCCGGCCCGATGCCGAATGGGAATTCCTCCTAGACCGCACCACCCTGTACGCCACCGGCCATGTTAACCGCTGGTTCTGGCGCGGCTCCGACGGCGGTGTGCTGCCCGACGGTTTTGATGCCAGGAGCCTCGCTGCCGAAGCCATCGCTGGGTTCCTCCAGGATTCCGCCAATAACCCCTACCTGCACTCCCTTTCAGCCACGCAAGTTCAACGCAATCTCGAACGCCGGGTCCGGACCCTGGTCAACCGCCTGCATCATCGCTCCGAAAACCGCCTCGTTCGCAATGAGCCCGACCTCGCCCCCGTCACCCTCGATGACGGCGAAGCCATCAGCATCATTGAGTTAATCCCGGAGCCGGCCAGAAAGCCGGATGAAGCATTGCTGGAAAAGGAATCCCTGACGCGGTTCCGCCGGTTCAAATTCCGCTTCTCCCGCTTCCTCGGCGGAAACCGGCGGCTCCTGCGTCTCTTCGAACTCTTTTGCGATGACCATTCAGGGACCGCCGACCTTGCCTCCAACATGAAACTGCACCCCAGCGCAGTGAAAAATCTGCGTCTGCGGTTTTTGAACCAATGGAACCAGTTTCATGGCCGTTCGTTCTCCGCAAATCACCCTTCAAAAATAAAAAATCTGTGATTTCCATTCCACTCATAATCAATGACATGCGCTATTTTTTCAAAATCAGTGAAAAAAATATCCATCCAAAATCAATTCTCGCCTCCATGTATAAGTAGAGGGATCGATCATCGATCACTCTGGCGTAACCCGCCAACCGGGCCGCCGACCGCCAAAAACAATGAACGTATGAACGTATGAACCAAATGAACGAAAACGGTAGGCGCTGCACTCCGTCGGTAGGGCGCGACACGCAGCCTCCACCCTCTCCGCGTCCCCGCGTCTCCGTGTCTCCGGGTCTTCCCTGAGCCCGTCCGGCCCCCGAACTCATCCGAACCCAATCGAACCCAAAAAAAATATTCAAGCCCACGCCAATGGCGGTCAAATCGGTAAACAAACGGTAAAGATAAACCACCTAAACCCGCATATACCCGCCTCCACCCGCATAATTTTTCCTCCGGCGCCGTAGTCGCGTAGTCGGTCAAATCAGTAAACAAATGGTAAACTCTCTCGCTCATACCTCGCCCCGCCTTGCTGTCGGTAGGGCGCTGCCAGTCCGGCCTGCCCGCCATAGCCTTGGCGGAGGGGGGCTCGGACCTCGGGCCGCGGTTTCGCGTTAAGCCAAATCAAATCAACTCAGGCAAAATCAAGGGTCCCCTGGATTTTTATCTTCTTGATTTTCTTGTGGATCGGCTCTTTTCTCCCTGCCGCATTAACATTAATTGACGACATGCCCTACAAAGACCTTGCCCCGCCGGCCGGCGGAAAAATTTCGATTAAGAGCGGAAAACTGACGGTCCCGGAAAATCCCGTCCTGCCCTTTATTCGGGGCGACGGCACCGGTCCGGACATTTGGGCAGCGAGCGAACGGGTCTTCGACGCGGCGGTCAAAAAGGCTTACGGCGGAAAACGAAAGATCGAGTGGTTCGAGGTCTTCGCCGGTGAGACGGCGAAAAACAAATTCGATAACTGGCTGCCGGATGACACCATCGAAGCGTTCAAGGAATATCTGGTGGGCATCAAAGGACCCCTCACAACCCCGGTGGGTGGCGGGATTCGCTCCCTGAATGTCGCGCTTCGCCAGTTGCTCGATCTTTACGTCTGTCTTCGGCCGGTGCAGTACTTCAAAGGGGTTCCGTCGCCGGTGAAGCATCCGGAGAAGGTGGACATGATCATTTTCCGAGAGAACACCGAAGACATTTACGCCGGGATTGATTACCAGGCGGGCAGCCCGGAGGCGAAAAAGATTCTGGACTTTTTGCAGCGCGAGCTTCCGGCCGGCTTCAAGAAAATCCGCTTTGGTTCGGAAGCCGCCGATGAAGTCGGGATCGGGATCAAGCCGGTGAGCCGGCGCGGCACCGAACGGCTCGCGCGCGCCGCCATCGAATTTGCCGTGCGCCACAAACGGAAGAGCGTCACCATCGTGCACAAGGGCAACATCATGAAGTACACCGAAGGCGCGTTCCGCGACTGGTGCTATGACCTGGCCAAACGCGAGTTCGGCGCTAAGGAGATTGACGGCGGCCCCTGGTGCAAAACGGCGGAAGGAATTGTCATCAAGGATTCCATCGCCGACATCACCTTGCAGCAAGTCCTGACGCGGCCCGAAGACTTCGATGTAATCGCCACCCTCAATCTGAACGGCGATTACCTGAGCGATGCTCTGGCGGCCCAAGTGGGCGGCATCGGCATCGCACCCGGCGGGAACATCAATTATGTCTCGGGTCATGCGATCTTCGAGGCCACGCACGGCACCGCGCCAAAATATGCGAACCAGGACCGAGTCAATCCCGGCAGCGTGGTCTTGAGCGGCGAGATGATGTTCCGCTATCTCGGCTGGAACGAGGCAGCCGACCTGATCATCAAAGGGCTCAATGGCGCGATCGCGTCGAAGCGCGTGACGTATGACTTTGCGCGGCAGATGGAAGGCGGGACGGAGATCAAGTGCTCGCAGTTCGGCGAGAATATCATCGAGCACATGTAACGGGTGCGTGATGTGATCGACTGGGGTTTGGAGTTATCGCAACTCGAGTGGAAATCAGAGCGTCGTGACCTCGGCGGCGACGACTTTGGAAATAATCTGATGAACAGGCGCCGTTGCAGGAAATGCAGAGGACTCGACCGGCAGGGCTCTTCGGGAAGCCTCGAGGTCGGCGCCCCAAAACGAAAAGACAAACGCGGCCAGCGCCAGCACGGCTGAACATTTCAAAAAGGCGGCTGGCTGGGGCTGGCTGCGGCGGAATTGCCTGAAACTTTGCGCCAGCGCCAGAAGCAGCACGGGGAGGGCCGTCAAACCGAGAACGAAAAACTCAAAACTGGCAGCGCTCAAGAAGTCCGGGCGCAGGTGGAACCACGATATCAGGACCGAGAGCAGAGCTGTTTCGTTACCGTTGGAGTGGTCCCCGCACCATAGCCCCAGGGCCGCAAACACTCCCAGCACGCCCAGGCCGAGGACGGCCGTCAGGGCTGCGCGGACCGTGTTCCCCAAAAGTGTCACCGCCCAAAAGCTCAATGGAAACATCAGCGCGGACGTAACGATCAGCGCCAGCCAGCCACCGTGCCTGTCGTCCAGCAGATGAGGCAGCCCATTGCCAGTCATCCTGACGGTCAGCCACGCCAAACAAACTGGAAGCACCACCCCCAGCGCGGACGCAGCACCGACGCCCACTGCAAGCTTTGCCATCCACTGGCGCCAGGCCGAAATCGGCAAGGTAAGGTGCCAGGCGGTTAAACCAAGAATCTTCTCTTCTCCAAGAGGCACGCACCCGGCCAGGAGAAGGCTCACTGGCACGTAAAAAGCAGCGAGGGCGACCAAAACATTTTCAAACACCTCCTTGCGGGCCGGTTCCAGGAAGAGCAGCGCGAGCGTTAGCAACCAGAGGAGCGAAAAAACGGCCGCGATCATGAGGACCGGTTTCTGCAGACACAATTCCTTGCGGACCAGATTGCGGAGGCTGCCCGCCGGACGGCAACGAAGCCAATCCGGCGACCATCGGCCACCGTCGTTTGCCACACTGCCAAAGTTGCCTGCTCCGAATAAGGTGTCCCTTAACTCAAGGCGATCAAACTTCCGCCAGCCCAAAAGGAGCAAAGTGGCGGAATAAACCAAGCATGCCACCACAATCACCCGGGTGACAATGGGATCCTCGAACGCGAGCACACGGCCGTACATTTTTTGGAGAGCCAATGTAATTCCTAAAGCGGCGAAGCATAAACTTGCTACAGTCAACACCGCTCCGCCGATGGTGGAGCGCGCGAGCAAGGTCCAAAACCCGATGGAACAAATCGTAGCCACGGTGAGAGTGCCGGCCAGGATCGCGGCCGGGAGCGGAAACTGATCCGCAATTGTTTCGAAGCTCACTCCTTGCGCCAGATTCAAGCAACCGCGGCTCACCCAACACAGCAGGCCGACGCTGGCCACGCCCGCAACAAGCACTAGCATTTTCTCGGCCCAGATTCGAGAGCGGCCCAGTGGTTGGGCCAGCAACAGCGGCAGCGTGCGATGCTGAAATTCTGTTCCAAAGGACATGGCGGCGAGCAGCACGAGACTGCCGCAAAAGGTGAAGGAGAGGCAGCCCCGCAGAAACCCAAGGATTTCAGTTCCGATTTTGAAATAACCGCCAAAGAGGTCGAGTGGCAGACACCCGGCCATGCAGGCGATGGCCCATGGCAAAACCAAGGGCCGAACTTCTTTGGCAAAGCGGCGTTTCATCGGCGAATTATTCTTTCAGGGCCGCCACGAATACCTCTTCCAGCGTCAGTGCTTCCGAAGTCACTGACTCAGGCCCGAGTGCGCGCAGTTGCTCGATGATTTGAGGGCCTTCCCCATTGGCGATCAGCTCGAGTTCGCGCCCGCTGCGTTTCGCATGAAGCGCGCCTGGGAAAGCCAATGGAGGCGCTTGATGAGGGAAACGGGCCCTGATTTTCTGGTAACGTTCGCGCGCCTGGTCCGCCCCGAGGGTCAAGACGTTGTGGCCGCGATCCATGAGAGTGAACTCGTCGATCAACCCCTCGAATTCCGAAATCAGGTGGGTGGAAACCAAAATAGTACGATTGCCCGGACTGCCTTCCTGATAAGCCCCAATCACTGTTTCGATGAACTCGCGGCGGACAATCGGGTCGAGGCCGGAAGTCGGTTCGTCGAGCAGCAATAGTTCAGGCTCGGGACAGATCGCCGCAATGAGCGCCACCTGGGTTCGCTGGCCTTTTGACAGCGCGCCCGTGTGTTGCTTGGGTTCGAGGCGGAAGCGTTTGAGCAGATCAAGTTCCGTCTCGCGATTCCAGTGCGAACGGAACGAGGCCAGGTAGTCGAGCGTTTCACGAACGCTCATCCAGGGATAGAAGGCGACGTGATCCGGGACGTAGGCCAGCCGGCGTTTCACCTCCACCTCCTGCCGCGCGGGGTCCAGGCCGAAAATGCGAACGCTGCCGGCGCGCGGACGCAGCAGGTTTAACAGGCACTTCATCGTGGTAGTCTTCCCCGCCCCGTTGCGGCCGAAGAGGCCGTAACACCGGCCGGGCATCACGGTAAGATCGAACTCCCGGACCGCCTCCGCGCTGCTATAGGCATACGTCAGGCCTTTGATTTCAATGACAGGTGTTAGTTCGCTCATGGGTTCAACGGGGTTTCTGGATTTCGTTGAAGCGCTTTTTTTCTTCGATCGCTTCGAGACGTTCGTCCACCAATTCGCGGAATTCCGGGGCGGGCACCTGGAAGTGGTGGGCCATCACGACCGCCTCATCAATTTCCTCGATGAGCAGCTTGCGCCGGACATCTTTCTTCAACGGGGAATTGTTGGCCTTCAAAAAACATCCTTTGCCCGGAATCGTCTCGATGACCCCCTGGTTTTCCAATTCGCCGTAGGCCTTGGCGATGGTATTGCGGTTCACGCGCAGTTCTTCGGCAAGAGGCCGGATAGAGGGCAGCGGCTCACCGCTCTGTACTGTGCCCGAGGCAGCGGCGGCCTTGATCTGGTCCACAACCTGCAGGTAAACCGGCTTGCCCGACTTAAAATTGATCTGCAAAAGCATAGCTGTCCCGTCTGTCATATGACACTAGGACAGATGCGAGGAGCTGTCAACAGCCTTTTTTACCGCTTTGGAAGGGACAACCTGCGGCGCAAATTCATTGCGCCTCGGCGCTGCTGAGATCAATGAAGCCGGTCTTATTTTTCAACTTCTTCCATTTGGCTTCGAGGCGCTGGATTCGCTTTTCGGTAGCGGGATGGCTGCTGAAGGCGCGAATCTCGAACCCTTTCATGCGATCCTGTTCGGCTTTGAGCCTGGTCAGCATTTCAATCATGCCTCTGGGATCAATGTGCGCGGCGATCATATATTGCCAGCCCACGGCATCGGCTTCGAGTTCGTATTCCTGTGAAAAGCCTTTGGTCACCAGCATTTGAGAACTGCCGCCCAGGACGCCCACCAATCCGCTTTGGCGGCCCATGAACAATTTGAAAAGCAGGTACGGGCCGTAGGAGGAGATGATCTGGCGGAAGGCATGTTTCTGCGTCACATGCGCGATTTCGTGAGCGACCGCCCCGGCCAGTTGCTCGGGCCGGTCGATATCTGCGAGCAGACCGCTGGTTACCAGCACGTGTCCGCCCGGCAAGGCAAACGCATTTGGCAACGGCTCCTCCATGATATAAAACTTGTATTGCACGGGACCGCTCGGCAGGGCGGCCAGCAAGGGTTTCACCGCGCGATCCAACTTCCCCATCAGCTTGGCGTCGCTGATAAAGATCTCCTCCTGTTTCAGTTGGGCCATTTGCGCGTCGCCGAGGTCCTGCTCCCATTTCGGCGGCACACGAGCGACGAGCGAACGCACCATGAGGCCCATCATGAGCGTCACCACAAATGCCAGCGTCGCGAAACCCACCACGCACCAGGCCGTAACTTTCAGCCGCGCTTTCAGATCGCCGTGGGTGCGCAGTTCTTTGATTTGATGCCGTGTGTGCGCGATTTGCAGCAGCGGACCTCCCTCAGTGATTCGGGAATCGAAGGTATGGACGGACCAATCCGGCTGCTCGGGATCACTGAAGAAAATACCGCCCGCCCGGGACTCCCCAAGATCAATCTGCAGCCGGGTTAACAAAAACTCGATAACGACCCCCTGGGCTTCGAAACGCAAACTCCATCGGTTCAGACCAATCCGTCCCTCCACCGATTCGCTGCCGAGGGTCGGGTGAGAGGCGTACCCGATGAATGTTGAGCGGTCCTCTCTCACGGACGTTCTTATAGCAGAACGTGGGGTTAAGGTGAAGCGGGAAATCGGACTTTTCAGCGCCCGGGAGTTGGTTGGGGGATTGCGGCGCCGTCTTTGCGCGGGTCAGAAGCGCCGTAATTCACACCAGCGGCGAAATCGCGCAGGACGGCCTGGCCGCCGCCAACCGAAGCTGAAAAGTCTCCGCGCAGTTCGATCTGATGCCCACGCCTGGCCAATTCATCCCGAACCGCGGCCGGCACCCGCCCTTCTACTTCCACATCGCAGCCGCCGAAACTTAACTTGGTGAAACGAGGTGCTTCCAAGGCAGCCTGGATGTTCATTTTGTAATCCACGACATCGGAGACAAACTGCGCATGGGCCTGGGATTGATTCCAGCCACCCATGATTCCGAAGGCGATGCGCACATCTCCCTTGCTCATGAAGGCGGGGATGATCGTGTGCAGCGGCCGTTTGCGCCCCGCCAATTCATTCGGAGCCCCTGCCTCCAGGCTGAACAAACCGCCGCGATTTTGCAGCGCGAAGCCCGTGCCCGCCGCCACCAAACCCGAGCCGAATGAAGCGTAATTACTCTGGATGTAGGAAACCATGTTCCCCTCCGCATCCACGACGCACAGATAAGTTGTGTCGGTCCCGATCCGGGGCGGCATGCCGGCCTCGACGCGGCAATTGGCTTTTGCCAGGTCAATGAGCTTCGCTCGCTCTCGGCCGTACTCTTTCGAAAGCATTCCAGCAACCGGCGTCCGGTTGAACCTGGGATCGCACACGTAACGCAGCACGTCAGCATAGGCGAGCTTCTTGGATTCGATCATAACATGCAGGGCATCCGTCGAGCCTGGCCCGAACTCGCGCAACGCAAAATTCTCCATGAGGTTGAGCATCAGCAGCGCGCCGATCCCCTGCCCGTTCGGCGGCAATTCGTAAACCGTCCAGCCGCGATAACTTGTGGAAA
>Ga0193729_1000262_pt1 | contig 26805 bp, 23 predicted proteins | sample U1c2metaG_FD_143036 | JGI IMG/M metagenome (GOLD analysis project Ga0193729, IMG submission 143036) | Soil microbial communities from a riparian zone of the East river system, Colorado, United States - U1c2 | ecosystem: Environmental > Terrestrial > Soil > Riparian zone | place: USA: East River...
CCATGGCCTTGCCAAACAACAGCGCGAGAGCGAATCCGCCAACAATGGTAAATCCGGGCTGCGCAATCTGCGGGCTCCAACCATTGGTCCACGAATTCCACCACTCCGCTGAGCGGGCCGCGCTGTTCGCACTCCATCCCAGGGCAAGCCCGATTAGCACGACGGCAGCAAGCGCCGCTGTCTTTGCAAACGTGAAAGTGTTTTGCACCAGCTTTCCGATTTGCAGTCCGCGGGTGTTCGTCCATGTCAGCAACGCAATCAATCCAATGGCGACGACTTGTTCCATCGACAAACTGATGGCATAGCCGCGGCTTAAGGAGATTGGCGCAACGAGATAATTGTCTGATGCGACTGCGGGAATGAAAACGCCGAGAAACTTTCCGAACGCAATTGCCACAGCCGCGATCGTTCCCGTCTGCACGACGAGAAACAGCGTCCAGCCAAATAAGAAACCCAACGGCGGGCCATAAGCTTCGCGCAGAAAAACGTAAACGCCACCGGCACGTGGCATCATTGTCGCGAGCTCGGCGCAACAAAGTGCGCCAGTGATTGTCATCAAACCGGCCACGCCCCAGGCCAGCAACAACCAACCAGGCGCCCCGATCAAGCGCGCCGATTCCGCCGAGGTAATGAAAATTCCGGAGCCGATCATCGACCCCATCACGATCATCGTGGCGTCGATCGGACCGAGCGCGCGGACCAGGCTCGTCGCGACGTTTGTAGGGGAAGCCGTTGGCTTCCCAAGGACGACATCGTCGTCTCCTACAGTGGCTCCATTGTCGACCTTGTCACTCATAGTTGAACTGGAGACGGCCCGCCCTCGGGCCGAAGAAATCCTCTTTTGCGCCGCATTAAAACATCAAATCATTTATTGTTCCGCGATACGGCCACGCCTCGACGGTCTCAACGAGCCCCGCCCGCGCGGCATTTCGTTCAACGTAATGCCATTTTTCCGAGTAGTTTTCACTGGATCGAAGATAGCGATCGAAGTAATCCGCCTGCCAGATTGGCTGCTTGATCCCAAGCGCCGCCGCGATGCGCCGTGAGCTGACGCTTTTCCACATCTGCACCCAACCCGCCATCCCCAGCGCATCCATTTCCGGCCGCGCAAAAAAATGCACATGATCCGGCATTAAAATGTAGTGGCCTACCCACCAGCCGTCATGCGCAGCCGAAAGCTCCCAGATCGTGCGCAAAATCTCATGACACTGCGAGCATGCGAGGAGCTTTCGACGTTGTGCGGTGCAGGCCGTAAAGAATACGATCGGGCTGTCTCGAAACGAAGCCACATGCGCAAGGTGACGATGTGGGACCGGCCGATCTGGCGACGGCCCGCCCTCGGACCGAAGAAATCCCCTTCGGCGCGGGGGCGCGCCGGCTCCATTGTCGATCTTGTCACTCATGCGATCAGTGGCCGGTTGTAGCGCGCCCCGCCGGGAGAGCAACGCAAAATGACGAAATCCGAATGATGAATGTCGAAAGAATGACGAAACTCGAATGACGAAAATGTTCTCTCAGCCAGCACCGCGCCCTTTTCGAGCTTCGTTATTCGGATTTATTTCGTCATCCGGCATTCGCGCTTCGTCATTCGGATTTCATGAAGAGCTTTTCCGGCGCGCGAATTGTTACGCCTTCGCTCTCAAGCTGCGATCGTAGCGCGCACGCAAAGTCCACGGCGCCCGGCGTGTCGCCGTGCACGCAGATTGTCGCCGCCAGGACATCGACATCTCCTCCGTCGACCGATCGAACCTTGCCTTCGCGCAGCATTCGCAGAACACGTGCGGCAGCTTCCTCGGGATCGTGCAACAGGGCATCCGGTCGCGAGCGCGGAACCAGCGCCCCATCGCCCAGATAATTGCGATCGGCAAAAACTTCGGATGCGATTCTTAATCGATTCGCTTCACCAGCGGAAGCGAGCGCGCTCTTCCCTGGTGCGAAGAGAATCAGCGTTGGATCGATCACCGCAATCGCGCGCGCCACCGCCTCGGCCAGGCCAGCATCGCGCGCCGCCATATTATATAGAGCCCCATGCGGTTTTACATGATTTGGCCGAACACCAGCGGCCTCGGCGATCGCTTGAAAAACGCCCAGTTGATAAGTCACCGCATCGAAAACCTTATTAGATGCGACCGGCAATTCTTTTCGGCCGAAGTTTTCGCGATCGAAAAGGCTCGGATGGGCGCCGACCGCAACGCCGTGATGGTGAGCGGCCTCGATTGATTCGCGCATCGTGTTCGCGTCGCCGGCATGAAACCCGCACGCAATGTTCGCCGAAGTGACGAGCGCGAGCAGTTCTTCATCGTGTCCGGCGCCTTCACCGAGATCGGCATTAAGATCGACCTGCAAAGTCATCGCACGTGGAGTTCGATTCCAACCCGGAATTCTGCGAGATCGCGCTCCCGCTCGGCAAGAAGTTGATGCGCCTCTATGAGAGAGACTTCGCGAAAGCGGACGCGATCACCGACACGAAGTTGGGCCGCAATTGGAAGATCCACACCGATCACGTGCGCGATTTTGGGATAACCGCCAATAGTTTGGCAATCTCCCAATAAAACAATCGGTTTGCCGCCGGGCGGCACTTGAATTGTTCCTGGCACAACTGCTTCGGAGATTAAGTCCGCGCTGCTCGCCGCGGCGGTTCCGGCGAAATTGTCAGCTCGCTTCAGCTCCGGACCATCGAGCCGCGCGCCCATTCGATCCGCCTCGGCGGTGACGGAAAATTCTTCATTCATGAATCGTTGAATCGCTTCATCGTTGAAGCGATTCCAATCGACGCCGCGGATAAAACGCAATGCAGGCTCGCGTTGGGCTGGACTGGACCAATCGTGAGGCGGTTTCCAGTGCGCGATTTTTTCTTCGCCCAGTGTGTTGACCAAAGTTTCTGCGCGTTCAGAATTCCGGCCAAGTGGGAGTGTGTCGCCGTCGCGCAGCGCGCGACCATCGAAGCCGCCAAAACTTGTGCGTAAATCGGTGGAGCGACTGCCGAGCACAATCGGCACGTCGATTTCGCCGGAGATTCCGAGCCAACATCGACATCCAATTTTCGGCTGATTAAACATCAACTCTTGCCCTGCTCGCACGAGCGCGGCGTGACCCGCTGCCACAGACGTCGATCCGAGGCGCGCATCGAACTCGCCTCCGCACCAGGCCACGATTCGATCATCGACGAAACGCAATCGCAAACCGCCAAGAGTGATTTCAAGCCCGGCAGCCGATTCGGCGTTGCCAACGAGAAGATTCGCGACGCGCAACGCGAGCGAATCGAGCGCGCCGCCAACCGAAACGCCAAACTGGCGAAATCCAAGTCGCCCGAGGTCTTGCACGCTCGTCAAAAATCCCGCGCGAGTGATGTCGATCTTCAATTATTCAAACGATTTAACGCTTCATCGATTCAACGCTTCAACCTTTCGAATTCCTCTCGGGTAATGGCGCGGAAACGGACGCGATCACCAGGGCGGAGGAGTGCGGGGGGATCTTTTTGTGGATTAAATAGACGCAACGGCGTGCGACCGATGATGTTCCAGCCTCCTGGTGATTTCATCGGATAAATTCCGGTCTGCGCTCCCGCGATCGCAACCGAGCCGGCGGGGATTTCTTTACGCGGAATTGAGCGACGCCGTGTGGCAAGTCGTTTATGCAACCCGCTGAGGAAAGGAAAGCCCGGTGTGAACCCGATGCAGCTGACGCGGTACTGAGCGGTCCGGTGAAGATCGACAACTTCAGTTGGATCGATCTGCGCCTCCCGGGAAACTTGCTCGAGATCGAGAGCAAACTCCGCCTCGTAACAAACCGGAATCTCGATCAGCCGCGTGCACTTGTCTCTCTGCTTGCGACGCCCGCCGCGCGAGAATGCTTCGTGGATTTTTTGTGTGAGCGACTCAATGACATGATCGACCCTGGATGCATCGTCCATCACGCGAAGCGGATCGAAAAAAACTGCGACCGTCGTGTAGGCGGGCGCGAGTTCGATCACGCCCGGAATACGCGTGTCCTCGATCTGCCGGAGCGCGCGGAGAACCTCATTCGAGGTCTGCTCAGGCGCGTCTTCGAATTGGTTGCGAACCCGCACGATGAGCGCGGAGTCTCCGAGCGGCGTGATTTCCATCGAGCCTCAGACTTGGCTCGAGCGAAGATGTTGATCTTCCCTCCGCCTTTTTTCAGGATGAGGCATCTTTGGCCGCCGAATTTTGAAGCGAAACGGCTTCAGCAACATTTTCAACGTGTTCTTTGATCTCGTGCACTTTCGGATGCACATCACGGATCAAGTCATGTTCGGCCTGGGAAAGCCGTTCGATCCGCGTTGTCATTTCGTGCAGTTCTTTCAACATGGCTTCCTGGCGCGCTGAGATGCGATGCATCCACCAAAAACAAATACACCAGCAGACCAAACCGATCCAAGTCAGCGCAAACATGCTCATATCATTGCGCCCGCGTCGCTTCGACCTCGATGTTGATCGCGACCGTCTGGCTAATCCCGGAGACAGCTTCCGCGCCCTGGCTGAACATTAAATTGAACTCGCGGCGCTTGAGCGGTTCGGTTGTAACAGCCCAACGCGTTTGTTTCGTGTCATTCGAGAGTGGGCTTAGCAATTTCACATGCAGCGTAATGGGTTTCGTCACGCCGTGCATGGTGAAGTCGCCGAGAATGTCGCCGCTCTGCGGCCCGGTTTGTTTCACGCTGCTGCTCTTAAATGTGATCTCGGGAAATTTCGCCACGTTGAAAAACTCCGCGCTGCGCAGATGATCGTCGCGCTTTTGAATCTTGGTATCGATGCTGCGCACGTCAATCTTCGCTGACACCGACGATTTCTCGGGATGCTCGCGGTCGATGTCGATCTCGCCGCCAAATTTCGTAAACCTGCCATTGGTTGTTCCGAGGAACTGGTGGACTTTGAATCCGATCGTTGAGTGCGATTGGTCGAATTTGTAAGTTTCATTCGCCAGCACGGCTGAACTAAGCGCGGCTGGCAAAATCAGACTTACGACGAAACGTGTTCGCATCTTCATATTAAACTTCCGTTCCCAATTTTGGGTTCATGTCTCCATTGGGCGCCAACGCTTTAAGCAGGGGCGTGCGCGACAACGGTAATCTCCCAAATAAATTTCCAAGCGCAAAAGCCGGATTGGCTTTCAATCTCCTGACGTCGTGCACACCGGCAATGCGCGCCAGTTCGGTCTCGAAATGGGAGACAGCGCGCAGATTCGGATCGTTGGCATCGAGATAGCCGAAGGCGCGGCGCAACAAGGCAAAGAGTTCCGGCTCGCGATGATCCCGCTCGGTACAAATCTCGATCAGCTCCACAAAATAGGCCGCGGTCTGCATACGCAGATAATTCGTGCGAATACCGCCGAAAGTCTTGCGCAGAGCGACCTCTGTGAGCGTGTGCAGATTCGATTTACGGCTCGGCGCGATCTGAATTTCCGCTTCGAAAAACAAATCCAATCTGCCGGCAAACGGACTTTTGGCGCGTCGCGCCCCTTTCGCGACGGTTTGAATACAGCCGAGCGATTCCGTGCACCACGAAACAATGAGGCTGGTGTCGCTGAACTTTCTCTTGCGCAACAAGATTGCCGCTGTGCTCTCCACATTTTATTGTTACCGCGAATTTCTTTGCGACGCGAGGTGGATCGACCTCGAATGCTTTCGGGGGCGATGCTAACAGAAACGGCGCAGCCGCAAACCGGATTGAAACGTCGCGCGGAATGACTGCGGCTTCGCCGACTGATTTAACATCGAGCACGGGACTGCTCGATCCACCCATGTGGCTTATGCCGGAAGAAGAGACAATCGGGCGGGCGCGGGAAGACGAATGGGAAGACAAAGCGCCTTCTACGCTATGGGCCGTCGAGCGTTCGTTTGTCTTGCCTAACCGGCGGCCACAGCCCGGTGGCTACAAATTCCAGGTGTTGTCTTTTCCGCGAGTGGCACAATCGCCTGGACAGCGCCATGATTTCTTGATGCCGCCTGCCACTACAGAGACAGCACGCGTTCCGGAAGATATCAGTGGCCGGCCGCGTCGCCTGCCGGTGGGGGGAATCACCTGGCGTCACACATTCCGCGCCCTGCGGCATCGTAATTATCGCCTCTTTTTTTGGGGCCAGCTCGTCTCGCTCATTGGCACGTGGATGCAACAAACAGCGATGAGCTGGTTCGTCTATCAGATCACGAATTCGAAATTATTGCTCGGCACCGTTGCCGCCGTCGGCTCCGCGCCGATGATGCTGTTCTCGATCTGGGGTGGATCGCTGGCTGATCTTTACCCGAAACGGTCGATCATTATCGCGACGCAGACCGCGCAAATGATTTGCGCGTTTCTGCTCGCCGCCGGCGCCTGGGCCGGGTTTGCCACGCCATTGTTTATTATCATTATCGCTGCGCTTAATGGCGTGGCGATGGGCTTCGATATGCCCGCGCGTCAGGCGTTCACCGTCGAAATGGCGAGCCGCGAAGATTTGCTCAACGCGATTTCGCTCAACAGTTCGATCGTGAACGGTGCGCGCGTTGTCGGCCCGTCGATTGCCGGCTTGATGATTGGCACGGTCGGCGTTGCGATGTGTTTTTTCCTGAACGGTGTGACCTTTGTCGCGGTGATCGCCGGTTTGCTGATGATGCGTTTGCCGGCGTTCGAGCGCCCGGCACACATCGTCTCTGCGACCGAGCATGCCTGGAATGGCATTGTCTATTCAATGAAACATCAACGCGTGCGCACGATTCTGCTGCTATTTCTCAGCGTGGGCGTCTTTGGCTGGTCCTACGCGGTGCTGATGCCGGCGTTTGCGCGCGACGTGCTTGGCCGCGGTGCGAATGGCTACGGCGTGTTAATGTCGGCAAGCGGAGCCGGGGCTTTCATCGGCGCGCTCGTTGTGGCGACCTATGGACATCTGTTCACGCCACGAAAACTCGCGCTCGGCGGAGTCTGGTTGTTTTCAATCGCACTGCTCGCGTTTGCCTTGACCCGGAATTTCTATGTCGCGCTGATTTTTCTCACCCTCGTCGGGTTTGGTATGCTGCTGTTTTTCTCCACCTCGAACACCGCGCTGCAAACCATCGTGCCGGATGAAATGCGGGGGCGGGTCATGGGCGTATGGTCGCTCGTGTTTGGCGCGATGATTCCGCTGGGCAGCCTCGAAGCCGGAGCCCTTGCGCACTGTTTAGGCACGCCTTTCGCGCTCGCATTCGGCGCAGTCATTTGCGCCGTGGCCGGGCTCGTGACGCTATTTGTGATCCGACGGCGCGAAGCGGGGAGTTCAACATAATTATTGTTAGCCCCGGTTTCAGCGGGGCGCACGACGTTTACCCAAATTTACAACGTAAATTGGCGCTAGTCGGCGGCTACGGCGAGGAATTGAAGCGTTGGATGTCTTCATCGAGCGCAGTTTGATTTTCTTCACGAGAATAACGCAAGCGCTAACTTTCGAATAACGAGCACGGTTGCTCCGGCCCAATTACTTGTGAAAGACGTTTTCGCGATGGAATTTTAGATACGGCCTATGCTGCTTATGGATGTAGCGAAGCTTCATTTCTCGCCGCATCCCTAAGCACTTCCTGTCTGCTGACAAAAGCTTCGAGGATAGCTGGATGCTGCCATTGTCGGCGAAGGCGATCAGACCGCAGTCCAAAGCAGTATCGAAGTGCGGAGCCAACAGCACGCCATTGAACGGGTCGAGGCGCTCGGAGTTGCTGGATGTTTTCCACGGCTTGAGGTGGGACGCTCTCAGCAGTTGGATGTTGTGGCATCCCGTGACCGCACACTTTCCCCAAAGAGCAATCACATCCTCGCGAAACTGTCCCTGGCCGCGGCGTGAAAGCACAAGAGCTTCCTTTTCGGTCTCAGAAAGATCGCTTCCCCTCGCCGCCAGTACTACGAGCCGAGCCGCCTCGGAATCGTCAAATTCGTGTCCTTCTGATTCCGCATCGGCATGCACCAAAGGTAGCATATCCTTCCAACCTCCCCCGATGCACCACACGACGCCCTGAGCTTCGAGCCGGTGGCGAAGTCGAACACCGTAGCGCGGCGCCCGTTCAATTACTTCGTCGAGGAATCGCAGCGCATGAACGTATCGAGTCGCAGCATCTTGGTCCCGTTCGAAAGATGCGTATCCGGCTTCCGTGAACGCGACACTGAATTTCTGGGTACGGATCGGTGGATGTTGTTTGGCTGAAATTCCCATTAGGAGCGTCGATGCGATCGAGAGCTGCGCGCCCGGTTGAGTAATGCTTGCTTCGGCGAGTTGGCGCGCGAAAATCCTAAATCGGAAATCGAGGGTTCCATGGCCGAACCAGAGTGCACGTAGCGCATCGCCGGTTTGCCCGGGTCGACGCTGACACCACTCAAGTAGTCGCTGCACGAGATGCCAATCGATCATGTTTTGATTTCGACTGCGAAGTGCTTTCGCGAGTTGCGGCGATGCGTTCGCGTCCCGTCTTCGATACGCCTCCATTACTGGGCGCGAGTCGTCGCCCTGAAACGCGAGCTTGTAATCAACCTCTTCCGCCTGAAACCGTAGGTCACGAAGGTACCCGTCCGCCTTTTCGAAAAACCCGCGAAACCGATCACCAGTCATAGCCCTATGCCATCTAACAAAAGTGGAACTCAGCGGTTCATAATGTGCAGCGCGCGTTTCTCGACATTAAGCGCGGCTTCTTTGACCGCTTCGCTCAGGGTCGGATGCGAATGTGTGGTCCGGCCGAGATCTTCCGAGCTGCCACCAAACTCAATCACCGAAACGGCTTCGGCGATTAGCTCGGAGGCTAAGTGTTGCAAAATATGCGCGCCGAGAATCCGGTCCGTCTTCGCGTCGGCGATGAACTTAACTATTCCCTCGAGATCTTCGTTCGCCACCGCGCGGCCGGTAGCGCGAAACGGAAACCTGCCCACGCGATAATCGATTCCCTTTTCTTTCGCCTGTTCTTCAGTTAGCCCGACACCCGCGAGCTCCGGATTCGTGTATATGATTCCGGCAATAGCGTCGTAATTCACGTGCCCGGATTTCCCGGCAATTGTCTCTACGCATGCGATGCCTTCGTCCGACGCTTTGTGCGCCAGCATCTGTCCCGCAATCACGTCGCCGATCGCGTAGATCCCTTCCACATTTGTGCGGAAATGTTTGTCCACTTTGATCCGTTTCTTTTCGTCGAACTCAACGCCAACTTTTCCCGCGCCGAGCCCTTCGCTAAATGGCCGACGCCCGACCGAAACAAGGACTTTGTCGGCATCGAACTTGAGTTCTTCTTTTCCTTTGGTCGCGGTCGCCGTCACGCGGCCATTGTCGATCTTGACCGCGCTCACTTTGGTTTCGAGATGAAACGTGATCCCCTGTGCGGTGAGCGAGCGTTGGAGCATGTTCGACAGCTCCAGGTCGAAGCCTACGGCGATGCGCGGCAGAAATTCGAGAATCGTTACTTCCGATCCGAGCCGGGCCCAAACTGATCCGAGCTCCAGACCGATTGCGCCGGCGCCGACGACTAAAAATTTGGGCGGCGCTTCCGCAAAAGTGAGCGCTTCGGTGCTGCTGACGATTGTCTTGCCGTCAAACTTCGCGAACGGCAGCTCGATCGGCGCGCTGCCGGTGGCGATGACGATATTTTTCGTCTCGATCTCCTGCTGCTCGCCTTTGGATGATTTGACCGAAACTTTTCCAGGGGCGGCAATGGTCCCGAATCCCTCGAACGTCGTCACCTTGTTCGTTTTCATGAGCGCGCGGACACCGCTGTTCATCGTTCTTACGACCTTGTCTTTGCGCTGCTGCATCTTCGCAAGATCGACACTTGCGTTCTCGATGATAATGCCGTGCTTCCCGGCTTCCTTTTTTGCGAACACGAAATGATCGCTCGAAGTGAGCAGCGCCTTGCTCGGGATGCAGCCAATGTTGAGACAGGTGCCGCCTAGATCTTTGTCTTTTTCAACAATGGCCGTCTTCAATCCGAGCTGGCCGGCACGGATCGCGGCGACGTAGCCGCCAGGTCCGGAGCCAATGATTACAACATCAAATTTTTCCATGACCAATTATCCAGGGACATCAGCAATCGCCGAAAAATCCATAGACGCAACTCGCGTTACCAATCCCTCACGTTGGTCCTCTTCTTTTGCGAAAGGGAGAGGCGAGTCTAACTACTGCCAAGCTTGCAATGCACTGCGGCCAGCAGTCAATCCGCCTCTCCCCGATTACGGGGAGAGGATTGAGATAAGGGGCTATGGCGCCGCAGTTCGAGCGGTTTCGCTTCCCGCAGGTGAAGCTTCTGAAATACTTAAATCAATTTTGTGAACCGCGCTCGCAATCTGCGCAAAAACGCAACCGACTGCGAGCGAGTTCTCTGGCGCCGCCTGGGAAATCGGAAGTTCGCAAATTACAAATTCCGCCGACAACATCCCATTGACCGTTATACCCTCGACTTCTATTTGCCCTGAAGCGCACCTTGCCATTGAACTTGACGGTGGCGGACACGAACGCATGCGGCACCAAATACACGATCGAGAGCGAACTGAATTTCTGGCGAGCCAAACAATCTTGGTGTTACGATTTTGGAATCATCAAGTACGCGAGGAACTCGACAGCGTTCTTCAAGCAATCTGGCTTACGTTGGAGAAACGCTGTCCACACAATCCCTCACCTTAATCCTCTCCCTTTGCGAAGGGAGAGGGCGGGGTCTAACTACTGCCAAGCTTGCGATGCACTGCGGCCAGCAGTCAATCCGCCTCTCCCCGATTATGGGGAGAGGATTGAGGTGAGGGGGCTGCGTTGTTGCAGCTTAGGTTAAAAATCGAGCGGCAGCTTTTTCGGATCCTCGATGCATTCCTTTACTTTGATAAGGAACGTGACTGCTTCTTTTCCATCGATCGCGCGATGGTCGTAGCTAAGCGCGAGGTACATCATCGGGCGCACTTCCACTTTGCCGTTCACTGCGACGGGTCGCGCCATAATTTTGTGCATGCCGAGAATTCCGCTTTGCGGTGGATTCAAAATCGGCGTGCTCAGGAGCGAGCCGTAAACGCCGCCGTTTGAAATCGTAAACGTGCCGCCCTGCAAATCTTCGATCTTCAATTTTCCTTCGCGTGCTTTCACCGCGAAACCGGCAATGTCGAGTTCGAGATCGGCAAAACTTTTTTTGTCGGCATCGCGCACCACCGGAACGACGAGGCCGCGCTCCGTCCCAACGGCCACCCCGATGTCGTAAAAATTATTTTGGATGAAATCTTCATCTTCAATGCGGCCATTTACCACGGGAACTGCTTTGAGCGCTTCAATGCAGGCTTTGATGAAGAAGGACATGAAACCGAGCTTCCCGCTGTTCTTTTTCATGAACGCCTCCTGCGATTTCGCGCGCAATTCCTGGACGGCGCTCATGTCGCATTCATTGAAAGTGGTGAGAATCGCCGCCGTGTGCTGAGCCATGACGAGCTGCGCGGCGATTTTCCGGCGCAGCGGCGACATCTTTTTGCGCGTGAATCGACCATCGGCAGACTGTCGATCTTGTTCCGCTGTAGGGGACGGCGTCGCCGTCCCAGGGAAGCTAACAGCTTCCCCTACAGACTTTCGATTTTGCGCGGCAGCTAGAACATCGCCTTTCGTCAGGCGACCGTCCTTTCCGGTTCCCGAAATCTTTTCCGTCTCGACATGTTCTTCCTCAACAATCCGGCGAACGGACGGTGAAAGCGCGGTGGGCGATTTTTCCTTCGACGCTGCAGCTGGCTTTTGTTCTGTTTTTTTCGGCGCAGCTTTTTTCTCCGCCGGTTCGGATTCGGCAGGCGCTGTTTTTGAATCGTCGATGGTCGCAACGACTTCGCCGATCTTCACTTCCTGGCCTTCGGGCACTATCGTGTCGAGCACACCGGGCGTTTCGGCAGTGATCTCCGTCGAGACCTTGTCGGTTTCGAGGGTGAAGAGTGCGTCGCCGGCGTTGACGAAGTCGCCGGATTTTTTGTGCCAAACCGAGACGATGCCGCTCGAAATCGATTCGCCGACGGCTGGAATTTTTACTTCGATGGCCATCCGCGCCTAACTAAGCGCAGAAAAATCCGCTGGTCGAATCAAACATTGACGCGCGCCCAGGCTACCTTAATTAGCTAAATCGAAAACGCGTCCGCGACGAGACGGGCCTGCTCGCGTTTATGCAAAACGAGCGACCCGACGGCGGGACTGGCGCTGGGGCGACGGCCGGCATAGGCGATTTCGCGGCAAAACATGATGCGCAGTCGCGGCTCCATGAATGTCCACGCCCCCATGTTCTCCGGTTCTTCCTGACACCAGACGAGCTTCACGCCTTGGGGAAATCCTTTCATCATTTCCCGCAGCCGTTTTTCGGCGAAGGGATAAAGCTGCTCGATTCGAACGATCGCTGCATTGTCGATCTTTCGTTCGGTCCGGTAATTGAGCAGGTCGTAATAGACTTTACCCGAGCAAAAAATGACCCGTTTGGTTTTATCGACCGGACCCGCGTCCGGCCCGCCAAGAATTTCTTCAAACCGCCCGTTGGTAAATTCTTCCGCGCGCGACGAAGCGAACTCAGCGCGCAACAGACTTTTCGGCGTCATGATCACGAGCGGTTTGATGAAATCGCGTTTCATTTGCCGGCGCAAAACGTGAAAATACTGGGCTGAAGTGGTCAGATTGCAGACCTGGATATTGTCCTCGGCGCAAAGCTGCAGGAAGCGCTCGAGCCGGCCGCTGGAATGTTCCGGGCCCTGCCCTTCGTAACCGTGGGGCAAGAGCAAAACGATGCCGCTCGGGCGCTGCCATTTCGATTCCGCGGAAACAATAAACTGATCGATGATGGTTTGCGCGCCGTTAGCAAAATCACCGAACTGCGCTTCCCACAAGCAAAGCATCTCGGGGTAATCGAGTGAGTATCCGTAATCGAACCCAAGCACGGCCGCTTCGGAGAGGAGACTGTTGTAAATGCAAATGCGCGCCTGCTTTTCCGCCAGATGCATCAGTGGCACATACGGCGCCCCGGTTTTTGCATCGTAAAGAATCGCGTGCCGGGTACTAAATGTTCCGCGCGCGCTGTCCTGGCCCGACAATCGCACGGGCGTGCCTTCCAAAAGCAGCGAGCCATAGGCGAGCAGCTCCGCATAATGCCATTCGTACGGTCCGCCGTTTTCAAAAATCTTACGGCGGTGGTCGAGGACGATACGTTTGATCTTCGGCTGAATATTGAAATCGTCCGGCACGTACGTCAGTGCATCGACAATCGTCTTCAGCGCCTTCTCGCTGATCGCTGTCGAAACCGGCGAGCTCTTGTATTCCGGTTGGAAAACGGCGGTCGATTCTTTGAACTTCGCCTGTTTGCCCGCTTTTTCCTTTTCGATCGCTTTAACATTATCAAGGGTCATCTCGAGGCGAAGATCGAATTCGGTTTCGAGCGAAGCTGCGTCGTCATCGCTGAGAGTGCCGGCTTCGAGAAGCTCGCGTTTATACAACTGTGCCACCGACGGATGCTTGTCGATCTTCGCATACAGATCGGGCTGAGTGAACGCCGGCTCGTCGCCCTCGTTGTGGCCGTAACGGCGATAGCAATACATGTCGATGACAAAGTCTCGACCAAATTCCTGTCGAAAATCGAGCGCGAGCTGGCTCACCTGCATGCAAGCAAGCGGGTCATCGCCATTGACGTGGAAAATCGGGACTTCGATCATCTTCGCGATGTCGGTCGCGTACATGGACGAACGCGCGTCCTCCGGCAGAGTGGTGAATCCGATTTGGTTGTTTATGACCACGTGAACGGTTCCGCCCGTTCCGTAACCGTGCAGCTGCGACATGTTCAGCGTTTCCGCGACAATCCCCTGCCCCGCGAAGGCGGCATCGCCATGGATCAAAAGCGGCAGAACTTTCTTGCGATGCTCGGTATCGCCCCGAATGCGTTGACGCGCACGCGCCTTCCCTTCGACCACTGGATCGACCGCTTCGAGATGACTCGGGTTTGCCGAGAGACGAATCTCAACTTCGGCACCCGAAGAAAGTTTCCGAACGGTGCGATATCCGAGATGATATTTCACATCGCCGTCCCCGGCGACGAGGTCTGGGATGTAGTTTTCGCTGAACTCGGTGAAGATGACGCGCAGCGATTTTCTTAAAAAATTCGCCAGCACGTTCAACCGGCCGCGGTGCGCCATGCCCATGCAAATTTCTTCCACGGCAGCAGGGGGGCATTTGTGCAGAATCGTATCGAGAATCACCATCAACGATTCTGCGCCCTGCAACGAAAAGCGTTTTTGACCAACGTAGCGCGAATGCAAAAACACCTCGAACGAGTCGGCTTCCATCAGCGTGCGCAAAACTGCAACCTGCACCTGACGCGGAGTGGAATACTTGTCCGCTCGCGACTCAAGGCGGTGCCGCACCCAGTTGCGGATGCGCGTGTTCTGGATGTGCATGAACTCGGCGCCGATGGAGCCGGCATAAATCTTCTGGAGGCGCGCGATCATCTCGCGCAGCGTCATCTCCTCGTTGTCGAGGAAGAACTTGGATGAAACGCGGAGATCGAGATCTTTTTCGTTGAAGCCGAGCTCGCGCAGTGTGAGCGACGAATTTTCCGGCCGCTTCTCCGCCAGTGGATTCACGAGCGCAATCGTGTGCCCGAGCGTGCGATAGGCGTAAACGAGGCCGTCAACGCGAGTTTGCAGCTGCGCTTCGCGAGGTTCCGCGCGCGGCGGCGCACCTGCGACCGCGGCCGCGCCATTTCGTTGCGGCAGGTTGCCCAGCTCGAAGCCTTCGAAAAACGCCGACCACCCCGAATCGACCGACTCGGGATTCTCCTGCCAGCGCCGATAATTCTCCTCGAGCAGATCGAGATTTGCGCGAGTAGCAATCGAAGGCCGCATACTGATTTTAATCTGCAACCGTTAAGCCGCACGGCAAGTTGACAGTCCAGATGTCGCTGGACTGCGTGCAAGGTGGATCGAGCGCTCCGTCACTCGATGGTAAAAATGGCGGCGCAGCCGCGATGTACAACAACGCGCAAGGGACTGCGCGTTCCACCTCGGCCAGCAAGTTGACAGCAGAAAGTCAGCTTCGATACTGCACGCGCAATGCGCTGATGACTGCGGCTGAAATTTACAATTCCGTTACCAACGGCGGCGCCAGTGACTTTGCGGAGGTCGCCGCAATTCTGGATCGACACGGGCCATGGTGTCTCATTGGAGGTCTGGCCGTGAATTGTTACGTCGAGCCAGTTTACACGATGGATGCCGACATGATCGTGATCACAGAGAACCTAGCAGTGATCCGCAAAGAGTTGGTCTCGGCGGGATTTTCGATCAGCGAGTTTCCGCATTCGATGAACGCCAAAAAAATGAAAAGCAAATTGAATCTTCAATTCACAACTGATCTTCGCTATCAGAATTTTGTCAGGCGCGCGGAACGGCGCGACGTCCTGGGAATAAGCGTGCCGGTGGCGGATTTGAAAAATGTGGTCCAGGGAAAAATTTGGGCCTGGAGCGATCGCGAGAGAAGATTGAGCAAGCGCAAGAAGGATGAGCTGGATCTAATTCGAATCGGCGAGGTTTACCCTGAATTGCACGAGCTTTTGCCAAAAGAGATCGCAGAACAATTGAAATAGTTATGTTTCGTTTCGATCACTCTCACAAAGCGCGGCGCCGGTTCACGGCTGTCGGTTGCATTCTGTTTCTACTCGCGGGATCGACATCTTCACTCGCGCAAGCCGATCCAGCTTCAGAGCCCGCCGTTTTAGCGCTCGCGAAAGTTTTGCCGGCAGTCGTCAACATCAACACCGAGCGGGTTGTTCGGCGGACGGTGCGTGACCCGATTGAAGATTTTTACGCGCAGTTCTTTCGCAACTATCGAAGTCGCCCGCGCGAGATTCGCCAGACGCTGCAAAGTCTCGGCTCGGGATTCATTGTCGATCCGGCCGGCTATATTGTTACCAATCAACACGTCGTCGAGCGGGCGGCGGATTTGAAAATCCAGGTGACGACAAACGACGGCAAGACTTACGACGCGCATTACATTGCGGGCGACGACAAAACGGACCTGGCGTTCATCAAGATCGATGCTAAAGCCGCGTTTCCATTTATTAATCTCGATAATATTTCGCCCAATTTGCTCGGCGAGACGGTCGTCGTAGTGGGCAACGCTGTCGGTTACGGCAGTTCGATCAGCCGCGGCGTTCTCAGCGCGGTCAAACGCGACATCACCATCGACAACGTCGAATACAAAAATTTAGTGCAAACCGATGCCGCCATTAATCCGGGCAACAGCGGCGGCCCGGTGATCGATCTTTCCGCGCGGCTGGTCGGCATCAGTTCGGCCAAGATGGCCTTCACACCGCAAGGCATCCCGACGCAAGGACTGGGCTTCGCCATTCCGGCCGAAGTCGTGCGCGACAGCGTCGCTCAATTCAAGAAAGTTGCGCAGAAACAGTCCGAATCGAAGAAACAGCCCGCATCAAATCAAACATCGGCTGCCGAGCAGCTCTTTGGAATGCAATTGCAGGATTTGACCGAGGAATTAACTGACGCGCTCGGTTATGCGCGAGGTCACGGTGTCCTCATCACCGCAGTCGAACCGGACAGTCCGGCGGATCAAGCGGGTCTCGAGCGCGGCCTGGTCATTTATCGCCTGGGCCAGTCCGAAGTGAATTCGGTCAAACAGGTGGAAGATTTTCTCAGGCCTGCGCAGAGTGGCACCAGCGTCGAGCTCGTCGTCGGTGTTATCCGCGCCGACGGGCAAGCTCGGCGAGTTGAAACCGTGACGCTGGCGGCGCGCTGATTCAGAAAAAAATTGGCAACGCCCTGGCCGTTCAAGTGTCTCATGGAATTATTGCAAATTGATTAAGGTCGAAAATTTAACGAAACGTTACGCCGGCCAGACCGCGATCAAGGATTTGAATTTCGAGGTGGGCAGAGGCGAGATCATGGGTTTTCTCGGGCCGAACGGCGCCGGCAAGACAACTACGATGCGAATTTTGGCGAGCTTCATGCCGCCGACTTCCGGGCGCGCCAGCATCGCCGGGTTCGACATTTTCGAGCAATCGCTCCAGGCGCGGGCGCATCTTGGTTACATGCCGGAGAACGTTCCGCTCTACAACGACATGCGGGTGACGGAATATCTCAATTATCGGGCCGCTCTCAAAGGTGTGCCGCATCGGCGCGTCGCGGAGCGCGTCGGCGACGTAAAGGAACTTTGCGGTGTGAAAGAGGTGGAGAAGAAATTAATCGGCACGCTCTCGAAAGGTTACCGGCAACGTGTCGGTCTGGCTGACGCGCTCTTGCACGAGCCCGATCTTCTCATTCTCGATGAACCGACAATCGGTCTCGATCCGAATCAAATTCGCCAGGTCCGCCAACTGATCAAAAACCTCGGTAAACAGCATACGATTTTGCTTTCGACCCACATTCTGCCGGAAGTCGAAATGACCTGCACTCGGGTGATCATCATTCACAAGGGGCGAATCGAAGCGTGCGACACGCCGGAAAACTTGCTCGGCCAAATTCGCCGGGCCGGTGGCGTCGTGCTCGAGGCAAAAGTTGGGAATGACAACGGCGCGGAAGAACTGAAGAAAATTTCCGGCGTGCGCGATGTGACGACCGAGGCGGAGGACGATTGGAAAACATTTTCGTTGCGTGTCGAGTCCGGCGTCGATGTGCGCGAAGAAGTTTTTCGACTAGCAACAGCCCGGCGCTGGACGGTGCGCGAGCTAACGCAACGTCGCGCCACACTCGAAGACGTGTTCGTCGAGCTCACGCATCCGGATGAAGTCTGAGAGTGGAGTAATGGAGTATTACGAGACAGAGCTGCGGAACAAGAACCGCGGTTATATGAAATTGATTGTTTGGCACAAGGCCATCCAACTGTTTGAGCTAGCTTGGAAGATTGCTTTCATAGAAGCGAAAATCGATTTTAGGCTCCCATCGCAATTCGCAGATGCTGCTCAATCCATTTCGGCAAATATCTCCGAAGGATACGGGCGTCGCTCGATCAACGAATACATTCAGTTTCTTTACTACGTGCTCGGATCACTTGCTGAAACGATGACGCGGGCGACCGGCTTGAAACAAACAAAACAGATTTGCGCCGGACGGTTCCATGAGTTCGATCTACTCCATTATGAGGTTGAGAACCGCCTTCTGCGTTTGATCGACAAGCTTGAACAAAAACGCGAAGACGAGGATTGGATCGCGCGCATCGCCGAAGACCCGGAGGAGTACAACACTACTCCGTCACTCCAACACTCCACTACTCCAACGCTTATAACCCATGCGTAAATTCTACACCCTGTTCTGGCGCGAAGTGTCCGGCTATTTTTATTCGCCGATCGCTTACATCGTCCTCGTTTTTTTCCTGCTCGTGGCCGGGGTCGATTTTTATTTCCAGATTTCGTTCATGAACCAGCGCCCCGTGCAGTATTCGGTCGAGGAAGCGTTCTTCAATTCGGTCTTCTTCTGGTTCGCTTTTGTCCTGATTTTTCCGCTCATTACGATGCGTCTCTTTGCGGAGGAGTTTAAGCTCGGCACGATCGAGCCGCTTATGACCGCGCCAGTGCGCGACTGGCAGGTGGTTCTGGCGAAATTCTTCGGCGCGCTCGTCTTTTACCTAATCCTTTGGCTTTCAACACTGGTTTATTTCTGGATCTTTCAGACCATCACCCATCAACTGGCGGCGAATTCGGCCGGAGCATACTGGGGCTCTTATTTAATGCTCTTGCTCCTCGGGATGTTTTACCTGTCGGTCGGCTGTCTCGCTTCGGTCCTGACGAAAAATCAAATTATTGCCGCGATCATTTCCTTTTGCGCGATCACCCTGTTGTTTTTTCTCGGACTCGTTCAATACATTCTGCTCGACGTTAGTTCGGAGACGCGCGATTTGCTCGGCTATTTCTCGGCCATCGAGCATATGGGCACGTTCTCGCGTGGCATGATCGACACGCGGCCGATCGTTTTCTACCTCAGCATGACCATCGTCATGTTGACGCTGACTTACCAGGCATTCCAATCGCGCAAATGGAGACTGTGACGATGGCTGAAGAGACAAAACAACCTGCACGAAAAAGAATTCGCCGCCTCCAGATCGGATTGAACGTTCTGCTTCAAGTCGTGCTCGTTCTGTTTCTCGTCCTGATGGTGAATTCCATCGCCTTCAAGCATTACAAGCGCTGGGATTTCTCGCGCGACCAAAAATACGCGCTCTCCGACAAGACGAAACGCTTTCTCAACACGATCAAAGGCAAAGTCCGCATCACGGTTTTCTTTTCGCCCAACACACCCATCACCGTGGACGTGCAAAACCTGCTGACTGAATTTCAATACGCGGCCAAGGGAAAGATCGACATCGAGAACATCGATCCGGAGCGCAATCTCTCGCGCGCCAAGGAGGTGGTCGATAAATACAAAGTGGTCAGCGACGAGAGTCTGCTAGTGATCGATTACGCCGGGCGCAATAAGACAGTGAAGGCGTCCGAAATGGCCGATGTCGACCAAAGTAGAATGGCCTTCGGCGAAGGCCCGCGCGTGACGGCGTTCAAGGGCGAACAAGCCGTTACCAGCGCAATCATGGATCTCGTCGAAGGCAAAAAGAACACACTCGGCTACGTGCTTGGCCACAAAGAACCACCTCTCGCCGGAAACACCCCGATCTCCGTGCTGAAGACATTCATCGAGAACGAAAACATCAAGTTCCAGGAGTTGAATCTTTTCGATGTCGGCGCGATTCCGCCGGAATTAAAGGCGATTGTGATCGCCGGGCCGCAGTACGATTTCTCCGATCGGGAAATGAAACTGGTGCGGGATTTCTGGGAAAAACAGGGACGCGTCCTGCTCCTTCTCGATCCAGCGGCGAAAACTCCAAAACTCAACGCGTTTCTCAATGAGCTCGGCGTGAAAGCAAATGACGACCGGCTGATGGTTTTTCTGCGCACCGGAATTCAGGAGGTCGCCCTCACCCGCGATGTGCAAGCGCATTTTTTGGGCGGGAGCCCGATCACGAAACGGCTGGCTGACGTGCACGCGCTGTTTTTTGGCGGCACCTCGTCGCTCACGCTCGAGCCCGAACGCGTGCGCGCGGCCAACATCCGGCTCGAGCCGCTAATTCAGGCGGAGAAAGGTTATTTTGCCGAGACAGATTACAATTCGAACGACCAGGCTAAACTTCAGGCCGATGCCAAGCGCAATCCCGGCACGCTATTAACGATAGGTGTATCAATCGAAAAAGGCGGCAGCGCGGACGACCGCGTGCAGGTGAATTCGGCGCGCATGGTGGTGGTAAGTAATGCCACGTTCATTCAAGACAACGCACTCACGCAAGACCAGCAGGCGCTCGATTTCATTTCCGGCAGCGTGAACTGGCTGCTCAGTCGCGAGCAGCTCATCGGCATCGCGCCGAAAGTTCCCAAGACCCTCACCTTCAGTCTCAACGAAGATGCATTACGGAATCTGCGCTGGATCATCCTCGTGTTGCTGCCGGTGGTTCCGGCAGTCATCGGCGGCGCAGTTTGGTGGCGACGCCGCGCCTGACGAATCGGTCCGATCACCATGAAGTCAAAGACGACGCTGATCCTGCTGGTCATCACCGCGGCGGTTTTCGCTTACATGTTCTTTTACGAACGCAAAGCGCCGACAACCGAGGAGGCAAAACGCCAGGCCCAGAACGTCGTCAATTTCAGTCGCGAAAAGATCGATGGGATCGTGGTCCAAAATGGCGACGATAAGATAGACCTCCGCCGCCGCGACAAGAAATGGCGCCTGGAAACGCCGATCAAAGACCAGGCCGACAGTTCTTTGATCGAGAATCTTCTCCTCGATCTCGAGAGCTGGCAGAAAGACGCGACCATCCCGGCGAAAGAACTGGAGGCGGACAAGAGCAAATTGAACGAATACGGCCTGAGCAAACCGAAGCTCCGGTTGAAGTTGCGCGGAGAGGATGCGCCACCTGAAATCTTGTTCGGCAAAGACGCCGCGCTTGAGGGCAAGATGTATGTGCGCCTGGAAAACTCGAAGGAGACATTTCTCGCCGCACAATCGATCAAGAAGGAGATCGAGAAAAAGGCGGCAGAATTTCGCGACAGGAAATTAACCGACTTAATCACCGCGCAGGTCTCGCGGGTTGTGCTAAAGACGGCTACCGGTGAGATGGAACTACAGAAAAAAGGCGATCATTGGGAAATTGTGAAGCCATTGCGTGCGCGCGGTGACGATCAAAAAATCGCCGATCTGATCGCGCAAATGACGACGGCACGCATTCAACAATTTGTGGCCGACGATCGCGGCGATCTGCATCCGTATGGCCTGGCCGAGCCGCGCGGATCGATCACGCTTTTTGCCCAGGAGGACAAGTCCGCCGGTCGGACGGACTCGTCCCGTGGCGAGCAAGGCCAGGTGTTGCAGATCGGCGGCGCGCCCGAAAAAGAAAAGGACCAAGTCTATGTCCGGTTCTCGGCGCGCGCTTTTGTTTACACGCTGCCGAAAAAGATCGAAGAGATTCTCAACACTAAGCCCAATGACGTGCGGGACCGGCATCTGGTTCGCATCGACACAAACATTCTCGACCGGATTACGATTGATGCGCCGGGCAAAGGCAAGACCGTCCTCGCGCGCAAAGAGGAAAACTGGACAATCGCCAGCCGCAAGAATGTCCCGGCAAACTCGAGCGAAGTCCGCCGCCTGATCGACACCGTGCAAAATGAGCAAGTGACAAAATTTGCTGAAGAGGTCGCCTCCGATTTGCCGAAGTACGGTCTCGACCGGCCGCAGTTGCAACTGACTTTCAGCTCGTTTGCGTCCGAGAACACGGCTGAAACCAAGGCAGGCGAACGGCCCTTTGCCACGATCACGTTCGGGAAAGTGGATGGCGACAACGTTTACGCGCGCCTCGGTGATGAGCCGTTCATCGTGGCGGTGCGGCGCGGACTGCTCGAGCAAATTTTTACCGACCCATTGCAGTGGCAGGAATTATCGATCTTTAAATTCAAGCCGGAACAAATCCACCGTTTCAGCACCGTGACGGACAAAGAGTTGTCGCTGGTGCGAGGCGCAAATAACCAGTGGAGTTGGCTAAAAGGCAGCGGCGCGATCGACCAGGTAAATGTGCAATCGCTGCTCAATACCTTGTCGATGTTGCACGCGGTGCGCTGGGTTGGCTCGACCGCGCCGCAACATGCGTTCGAGAAACCGCAGCTCGTCATCACCTTTACAACGTTGCCTGACGATAAAGCGTCGCACAAATTGACCGTTGGCGGCGCAGCACCGGATGGCATGTGGTTCGCACGCGTGGACGAACGCGAAGGAACCTTTGTGATCAGCAATCCGGATTTGAACGCGCTGCGCCTGCCGCTCGTGAAGCCGGTTGAGCCTTCGCCCGCGGTCTCGGCGAGCGTCACGCCCAGCGCAACTCGTTAGGCACAAGCCTGTGACCGCCCGCCACGACGAGCGCGCGAGTTAGTTCACGCGCGTCGCGCCGCCCGGAAGACGGCGACTAAAGCGGTTGTTTTCTTATCGCGATGTAAATCGTGGCGATGCCGCCGGTGAGCGGCTCGGCCGTCGCATTAGCAAAGCCGCTCGCTTCGATTAATCGAACCATCGCTCCATCGCTCGGAAATTCTTCGATCGATCCGCCTAGATAATGGTAAGCGCGTTTTTGCTGCGTGAGAAATGATCCGAGGAGAGGCAGACAGCCATGCAAATAAAAACGGTACACCGCGCGCAAGATCGACAATCGTGGCATGGAAAACTCGAGGACGAGCAAATGGCCATTTGCGTTGAGGACACGCGACATTTCGCGCAGGGCGGCGCCCCAGTCTTCCATGTTGCGCAAAACGAAGGCAACCGTCGCGCAATCAAACGAAGAATCCGCGAACGGCAATCGCATGGCATCGGCCACGATGGTTTTGCGCAATCCTTTTCGGCGCGCGACGGCCAGCATCTCTTCGGAAAAATCGACGCCCGTGATTTCCGCGCTCGGCAACTTTTTCGCAATGGCGAGCGCGAGATCTCCCGTGCCGGTAGCAAGATCGACAACTTTATTCGAGCGCCAGCTGGCCACGATTTCCGCGGCGCGGTTTCGCCAATAAAAATCAGCACCGCAACTGAGCAGATGGTTGGCGAGATCGTAGCGGCGGGCAATTGATCCAAACATCCTTTGGACCCGCTCCGGCTGCGTTTCGATAGCTGGTTGGTTCAAGCGCTCAAGGTCGAACATCCAACATCCGACATACTACTACAGATCAAGCTTAAAGGCGCCATCTCGTTAGCTAGAAAAAAGATGTTTGCCATTCTGTCCAACTCCGGCTATGTGAAGGCGCATGGACTTATCTCTTAAATCTTTGGAAGAAGCCGTCTCTATTCGCCGGCAAATCGATACTCTGGAAAGACGCCTTGCTTCAATGCTTGGCAGCAGCGCTCCAGCACATTCAACATCCACCGGCGGCCGACGAAGAATTTCGGCGGCGACTCGCGCCAAGTTGGCGGCTGCCGCCCGAGCTCGCTGGGCTCGACAAAAGGCGGGAGCGAAAGTGGGCCGAAGAACCGCGGTCAGAAAGAAGGGCGGACTCACCGCTGCGGGGCGGAAGAGACTTTCCCAACTGATGAAAGCCCGATGGGCGGCGAGAAGAAGAGCCGCTGGGGGCAAGTAAGCTCAAAGGGCACATTGCGTTTTGACTAGCCGGCGTGCTCGCGAGAGGACTCGAACCTCCACGGGTTGCCCCATACGGTCCTGAGCCGTACGCGTCTGCCAGTTCCGCCACGCGAGCAATAAGCAGTGGCTTCTAAAATGCGTGCGCGCTGAAGAGCCGCAAGCTCAAAGCGGCTAAGTCGGACTTGTGGGCGTTTCGCGGAAACGCCCATCAAATCATTAGCCTCGGCGTCTCTTGCGCGCACGAACTTCCAGTTGATGCGCCTTGCGTGCTTTGCCGAGCGAACGCAGCAAGTCGGCGTAGTTCGACGCAACGATTTCGTAATCTTCGGGCGGCTTATCGGTCGCCTCCTCCCAGCTCTCGAGCGAGGCGCGGTAGAGCTCCGCCGCCCTCGCGTAATCGCCACGGGAGTGATAGACCACCGCAAGGTTACATTTTGATTGCGCAATGTCCGGATGAGTAGGCGGATGCACCCTCTCTCGAATGGCCAGCGCGCGAAGGTGGATTTTCTCCGCCTCGGAGTAACGACGCTCGTTGGTGTAAAACACAGCCAGATTATTGAGCACGGAAGCCACATCCGCATGATCGGGGCCCAGTTGCTTTTCATAAATTTGCAGGGCGTGCAAATAATATGGCTCCGCCGCCTTTTGGCGTCCCGACTTGCGAAAAATGAGCGCGACGTTGTTTAACATGCTGCCGAGGTCCGAGTGAGGCAGATCATCGAGTTGAGTGCCGATCGCGATCGCTTTTTCGTAGAAGCGGATTGCTTCTTCGGACTGACCCAGGTTATCGCACAAAAAAGCAAGCCGGCGTGCAGAACGGTAGAGAGCGCGCTGATCCACCGGACTTGCTTTTTCCAGGATCGCATATGCCTTGGAGAGATGTGACTTCGCAGCGCCGCGATCGCCGCGTTGATCGAGAAGCTGCCCTAGCTTCTCGTAGCTTACGGCCAGGGCGCTTTCGTCGGCGGCGGAAGCACGCTTGGCAACGTCGACAGCCGTTTCCGCAACGCGGATTGCTTCAGGCAGGCGGTTGCTGGCGCGCAGAGTGTCGAGCTTGTCGTTGAGGATAGACCAAAGTTTTTCATCGCCTTTCATCGAGCATCACCAGCCCTCACTCAACTGGCTGACTAATCGCGTGGCGAGGTCCTCCGTGGCGAGCGGCAGCGCTTGCCGTTCGTCGGTGGTCACGTCTGTGCTCACGAAAAAGCTGGTCGTTCCGACGGTTTCACCCGAGGCCAGCGGCTTTCCGTCCCGCCCGAGGAGGGAGTATTTCAGACGCATGGCCAAACTGAATTCGGTGGTCGCGAGCACGTTTCCGCGCAGGGATCGGGCCGGAGACCGATCGATGCGAATGATTTCGCCTTTTAAGGTGGCGTCGGCGTTTCCGGCACTCGCAATTTGGAAAGTCCCGTCTTGTTGGAACTGCTTGATCACCGTCCCCGTCACGAGCACTTCCATACGAGGGACGAGAGTGTGGTTTTTGAAAGTGGGAACGGCGATCGTGTGAACGTCGCGGAGGTAATATGGCGTGGCTGGCCCGATGTGATAGCCGAGACAACCACTGAAGCAGAAAGAACCAAGTGCTAGCGCGAAGATTGCTTTCACGGCGCCGGCGAGGCGGACGCTTGGGGTGAAGCCGATGCCTCAGGCGCCGGAGACGCCTCAGATGTTGCGGTGGCTGGGGGACTCGGCGAAGGCTCCGGAGCCGTTGTCGTGTCGGGCGCGAGGGAAGCCGGCGGCGGAAGCGATAGGTCGGTTTCCGGTGATGGCAGCGGCGCCTCATCATTCGACGAACCGCGCATTGCCGACCCGCTCTTGGCCGTGTGCCCTTCGTGCGTACTTGCCTTTTTCTTCGACGCATCGGCCGCGGCGACAGCCGGCTGAAGAACTGCCTCACCAAACTTCGCGCGCAGTTGGTCGATCCTTTTCTTAGCCCGCTCGCTTTCCGTCGAGCCCGGCTCTTGTCGGATCACCTCATTATAATAGATGGCGGCGGCGCGATAATTCTTCTGTTTGTCGTAAAACTTCGCCACGTTGAACGAGGTTGCTGTCTGCTTACGTTCAAGCAATTGCAGGTTCGCGCGCGCCTGCGCCACTTTCTCGCTGTTTGGATAACGAAAGAGAAAATCCTGAAAAGCAATCTTGGCGTTTGACGTGGCGGCTATATCTTTTGTCCCGGTTCGCGCAGCCGTAAACCAGATGTACCCGATCTGATATTGCGCATCGGCCGCGACCGGCTCGTCCGGAAACTTGTCGATCACGGCTTGGTAGCCCTGGAGGGCCGCGTCGTTCAAGCCCTGTTTCTCACGCGCGAGCCCAATATCAAACTGCGCGCGGGCCGTGTCCTTTCCGTAGGGCGCTGTCCGGACGACGGCCGCGAAAACCTCCACCGCACGGTCCATCGATGAGGCGAACGGAATGCCGAGGAACTTCAACTTTTTCCCAGCCAGATACATTTCGCCGATGCGAAATTGCGCCTCGATTGCTTCGTCGAAGTGCGGGCTGCTGGGATATTTTTCCACCAGGATGCGAAACCAATCGGCCGCTGCGAAATAATTATGCAGTTGTTCCTGCAGTTCGGCAGCGCGGAAGAGCGCACCCGGCGCGAGCGCATCTTTGGGGTGACGTTGCACGAGCCTCTTGTAGGCCTGGATCGCTCGCTTCAGGTTGCCCTCTTTTTCCGCGGTCTGCCCGATATGAAACAGCTCCTCCGCTTTCCCGCTTATCTCTTCATCCCCCGGCGCCACGTACTTGACTTTTTCACCTGGCTTAAAAATCACCGAGGCCATGCTGAACCCGGAAAAAGCGAGGCTGGCGGAGACTAGGAACGAAAAGACTCGAACTCGGAAATCCATTGAGTCTGGCAGGGTAGTTAAGTTATCGATTCCGTCAAGTTGAGCCACGGGCGAAAAATCATCCAACTTCGCGTCCTCCGAGTCGTTGGATCGATATGTTGTAAGTTTTGTCCGGGTGTCCAAGACGCGTCCTAATCCGGACTGCATCGACATCTTTCCGCAGCGCGCGATTTAGATTAACTTCCTCTTCGATTGAATCTGACCGATCAACAGAAAATTCGGATCGGCGCGTGCGCGTGGAGTTTTGACGAGTGGCGTGGGGCTTTTTACCCGCCGGACTTGCCGGAGTCTCACTGGCTCGAGTTTTACGCGCGCCATTTTCCCACGGTCGAAATCGACTCGACCTTCTATTGCGCTCCGGCGGAAC
>Ga0193729_1000265_pt1 | contig 26672 bp, 21 predicted proteins | sample U1c2metaG_FD_143036 | JGI IMG/M metagenome (GOLD analysis project Ga0193729, IMG submission 143036) | Soil microbial communities from a riparian zone of the East river system, Colorado, United States - U1c2 | ecosystem: Environmental > Terrestrial > Soil > Riparian zone | place: USA: East River...
ATTCGCCAGACGCTTTGCCACCTACAAACGGGGCGCGCTCTTGTTCGACAACAAGGAACGCCTCCATCGATTGCTCAACGACACGACGCGACCGGTGCAATTTATTTTCGCCGGTAAGGCGCATCCACGCGACGAAGCCGGCAAAGCGCTTATCCAGGAGGTTTACAAATTCAGCCGCCAAGCCGGCTTGGAAAACCACCTCGTCTTCCTCGAAGATTACGATAGTTACATTGCCCGCCGTCTCGTGCAGGGGGTCGATCTTTGGCTGAACCATCCGCTGCGTCCGCTGGAAGCGAGCGGCACGAGCGGAATGAAATTGGCGCCGAACGGCGGACTCAACTTGAGCGTGCTCGATGGTTGGTGGCGCGAAGGATACAACGGCAACAATGGCTGGGCCATCGGCCCGGAGATCGACGACGGCACGATCGAATTTCAAAACGAAGTCGATGCAAGCAGTCTTTATCAACTGCTCGAGAACCAAATCATCCCACTTTATTACGCGAAACCGGACGGCAAGCTTCCCCTCGCCTGGCTGCAATTAATGCGCGAATCAATTCGCAGTGTCACGCCCGTCTTCAACACCCACCGGATGGTGAAGGAATACACCGAGCGGCTTTACATCCCGGCCGCGAAATCGCACGAGGATTTTTCGCGCGACAATTGCGCCGCCGCGACGCACTTGAGCCAGTGGAAATCGAAGATGCGTAAGGATTGGCCGCAAGTGCGCATTCAGGACGTCCAGATCAGCAACATGGATCGGCAAAACATTCCGGTGGGCGAGTCGCTCCAGTTGAGCGCACGCGTTCATCTCGGTGCAGTGGATCCGAAACACGTGTGTGTCGAAGCCTATCACGGTGAATCGGAGAACGGCGGCATCAAAAACCCCGCGGTCACAATTCTCGCTGAAAGCAGTCAGAACGGCGACGGCAGTTATGTTTACCAAGGATCGGTGCCTGCGGCCGAGAGCGGCGCTTATGGATTCAGCGTTCGCGTTGTCCCCACGCATCCGCACCTCATGCAAGCGCACGAGCTGCGTCTAATCACTTGGTCGTAAGTCGGCGGGCGAGAACAATTGTCTCAGCCCGGGCGAACCCTAACGAGTAGCCGCGTCACTCGAGCCGGTATGCTTCCACCAGCGCCACTCCCGTCGTGCCGTTGTTACCACGCACGATGGCTGTGTAGTTGCCTGCGACCAGTGACGCCACGATAACTGCTTCGCGAGTATCGGCCGGCGCGAGGAGAGTCGCTTTAATCGCGGTCGGCTGCGTATCTCTCCAATTGTCGTTCGACCCGATGAGCGTCCCGTTTTGGTCGTGCAGTTCAATGTTCGGATCTTGCAGTGGCTGCGCGACGCCGTGAGAGCTGAGCGAGGGTCCAATCGCGCGCAGGACGATCACCGGCGGCTCGCCACTCGAGATAATGAATCCACCAATCAAAACGTCGTCGCCCGTTCCCACAAAACCCCGCGTGCTTACGTTAGCAAGAACGGATTGGCCGGCTGGGTTTAAATCATAAACTTCAGCCAGGGCGTTGCCGGTACCGCCATTCTTTCCGCTTACGATTGCCGTGTAGGCGCCTGGCGCCAATGTCACTACGATTGCTGATTCGAGATTGTTTTGCGGGGCGAGGCCGGTCGCCTCAATCTCGGCCTGTTGCATGTCCCTCCAATTATCGTTGCGCGCGACGACAGCATGGTTGCTATCGTAAATCGTCAGCGTCGGATCCGCGAGCGGACCGGGAACCCCGGAATTCGAGAGGGATGGACCAAGCGCGCGCACGATCACTCTTTTTGCATCCGTCCCGGTGATGATGAAACCGGCGATCAGCACGTCTTCACCTGTGCCAACCTTTCCGCGGGTGGAAATATTCACTGCCTTGCCCAGCGGCGGGACCGCACCGCTAAGCACCCGGTTCGCTTCCGTTGCGATCTCGTGATCTCCCGCGGTAGTTGGATGAAGGTCGTCCCAAAACAGGTAATGGTCCGGGTCAACCGACTCGTCCTGCGACGGGTCCGTCACATTGGTGAAACCGTATTTAGTCGGCTCGGCCAGGACACGAATCACATTCAGCCAAATATCGAGTCCATAGAGTTCAATGTTGATGCCTTGAGCAGCCAATGCGCTTTGCTCGGCCGCAAGCGCCGCGTTCAACTGGCCCCGATAATTCACCGACGCCAGATCGAGTGCCGCCACTGTCGAAGGGTGGCCGAGCGAATTCGGCACTGCGCCAAGCGGGGGCACATTCGGCACCAAAAATTTTCTCGCTCCCGCTAGCGCGAGCCGATCGACCAGCGTGCGAACGCGACCTGCCGTCGCAGTCACGTTCGTCGCGCTTGAATCGTCAAAGAGGTCATTTCCTCCGCCCCAGAGGAGATAAAGCGCACTAGGGTCGGTCGCATTCGAGCCGAGATAATCGGCCACCTGTTTACCCATGTTGTCGATCGTGATCGTGAAATCGCCGCCGCCGAATGGGAAGGGATTATTAATAATGGTGCGGTCGGTCTGTCCGTCTCGTGTCGTCGCGCCGCCGAACGCGTAGTCCACTCCGCCATCGAGACTGTTTCTCGCCACGGGCAAATTGAGAAAAGATCTCGCCAGTTGCTCGTGCCAGACGCCACTGTACAAACTCGAGGCCGGCGAAGTGTAGAGATCGTCCGTAAAGCGGTAATTACTGTAATCGAAATTGCTGCTCGGATAACTAAAGCCAAATTCGTCTCGCACCCGATGCGCGATGTTCCCGTCATCGGAAAGGCTATCGCCGAACACGACAATTTGAGAGAACACCGGCGCCGACTGGACGAAAACGGCGGGTGCAGTCGAAACCAGAACACCGAAAATGCCTAATGCGGCCGCGGCATTGAGCGCGAAAAGACGTTGGGAGCGGGTAAGTAGTGAGTGGATCATATTAAAAAGAAGTAAGCGTTAACAGCGACGCTACTCTCTATTTCTGGGAATCGCATGAAAACCAGCCCCCGGCTGTAAAGCGTCGCGAGACCAAATGATTAACTAGCGGTCACGGGGCGGCGGCAAAAGCAAGAACCGTCGATCGGCTGGGCGGTCACAGCTTACAAATGAGGTAACAATTCTGATCATTTTGATATGACGACGGTTGCTTCGCAGGGCTGGAGCTTTTGGGATTCAAGTAAGATGCAATCGCACCCGCGGCGAAGCTCAAGGATTGTCACAGTCGGATGGATCATCCGCGAAAGCCTTCGGAGTCAATCGCCCTGCCTAACCGATCTCGCTCAGTGCACGGATAAACTCCACGAAGTCTTTGCCGTTGCGCGCGGCGTGATTGAGTGCTTCGAGACGCGCGTCCAATGAGGCTTCCGGTAAGCCGACGCGGCGTGATTGCGATCCATTTGCGAAAACGATCTCGTCCCACTGAATTGAGGTGATTTCATCGTTGAAACGCGCGACGGAACGGCCGCGGAAAAATGCACGAGTAGTTTCCGGCGGCGTAAAGATCGACATCTTGATTTCGTCTTCGCTGACGATTCGCCGCATCGAACTTTGCCGCACAAGCTCGTAATACAAACCGCGCTCAAGATCGACATTGTGATATTCGAGATCGATCGATTGCAGCCACGGATCGCTCCAGGAAAGTTTTTCTTCGTCCTGCAATGCGTCGAGCAGGAATTTCTTCGCCGCCCAATCGACGCGATCCCGCGTTACCATCACATCGCGCTCCAAATCATTCAGAAGATTTTCCCATTCGCCCAAAATCCACTTTCGATCTTCACCCCCGCCGTCGTCGATGTTGGCAGCGGCGGTGAGATAAATCCGTTGCACTTCAATCGCGGAAATCTTGCGGCCGTCTTTCAGTTCGATGATCCAATCGTAAGTTTGATCGCGGCTGATTGATTTGTTCGCGTCGATCGGCTGCGCGATCTCGAGCTGCGGCGCTTTGCCGCGCTCAATCAAATCGAGCACCAGCGAGGTAGTCCCAATTTTCATCGCGGTCGCCCATTCACTCATATTGGAATCGCCCAGAATGACATGAAAGCGCCGGTAGCGATTGGCGTCGGCGTGCGGCTCGTCACGCGTGTTGACGAGCGGGCGGCGATTCATCGTGTCGATGCTCACCAGCACGCTAAAAAAATCCGCGCGCTGCGAAATTTGAAAAACGCCGAGCTGACTCGCCGCGCCCTCCGCTTCGATGCCTATCTTGCCCGCCCCAGCGAAAATCTGTCGCGTGATCAGGAATGGCAGAATACCGGCGACAATGCGGTCCCAGGGAATGTCGCGACGCATGAGATAGTTGTCATGACAACCGTAGCTGTGGCCGACGAAATCGGTGTTGTTCTTGTAAAGGCGGACTTCCTGACTGGTTTCCAACTTCTGATTTCGCCGCCGGGCGCATTCAGCGAGGATGCGTTCGCCAGCTTTGTCTTGCGCGACAATTTGGTGAAGCGCTGAGCACTCGGGCGTGGAATATTCCGGATGCGCGTGATCGTTGTAAAAGCGGGCGCCGTTTGAAAGGACGAGATCGCTTTTGATTTCCTCGAAACTAAGCGGCCGGTTCTTGTCGATCTCGTAGTAAGCCGATTCATCGGCGTCCTGGAGCAATTGCTTAGCGCGAAACCCGCGTGCGTCGAGATGCGGATCCTCCAGCTCGTAGTCCCACTTCATGAGCGCGCCATGCTCAGTGTAATGCCGCACCAGCTCGATCGATTCGGCCACAACATCGACATTCTCCGCGCCATTCACGGTGATGCCGTACTCGGTCTCGAGTCCGAAGACGCGCTTCATGATCTAACAACCCCGCGAGGACACCTGTCCGTGTAGGGGAAGCCGTTTGCGCTGTAGGGGAAGCTGTTAGCTTCCCCAGTTTGGAGGACGGGAAGCTGACAGCTTCCCCTACAGAGTTCTCTCATCATTAATGCAATCTAAATGATACGGCCAATCTTGCGCTCTTTGGACCAAACCTTGCCGCACAGGATTGTCCTGTACGTAAATCCATTTGCTGTGCAGGGTTCTCGTCGGAACGCAAAGGCGGTCGAAACACCCGCGCTGCCATTCCCACGGCTGCGAGCCCAGCGTTTTCGCAGCACTCTCTTAAAACCTGTGGAGAAATCGCCAACTGAAAGTCCGCGATCTTCGATCGGCGAAACAATCCAATGCGTATGATCGAGCATGATGACGCCAGCGAGCACATGCCATCTCCGCAGCGCTGCGCTGGTCGCTTTCATGACTTCAAATACTTTCGTATTGGCCAGAACCTCGCGGCGATCTTTCACGCACAAAGTCACAAAGTAAATAATCCTCGTCTCCCACGGTAATTGAATCTCCGACAGCCGCGGCGGTTGGCCCATATGAGTTGGGAAGCTAACAGCTTCCCCTACAATCGTCGCCGCGAGACTGCCATTAGATGACGCCGGATGCGCGCGACCGTGGATCGGAAAGTGGCCGAACGGGCGCGATTTTGACGACGTTTTCGGGATCGTAATCGATCAGCTTGAGCCAATCTTCCGTCACATCGGTGGCCGGGAAGATGTCGTTCTCGGTGTACTCGGCGTTGAAAGCGAGTTGCAAATCGGTCTCGCGAATGCCCTCTTCTTGTTGCGTGGCGATCGCGCGTTTGATCGCCATCGCTTTGGCGCGTTCGACAATGGAAGCGATGATCGCGCCGCTGATCAGATCGCTGCGATAAAGTGTTTCTTTGCGACCGCTGCGCAGGGTCACTTCCAGGAATTTATTTTCTTCTCGCTTGGCAAATTGCCATTCGGCAAAGCGCTCGATCAACTGATCGACTGCCGCGCCAACGTTATCTGCTTCTTTCGCAAGCGCGCCGTCGTAGGGAAGATCGTCGGTGAGATAAATTCGATAGATGTCGCGCGCGCCCTGCTTATTCGGGCGATTGACTTTTATTTTTCGATCGATACGACCGGGACGGAGAATTGCGGGGTCGATCAGGTCGGCGCGATTGGAAGCGAGAATAATGACGACGTCGTTGAGTGAATCGATGCCGTCCATTTCCGAGCAAAACATCGGCACAAGCGTGGAAAGAATGTTGGAGTAACGCGACGCGCGGCGCGTCCCAAGAATCGATTCCGCTTCGTCGATGAAGACAAACGGCATAAAACCTTCCCGGCGTTTTTCGCGCGCGGTGGCGAAAATCTCGCGCACCATGCGTTCGGATTCGCCCACCCACATGTTCAAAATCTCCGGGCCTTTCACGTGCATGAAATATTCCGTCATTTCCGCGCCAGTTTTTTCGCGGAGCTGTTTGGTTAAATTGTAAGCGGTTGCTTTCCCGATGAGCGTTTTGCCGCAACCGGGCGGGCCATAAAGCAAAAAACCTTTCGGTGTCGCGTGCTGAAATTTTTTGAAAAGATCGACATGCAAAAGCGGGAGCTCGATCGCGTCCTTGATTGCCTGAAGCGCAGCCTCTTGTCCGCCCACTTTTTCCCACGGCAGTTCCGGCACGACGTCGAGGTAATGCTCGTGCGATTTCGTGCGGGCGAGCATCTCGAGCGCCATGCGGTAGTTTGGATCGACACGCACTTCGTCCCCCGATTTCAATGTCGATGTTGCGAGATCGGCCGAGCGCTGAAGCACCATCGATTGCAGTCCGTGCTCGGAACCGACCCGCAATCGATCGTCGCTCAGGACTTCCGTGATTTTCGTTACCGGACCCGCCGTTTCGAATCCGAGATCGCCGACAATGACATAGGCTTCGTTGACCAGCACGCGTGTTCCCTTTTTCAATTTCGCGAGCGGGATGCGCGGATCAACATTGCAATAATAATCGGCCCCGCCCACGACGATGTGGGCGGTGTCGCGCGATGTCGCGCCGAGAAATGTGCCGATGCGATTCGCGGGCGAAGTCACTTTTTTGATAACTTCCTCCAGCTTCTCGATCATCCGGCGTGCTTCGACCATTGTCTCTTCCCGGTCCGAGAGTTCCGGCCGCAAATCGAGCAACTCACGCCGGATCGGATCGCCTGGCGGCAGCGAGGCAATGACGCGATCAAACGCATCGAGAAGATTGCGTGTCCCCGAGTTTTCTTCCCCGCCCTCGAATCCTTCGCTGCGCTCGCCGCTCATCGTTCGTCCCAGTCCATACCCAAATCGAATCCGATTATAACTTTTCCCTTCAAGATGCGCAATCTTCGACGCCGTGCGTTGACAAAATGTTCAACCGACATGTCGATCTGCATTGCAGAAGAAAATTGTAGCGGGGGTTGTGCCAAATGCTAAACCGAAAAAGAGTAGGCGCTCGCCGCGGCACGCAGCGCGCATCGGGTGGAATGCCCAGTCCCTTGTCCGCCAACGGACGGACTCGTCCTGTGGCGAGCGCGTTGCCGTCCCACGCGGCTGGAAGCCGCCATTTTTAGCATCGAGCATCGAAGTGCTCGATCCACCAACACGTCTTCGCAATATCACCAAAAGTTGCGACGAAAGACAGCCGCCTCTACAATTCGCTTCTCGCGAGGAGCCTTAGCTCAATTGGTTAGAGCGCCGCCCTGTCACGGCGGAGGTTGCGGGTTCGAGCCCCGTAGGCTCCGGTTAAAAATGGAACGAAATCCCGCCGCGTAGCCGATAATCAGGCACGACTTGCAATGTCGTGCTGTCGATCAAAACTGGCAATTCAGCCGCAACTTCCGCGCTCCAGCGGCCATGCGACACAACCATGCGCGGACCGAGAAACACGGAAGTGATGCCGGTATCCTCGGCTTTCTTGCCGCGGAATCGATCGACATCTTTGTATTCGCCGGAAACGACAAATTGCAGGCCCACGATCATGTCGCGTCGGCGAATAAAATAATAACCGGGTCCGGCGTTCCAGACCAAATCATTGGCGAAGTGATATTGATGCGCTCCGTCGCCGCGCAACGTGAATTGCACATTCGATTCGAAGAAAAAGTTTTTGTAACGCAGTGACGTTTGCTCGCCAAAAATGCCATCGTACGAACCGGTGCCTAACGTCAGATCGTGTCCATGGATTCCACTCACCGGCGCGCCCGGAATTTCGATCTCGCGGAATTCTTCTTCAAGGCGGCTGCTGTCGCCGGTCGGAAATTTTATTCCGGTGAGCAAAATCGCCGAGGCCGTGAAGTCTGGTTCGAGATCGATCGCAACCGGTGTTTTGTCCTCGAACTGAAATATTCTTCGGCCCGGTGACGTATAGTGAAAGAGGACCGTTTGTAGTAAGAACGAAACGTCGCCGAGCCCCGAGACGGTGCCGCGATCGATAGCGAAACCTTCCGGCCTCTTGAACTCGCGATAAATGAGCGGGACGCTGATCTGAAGGGTGAAGCGGCTGTTAATTTGATAACCGGCCACTAGCTGCGTAATCGAGCTGTTTTCGTACTGCCCGGTCGGATTCGCGATCTCGTGTCCGTCCACTTGCACGGTGGCAAAGCGAGTGAATTGGTCACCGACGGCAGCGTACCATCCGGCCAACGCCGGCAGCAAAGGATGGGATTCCATTCCCGGCATCGCTTCGAGCTGCGGCGTGTAACAGCCGCAGAGATCGCAGGCCCGGCCCGCGATTGCGCCGGCACTGATGAAGATGAGTAATAAAAACGGATGGGAAATTTTCACCTGGCTCCTGAAAGAATGAAAACGGCGCCGCGACTTGACCTGTAGCTGCGCCTCTGTGAGGCGCGTGGCGTGCGGAATCGCGGCTCACGGAGCCGCGGCTACAGCAGCGGCGCAGTTGATTCGCTTGGCATTTAGCCCAGGAGCGAGCGGGGCGGAGGAACCGGAGGAGAACTTCTGCTTTCAGATAAGGAAAAATCACTCGTCGCGTACTCGAACGGGACAAAGCGCGGCAGCAAAGGAATTGTGCGCGCCGCATAGATCATGTCGATCTTTGGGGTCGGCGATTGGAAATCCGATTTTTTCTCGGAATTCTTTCCCGTGTTAACGGCGTGACAAAGCGAACACAGATGAGCGCCGTCGAACGCCTGAGTAATCGCTGCGCGCAATGGCTCGCGCTTCGAGTACTCGATAATCATTGTAGTCCACGCGACCGATTGAAGCGCGATCCAATGCAAACCGATCGCAAAGCAGAGCGCGAGAATCGTCACGATGCGGCCAACACAGCGAATCACGCCCACGAGGCTAGTGAGCCGGCTGATCAATGTCAATCAATGGCGCAGTTCGTTCTTGTTTTCCGATCTAGGTGGAACAAAAGCGCCGTTACCTTCGTCGAGATAAGTTGTCGATCCAGTGCGCGAGATTTGGAGAGTCTGTCGCCACGTTCCCGACGAAAACATGCGCGTCGCTTCGATTGTTTCCGTTTCAGTTTTGGATGGTGAGATGTCGATGTTGACCATCGCTTCAGATAAAATTCTGCCATCCAATTGCCGTGGCGGCGTGATTCCGAGAATGCGGAGGATCGTCGGCGCAAGATCGACGTTCCCACTGGGCAAATCATCGCTTTGGCCGCGATGAAAATCCGGGCCGGACGCTATGAGCGTGTTGTGCATGTCGAAGCGGCTGAGCGTGGCGTGCGTCCCCTCTCCTGCTCGTCGGTTCCAGTCTGCGTCGATCATTCCAGGAACACCGAACTGATTTCTCGAATCATTCCAATGAAACGCCATCGCCACGTCCGGCGCGTTCGGACTGTCGATCTTAGCTTTGTCGAGGCCGAATGTTCCCGGCATCGGCTCCTTCGTGAAAATGACTCCCGCAAAATCTGATTGCTGCAAAAATTCGACGAGGCGATGCGTCACGCTCGTGTCGTGTCGAATGATGTAAAAGAGAACGGTGCCGCCGTTCCCGACCAGCATGATGTCGTCAGGTTTCGGGTCATCGGTTGCAACATTGAATCCGGCCGTCGCCAAAATTTTCCGCAGATCAATCTCGCGATTGATGGTGGAGAAACCGTGATCGGACACCACGAAGATGTCAGTTGTCTCGCGCGCATGTTGTCGATCTAACGCAGCGAGAGCATGTGCGAGATTTTGGTCTGCCGTTCTGATCGCAGCGAGCGCAGGCTGAGCGCCCGGCGCGGTTTGATGCTGCGTCGCGTCTGGCTCGCTCAACCACAAAAGCGAAAAAGCCGGCACGCCATCTCTCCAAAGAGAATCCGTTAGTGCCTTTGCCGTCCACGCATCGCCCTCCGCGAACGGTTGTTTCGGCGGCGCTGGAAATGGGCCGAGCATCTTCACAACGGACGCGATCGCATCGGGCGGAAGCGATTCGCCCGCGAAAAGCGCGACGGAATCTTTGCCGCGCGAATCCAGACGTCGATCGAACAACAGGCCGACAGTCTTCGCCGTTGCAATCGCAGTTCGTCGGCCGGACTTTTGCACAATCTCGGCGATTGTTGAAATCTCGATATAATTTCCGCCGGAAAGTTCGTCCCCTCTTCTCACGACCGCCGGATTCTCGACGTTGATTAGTTTTCTGCTGTCAATCTCCGGCCGATACTCGTAATTCGCGATCAATCCGCTGTGATTCGGATAAACGCCGGTCGCGAGCGCCGTGCCGTTGACTTCAGTCGCGCTCGGATAGACCGCGTGATGATTGCGGAAAAAGACCCCTTCTTTGGAAAGTCTCGAAAGCGCCGGCGTGTTTTCTTCGCTCACGAAATCCGGACGCATCCCATCCCAGACGATCAGAACCGCCTGCCGGCGATCGTTCGATCGCTCGGCGCATGCGAGCTGGACACCAACCGCGGCAATGATCCATCCGAGCAGAAATATTTTCACAATCACGGCAGTCTGCTTTGTTCGGCTCCGCATCGAATCAGCATAACCGCGGAACGTGGCCTTCACGAGTCGCGGATTGACTCAATGAAGAGGTTTCATAGTTTCGAGTAAATGAGAAAAATGTTCCACGGAGTCGCCTGGCTCTGCGCAAGCACGCTTGCCCGCGCGGAGCCGATTCTGCCCACGGCAGAAGGCACGACTTGGAAATATGAGATGACGCAAGAGTTCGGCGAGGGCATCAAGTTGAGCGATGCATCCATCAAACCCGAGGCGGACGGTAAAGTCCATTTGCCCGTCGTCGTATTTGTCGCAGGTCCGGAAAAGATCGACAGCGCCGAGGCGCACAAGTTTGAGATGTTCCGGCAAGGCGCTGTGCAGATCACAGAGTTCTTGCAAGTGAAAGAAGACGGTATCTTCGGCGTCGCCCGGATGGCGGGAGACGGTGGGAAGACGATCTTAACTCCACCTCAGAAAACCTTGAGTCTTCCACTGAAGGCTGGGGAGAAATGGGAGTATCACGGCCGAGGCACGGGCATCCAAATTAACGAGACCTACGAGATCGTCGCTCAGGAATCGGTGCAAGTGCCGGCGGGAAAATTTGAGGCCTATCATATTCACCTGATCGAAACGAAGCCGTTCCATGCCATCGTGGATCGATGGTTTGTCCCGAGCATCGGCTACATCAAAGATGTAACTGAGATGAAGCGGCCGAGCGGTGCCCTCTTGCAACGCATTTCGCTCGAGCTTACTGAACCGCCGAAGATCGCGAACCGGCCCGAGGTTGAACCGGCTGAGCCGACAAAGAAGCTCTCTGTTGGTCTGGCGACGGAGCCGATGGGCAAGCCGGCCACGACATTTTCATCCGATACAGCGCAGATTTATGCGCGCTGGCAGGGGCATAACTTGCGCGGGCACGTCAAAGTGCGCACCGTCTGGATTGCGGAGAACGTGAGCGAGGTCGCTCCGCCGGACTACAAAGTAGATGAAGCTTCCACCATTGCTGATAGTCCGAACTCTTTTGGGACATTCACGCTCTCTCGGCCAGACGAGGGCTGGGCGCCCGGTGATTATCGGGTGGAATTTTATGTCGATGAAGCGCTGGCCGAGACGGTGAAGCTTAAGATCGGCAGGTAAAGCAATCATTCCGATTTAGCGATGTACACGCACAATGTACTGAACCCGGGGGATTACACTTGTTCGCGCGGTGGGCTGCCAATATGCTGACGCGATGAAAGTCAAAGTCGTCGTCATGCCCAAAGCCGCGGTCCTCGATCCGCAGGGAGCAGCGGTGCGCGACGCGATGCGGCATCTGGGAATGCCGGAAGTGCGCAGCGTCCGGATCGGGAAATATCTCGAGATCGATGTCGATGGAAAAGATGTCGAGATGGAAACGCGCTTGCATGGTCTTTGCCGCGATCTGCTTTCGAATCCGGTGATCGAGGATTATCAAATTGAGAGAGTGAGCGAGTGAGAGATTAAGAGATTGGCCGAAATGAAATGATGATCAAATCGCTGAATCGTTAAATTGTTAAATGATTAGATGAAAGCGTTGCGATATTTTTTCTGCGTCGTGCTTCCGCCGGTCGCGGTGCTGATGACCGGACGGCTGGGGAGCTTCCTGCTCAGCATCGTGTTAACGTTGCTGGGATGGATTCCAGGAATTATTCACGCTTGCCTCGTGGTGAACGATTATCATGAAGAGCAGCGCGCTGCGCACTATACCACGGCCCGCTAGGTCGAGGTGAAATCAGCTTTCTACGGATTTTTCGGATAAAAAGAAATTGCTTGACACGCAGTTCCTTTTCAAAATAGCCTCGCGGTCAAGGCCGGATTGAATCGCGCAGCTCCAGATCTCCGTGTCCAGATGTCTCTGCCAGTTCAGCCTGAAAATAATAAGGAGAATCAATCATGACTAAACATAAAACATTGCATTTCTTTTGGGCCGCGTTTCCTCTCTCTCTGCTCATCCTTCTTTTGCAGGTGATGCCCGCACTGGCGCAGCGCGCTGCCGGCGAGCCGGAGTCGATTACCACCTGGACGGGTGGTCCGACCCTCCCGACCGTTTTGGTCCGCGGCGTCGGCGTCTACTTCCCACTTAACGGGCACTTCTACTCCGTGGGCGGACGCACCAGTGATTCCCCCGGCAGCGACACCACTAACCCGTTCGATTACAATCCAGGTACCAATACTTGGACGACCGCAACTGCCACCTTCCCCGACAACCAGGTCAACAACATGGCCTGTGGTGTGCTCACCGTCAGCAACGTCCCGCAAATCTATTGTGTGGGCGGCTCGGCAGCCGGCGCGACCATGGCTACGGCCCGTGTATTCACATACAACCCTGCGACCAATACAATTACCGCCCTGCCGGCGTCGGCCAACTGGCCGGGTGACGCTGACGGAATTACTCTGCCCGGTGGTTTCTCAGTGTATAACAACAAGCTGTATATTCTGGGCGGGTTCAAGATCAGCACCTCGATGAGCGACGAGATTTGGGAGTTTACGCCCGGCACGAACGCCTGGGTGCAGAAGTCATCCCACCTTGGTGCGCAACTGGGCTACGTACCAACCACCACGATAGGCAACAAGATATATACGGCCGGAGGCGATAACTGGGATGGCACCACTATTAATGACCAAACCAACGCCTATGTGTTCGATCCCGTGGGTGACACTATCAACACCATCGCTAGCATACCGAGAGCAACAGGCGAGACGCGGGCACTTAACGTTTATGGCCAGATGTGGGTCATGGGTGGCGGTAGAAACGCACCTAATCCTTCCAATGAAGTGGATATCTACAACCCCTATTGCAACACGTGGACAGTGGGCACACCCTTCGTTACGCCACGGCGCAACTTCCCAACCGATACCGACGGCGTTTCCCGCGTCTGGCTGGCTGGCGGCTACGTCAACGGCGCGCCGGATAATACAATGGAGATCGATAAGTTCCCTATGGCGACCAGCGCGGTCTCGCGAAAGGTGCACGGCGCAGCCGGTACTTTTGATGTCCCACTGCCACTCAATGGTCCTACTGGGATTGAATGCCGGACCGGCCCTACTTATACGATGGTTGTTACCTTCTCAACCAGTGTCACGGTCGGCAGCGCGGCGGTGACTTGTGGTACTGGTAGCGTGGGCAGTTTCAGCGGGAATGGGACGAATACCATCACCGTCAATCTAACTGGCGTGACCGACGTTCAGAGAATTACCGTTACGCTGAGTAACGTGAGCGATGGCACGAACACCGGCGACGTTCCCATTTCCATGGGTGTGCTGGTCGGTGACACGACGGCGAACGGACTCGTTAACTCGGGCGACGTCAGCCAGACCAAATCGCAAGTGGGCGCGACGGTCACGAGCTCGAATTTCCGCGAGGACGTGAACGCTGGTGGCACGATCAGTTCGACGGATGTCGCAATCGTCAAATCCGACGTAGGTCACGCGCTGCCTTGACGGCTGACCCGCCTGTGGCGGGGGAGAGTTTCGCACGTTAGAGCGTTGCGGGTTGAGCTTGCTGCTCAACCCGCAACAGGTCTAGCTGTATTACTTGTTAGGCTGCAAAGATCTCACTGCTTGAACTCGCTGTTTGCGACGCAGGTAAAGTTTGCGGAATAAGCGCCACATAAAATTGCGGCCGCAGGAAGAAAGCAAAGCAAGTTCCAAAGATTTGCGCGTGAGGACACGCGCCGCTACAAGTGAAATAATGAAATTCGCCGTCATCCAGTTTCCTGGCTCGAATTGCGATCAGGATTGCATCGCAGCGATCAACAGTATCGACGGCGTACGCGCGGAGTATGTCTGGCACAAGGAAACGTCGCTGCGCGATTTTGACGCGATCGTGTTGCCGGGTGGATTTGCCTACGGCGATTATCTCCGTTGCGGCGCGATTGCGCGCTTCTCGCCCATCATGCAAGCAGTAGTGAGCGATGCGCGCGCGGGCAAACTCGTGCTCGGCACCTGCAACGGTTTCCAAATTCTTTGTGAAGCGGGCCTGCTGCCCGGCGCGCTCGTGCGCAACCGCTCGCTGCGGTTTGTTTGCGAAATGGTCGCCACGCGAGTTGAAGTGGCGGATTCTCCATTCACGCACAGTTGCGCGGAAGGAACTCTCTTGCGATTACCAGTCGCACATGGCGAAGGTTGCTTTTTCGCAGACGCGACAACGTTGCGCGACCTCAACCAACATCGACAAGTGATCCTGCGCTACGCGGATGAGAAGGGCCGCAGTGTTCCCGAGGCGAATCCGAATGGTTCGATCGAAAACATCGCCGGTATCTCTAATCGCGAGCGAAACGTCTTCGGGTTAATGCCACACCCCGATCGCGCCTGCGATGAAAAGTTGGGCAGCGCAGATGGCGTAAGGATTTTCCGTTCGATGATGCAAACGATAAACGCGAATCGGGCGCAGGCTGCGGTGGGTCTGGCGCGACAAGTCGCGTGAGCCTCTTCATTACCGGGACCGACACCGGCGTAGGCAAGACGCACACTACGGTGTAGCTCTTGCGTCTGTTGCGCGCATCCGGAATGCGGTGCGCCGGAATGAAGCCGATCTGCTGAGGAGATCGCCGCGATGCCGAGCTTCTTCTTGCTGCCGGCAGCGAAGGGCTGACTATCGGCGAGATCAACCCCGTCTGGTTGAAAACTCCTGTGGCGCCATTTGCCGCCGCTCGCATCGAACAGGTAAAGATCGACATCGAACCGATGGTGGCTGCTCTTCGCGCTCTTCAAGATCGGGTTGAACATGTGATTGTGGAAGGGGGCCGGCGGGTGGCTCGTCCCGATTCGTGCCGACTATTTTGTGAGCGATTTGGCCGTCGAGATGAAGTTGCCGGTGTTGGTGGTTGCGCTGAACCGCCTCGGTTGTCTTAATCATACTGCGCTCACCGTGCGCAGCATCGGCAAGCACAGTCTTCCTTGCGCGGGCATTGTCTTGAACGAATTGCCTGGCGCGGCTGACGTCGCGACCGCAACCAACGGCGACATTTTGCAAGAGATCATGGACGCTCCACTTTTCCCTGGATTACTGGAAAACATGAATGAATTGCCGCCCGGGTGGAGGCGAATGATGGATTCCGCGCGACGAGCTGTTGTGTCTTAGTCCTAAACATGTGTGTAAATAAATTGGACACAGAAACCTCCGGATTCTCGCTCGTCCCCTCGTAAAACCCAGTGGCATCGCCGTTGCTAACGTCTCCAGAGACAAAAACTCTACTACTACTATTATGTTGTTACAAAAAACCCTTCACATGAGTCAGTCGCTGGCGGAGTGCAGAGCGCGCCTGGCCAGTATTCAATCCTATCGGCGGCAATTTGTGATGGTGACGAAGGCCACCGTGACTTCGTCGAAGACGGTGGATTTTAGCTTCCGCGGTCCCATCGGTTTTGAAGCGCATACCGTGCTTCTGGCAGTGGACAGCGACTCGCCTGATCAATACGCCTTTGAATCCGTGGGCGGGAATATCGATCTCATCGGTTTGGTCGATTTCACTGAAATTCGGCCGAATTGCACGGAGATAACGCTGGCCCTCCACTACGAGATTACGAGCAAGTTCTTCGCGTGGCTCGACCGGCGTTTCTCGTTTGTGGACGTGTTCGTGACTTCCGAACTGCGCAGTATCCGCGCGCACTTCGAAGGTATCGCGATGCCGTATGTCGAGCATGCGCCGGTGCTGCCAATGCTCGAAACCGCGGCGGCCTGAGATCGACAACCGGGCAATTCTAGTCATCGCCCTGCCTGCCGCGCCAAAGCTTTGCGAAGGCGGGTGGGCGACGCGGGCCGCGCCTCCGCAGAGCGCGGCGTCAACAGCGTGCATGCTATTTGATTCGCACCGCGCGGGTCTTGTCGAGTCGCAGGACCTGGCCAGCACGCAAGCAGAGCGTTATTTTCGGATCGCCAATTTTCTTTCCATCCAGCTGCACGCTGCCCTGCTTGATCAAGCGGCTGGCTTCAGCGCGCGATTTTGCGATCGCAAAAGCCCCCGCGTAAGCAGCGACCACGATTGCCACCGCGTTCTCCTCACTCGCCGCAAATTCGGGAAGCTCGGCGTCAGCGAGACGCTTTTCACTGAAGCGCGCATTCCATTCGTCCAATGTTTTTTTCGCAATGGCGGCGGAGTGATAGGTCTGCACAATCTCAACTGCGAGCTGCTTTTTCGCTTCGAGCGGATGCGCTTGCTTCGGCAGGGAACGGCCGAGGAGCAACAGGTAATAGCGCGCCATGAGCTCATCGGAGACGCTCATTATTTTTCCAAACATATCTGAAGCCGCGTCGTTGATTGCCACAAAGTTGCCGAAGCTCTTGCTCATCTTCTTGGATCCATCGAGGCCCTCGAGAATCGGAAGAAGAAATACGACCTGCTGCGGCAAACCCTCTTCCTTTTGAAAATCGCGCCCGACCAGAATGTTGAAGAGCTGATCGGTCCCACCGAGCTCGACATCCGCCTTCACCATGACTGAGTCCCAGCCTTGCATGATGGGATATTGAATTTCGTGCGCGCGAATCGCTTGCTCCTTGTCGATCCGTTCGCGGAAATCGTCGCGCTGGAGCATTTGTTGCAGCGTCACCCGGCTGTTGAGACGAATCACATCTTGGAAACTCATTTTTCGAAACCAATCGCCATTGAAAACAGTTTCGGTTCGCGCCGGATCAAGAATCTTAAATGCCTGCTCGCGGTAGGTTGCCGCGTGGGCCATCACTTCTTCGCGCGTCAATTGCGGTCGGGTCGCGGAACGGCCGCTGGGGTCCCCGATCATCCCCGTGAAATCGCCGATGATCAAAACAGCCTGATGACCGAGATCTTGAAACTGTCGAAGCTTTCGGAAAATCACAGTGTGACCGAGATGAATGTCGGAACTGGTCGGATCGACACCGAGTTTGACGCGCAGCGGCCGGCCAAGCGCGAGTTTCTCGCGCAATTCGGACTCGCTGATAATCTGCGCCGCCCCTTGTTTTAGAGAGACGAGCGCTTCGTCCGGTTGCATGAAGAATAGTGCACCGGGCCGGCGCAGGCGCGCTATTTATTTTTGTTTAATAGCTCACGCACTTGCTCGATCGTTAGCGGAGGATTCTGTCGATCAAGCGACCTTTGGCTTTTGCCTTGATCGAGGAATGGGCGGCTGCCAGCAAAAATGAGGGCGTCCACTGTCCTGCCGGCTTCGTGGGCATCACGCAGACTGCGCGCGGTTTGGGTTGAATAACTGCGTTTTGAATTTGTAATCTGCTTCCGCGAAGAAAAGTTCGCAGGGTTATCACCGGCGTGGAAAGATCGGGCATTAAATTGCCATGCTGAGAAATCGCGCGCCCCGGAAAACGTTTTCGAGTTTGATTTTTTCTTCACGTAAAACGCGCTGGTGGTTGCGTGCTTATTAATAGATGCGCCGTTTGCGGCGATGAACTTTTTGTTTTGCGCTGTGTTCTGCAAACTCATGTCCGGCTTGAGCAGCCGATCGACCAGGTTACGTTCCTGGTCTTGCCCGCGGGCGCAAGAGAAAGCAGCCAGGAGCAAACACGCAGTCAAAACTCTTCCCATATTATCGAAGCTGCCGAAGCAACAGCTCCTTTGTAAAGGAAATTGTCGATCTAGCGCGCTTTCCGCATCAGCGCGCTTTCTTTCGTTCCTCGCGGGACTCAACCTTCAATCCATCATCAAAGCCAGCAGCACCGAAAGCTTTCGGGACTGGGCTATGGTAACGGTTGTGCCAGGCTGTCAAGGCGGATTTTCATTTGTTGCTTCTAAATGTGGATACTCTTATTGAAATGCAAGACGATGTGACGTTTATGCGCGAGGCGTTGCGGCTCGCCGCAAAAGCGCGCGATGCGGACGAAGTTCCGGTCGGCGCGGTGGTTGTTCGAGCGGGCAAAATCATAGCGCGCGCCTACAATCAAATTGAATTGCTGAAGGACGCGACGGCGCACGCGGAGATGTTGGCCTTGACCCAAGCGGAAGCGGCCGTCGGAGATTGGCGTCTCGAGGACTGTGATCTCTACGTGACCAAGGAGCCGTGTGTGATGTGCGCCGGCGCGCTCGTTCACGTGCGCATTCGCCGGCTTGTTTTTGGATGTGCCGACACGTGTGGCGGCGCCGCCGGAAGCGTCATGAATCTGTTGCAAATGCCAACTTTGAATCACCGCTGCGAAATCACGTCCGGCGTTTTGCAAGACGAATGTGCGACGATTCTGCAGGATTTCTTTCGCCAAAAACGAAATCTGAATTCTGCTTTCTGATTTTATCTGCCTCGCTAGGACTCGAACCTAGACAAAGAGATCCAGAATCTCTGGTGCTACCATTACACCACGAGGCAAAGGCGGCGAAAACCTAAAGCCGCGTTCGGTCGAAGTGCAAGTCGCGACCGAATGGACAATGCCCGAGTCATTTTGCCGGCAGCGAAAGTTCCACGCCTTCCTCCGCCGCATCTATTTCGAGCGCGCTGCCTCTATCGGCCGCCATTTGCCGCGCCTGCTCGACCATCTGGTCAATCATCGCGTCATCATGATTTGGATCGTGATGAAAGAGGAGGAGCTTGCGCACCTTTGCGTCGACGGCCATGTCAACGGTGGTGCTGAGTGAGCCGTGACCCCAGCCGATGTGTTCCTGATATTCTTCGTCGGTATATTGTGCATCCAGCAGAAGAAGATCGGAGCCGTGCAGAAACTCGACCAGTTTCGCGCGCTCGCTGATGGCAAACTTGCGGGCCTGCTCGGCGGTAGCCCGAGCGCACGCGGCGGCGTGGAGCTTGCGGAACTCATACGGCTCATTGTCGGGAACAAAAGAAATCGAGCCGGAACGAGTAAAAAGCCGATAGCCGACGCAGTTTCCGGGATGATTCACGAATTTTGAGGTCACGCGCACGGAGCCGATGTGAAATTCCATCTCGTTGAGCTCCTCGATGGCGAGTTTGCACGGCAAGTCGCGCAATCGCACCGGGAAGAACGGTGCCGCCATTTGACGAGCGAGAATGGCAGCGAAACCGCCCCCGACGCCCTTATAGCCGAGCAGCTGAATCTCGTTTTCTTCTTGGTAAGCTGGCCAAAAAAAGGGCAGCCCTTGGATGTGGTCCCAGTGCGCGTGGGTGCTCAACAGCGAGAGCTTGATCGGTTGCGCCCCAAATTCTTTCTCCAATGCCAGGCCGAGCAACCGGACGCCAGACCCGGTATCCAGCACGATGATCTCGCCATCCGCGCGCACTTCTACGCAACTCGTGTTGCCGCCGTAACGCAGCGTCCCGGGGCCGGGAACGGGAATTGATCCGCGCACTCCCCAGAGTTTCACTCGCGTCGAAGATGGTGAAACAGTTGGCATGGACGAAGCGCGGGATTCTGGCACGCAACTCCGGCGAAACCAAGAGTTTTTGGGACGACGTGCTCAGCGCTCGGGATTCAAGAATAGAGGGGCAAAATAAACTGACCATCCTTTGCTTCGATAACCTGCCGGAAAAAAGGCCAGCGCAGTATTTGCGGTGGCCTTTTCAGGAAACAGAATTGCGCTCTAGCTGGTCTGTCGTCTGCGAAGAAGTGACGGAAGGAGGGCGAGCAGGCCGGCGCTGCACACACTGAAAATGGGAAGCAGCGCGGACATCTCGGGAACTGGCACCGATATGTTTCCGACATTATCAATCTTGGTGCCGTCATTTGGACCGCCGTTGCGAGTTGCCTCCGCGGCAAAGTCGCCTGTGTGCTGCTGATTCGTGTTGTTATCGACGGAGAATATCCCGAGGTCCGCAGGTCCGATGATGGGGTTTTTCCCAATGTAAGTCCAAGTGAGATTTAGAATCGATGGATCGTCATGCGGAGAAACGAGGGGAGGGGTGCGGCCCACGAACGCAGAGGAGAACATCCAGCCGGTTGGCTGCGTGTTCGAGCCAGACACAAAATTACCGAAATCATAAACGGTGAAGAAATCACCGTGCTCAACCCTCTGATCCACGGTTACATTGGCGGAATAATTCCAAGTGAAATCGCTGCCACTCGGAATAATGGAACTAAGAGTCGGTATCACATCGGCGTAGGCCGCGATCGTCATCGCGGCGAACGCTGCCAAGCCCAGAATGCATGTTCTCTTCATCGTTTTTGTAGAGTTCGCCCCAATGACGATGATTGTCAGATTATTGGCCTTCCTATGTCAATGAAATTTTCCGGTAAATCTCGTTTTTTTCCGTAAGGCATGCAAATAGTGAACCCCTGCCTTATCCTCTGTTTTTGATGAGTTATTTGGCCCCCGCAAGGATCTCCCGTAGCGCCCGTACCCTTCCCTGGCCCACCCTCCTGCTGCTCGGCATGTGGACATGGGCGATCTGGAGTTGCGCGGAGCATTGGGAAGGAAACCCGAACTATTCCTACGGTTGGGCGGTCCCGCCGCTCGCTCTCGGATTTGGCTTGCGCCGATATTGGAAATTGAATCACGCGCGACCACCGGGGTCATATCTCGCTGCGCCAATGCCCGCCGGCACCCAAATTTTCGCGGTCCTGAGTTTTGGCGCGCTCGTTTTTCTGCTCGAATATTCGCGTGAACAAATGTGGCATCCCCAGATTGTTCTCTGGGCGATTTGCTTGCTGACGGTAACATCGACAATCGCTGCGTTGGGAGGCCTCGGCGGCAACGATCTTGCGTGGATTGAAATTTTTCCCGTGCTCTTTTTCTTGACGGCGGTGCCGTGGCCGCCGCGTTTCGAACAACCGATCACGAGCGCGTTGATGGGTTGGGTGGCCGCGGCGACCGCAGAGTTGCTTCATTGGCTCGGCATCGAAGCGCAAACCTCGGGCGCGGCCATCGCGCTACGCTCGGGTCTGGTGGGCATCACGGAGGCTTGCAGTGGCATTCGGTCGCTCCAGGCGGGAATCATGTTCGGTCTCGCAATGGGCGAATGGTTTTTGCTCCGGCCGGCGCGCCGCGTCGTTTTGTTGTTGCTGGCGATCGCCCTGGCTCTCGCGACTAATCTGGCGAGGACGTTGGCCCTCTCGCTGCAAGCGGAATGGCACGGGGTCGATTCACTCGACCGCGTCCATGATTTTATCGGCAATACCGCGATCATGGCGTTGATTGTTGGAATTTGGGTAGCTGGGAAACTCCTCGCGCCCCGCGCGAAGCACCGGTCTCTCCCGCCGCCCGCTGAAATCGCGGTAGCAACGCGACGCCTTCTGGCTAAGTTGCGAACCGAAGCGCGGCCTGTCTTCCGTCTTCTTCTACTTTGTTTTGTCGCAGCGATCATTTGCGCGCGCGCCCTTTACGCCTGGCTCGAAGCGCAGGATCGAACGCAGACTGCGCCTTTTTTTACCGAGCGGATCGACAATTCCAGTGGAAACCGGCGGGCACCCATCCCGCGCGACATCTGGAACGAGTTGCGTCCGACCAGCGGGGAATATGTTCGACGAGAGAGTCCGGAATTGCCGCGTGGTGGCGCGGATTGCTTTCATTTTTTTTGGAAACCTTCGGCATGGAACCGTTTTGCGCTCGTACATCGGCCAGATATTTGCATGCCGGGCGTGGGATGGAAGCTGGATGGGGAGGCCGAGCCGTTCGACGTTGCGCTCAATGGTCGCTCCATTCGCTGCTACATCTTTCGATTTCAACGCGGCAATGCCCATGCTTTGGAACTCTGGGGGGTGTGGCGCAACGGCGAAGCGGTCCCGCTCGACTACCAACCCGCTCAGGTTCTCGGCGCGGCCGTTCCTCCGCCGTCGCTACACCTCGAAGGCAAGAGACGCTCAGCCACCGAAATCATAGCATGCAGCGTGATCGCCGACGGGACTGCGCCGGCGCCGGAGATGGCGGTGGCACTTCTGCAAGCTGTCTTCCAATATAAAGCTCAATGAGCGAAGCAGCATCAAGCGCGTCCCCCCCGCGCCAAGAGCGCCGGGCACCTCGTTCATCGCAAACAAGGCAGGCGATTGTCTGGAGTTTAATTCTTGTCGTGTTGCTGACCGTTGCCTTGGGGACGAAACCTGTTTACCACTGGCTGAAAGCGCAGCGCGCAGAGCAATTTGCTGCCGCAGGGGACGCCTTCGCCCAGGCTGGCAAATGGAATGACGCCGCGCAAAAATATCGCGCCGCGCTCCAACTGGATCCGCTCGGCTACCACGGATTGGACGGCGGGGCGCGCCTCGCTACCCGCCTTGGCCGCCCGGAAGCTGTCGATCTTTGGGAGCAGGTTTACAAGCTGCCGCAGTGTACGACGGCCGATCGGCAGGAGTATGGCAAGCTTCTCGTAAAACTGGATCGGTTAAATGTCGCTCAGAGAATCATCGAGCAATTGCTCAAGAACGATCCAGACACTCGAACGCTCGATCTCGCCTCGCGCTATTCCCAAAAAACGGGCGATAGCGGAAAAGCGATCGAGTTCGCCCGCCTGGCGGTCAAGCGCTCGCCCAACGATTCGGTCGCGCGTTTCCAACTGGCCGAACTGCTCGCGCAAACGACGGATTTGGCCCAGCGAACGGAAGCGCGCAAGCTCCTTTGGGAACTCGCGGGCACGGACGGCATTCACAAAAGACCAGCCATCGAGGCGCTCGCCCGCGCGCCAGAGTTATCTGGTGCGGAACGAAATCGTGCCCTGGAAGCGCTCGACACTCTTTCTCCTCCGAACATAACGGATGCTTTGCTCGCGTCCGACTTGCGCATCCAACTTCACCCCGAAGACGCGGATCGAATCTACGATGAGATGATCGCGCGCTGGGGCCGCGGCGAAATAGCAGATTTGATCCAGCTCGCACGATGGCTCAATCTCCACCAGCAACCCGAACGCGTCCTCTCGTTGTTTTCGGTCGAACGGGCGCTCAAAAATAACGAGCTTTTCCTGACGCGACTCGACGCCCTGGGAATTTTGCAGCGCTGGAACGAAATAGCAGAGCTTTTGACTCGCTCCGATCTGTCGTTTGATCCCTCCGTCGTGGAAAGCTTTCGAGCTCGCACCGCCCAGGAGCGCAATGCGACGCTCGATGCTGAGTTGCATTGGAACCACGCCGTCGCGCTTGCCGCGGGTGACCCGTTCAAATTGCGCTTCGTCGCGAATTTCGCGGAACGGAGCCACGCCGCCGCCGCCGCGCTCAAAGCCTACGAACAACTGGCCAAGTTTCCCGAGCATGCAGCTTTTGCTTATCGTGGAATCCAGCGACAAAGCCAGCAAACCGGCGAAGTTTCCGCACAACTTGCTGCCGCGGAAAAAATTTCTGCGCTCGCGCCCGACGATCCAGATGCCGCCGCTCAGCTTGCTTATCTCAACCTCCTCCTCGAGACCGATGTCGAAGCAAATCTCGCGACAGCAAAGAAGCTGGCGGAAAAGTACCCGAACCGGCTTTCGTTTCGCGTGACCGCTGCGTTGGGTTATCTCAGACACCACGATGCCGGCTCGGCGCTCGCTCAGTTCAAAGCGCAGGTGCCGATTGACTGGAAGCGCGCTCAACCCGCCTGGCGCGCCGTTTACGCGGCGGTTCTTCTCGCTAACGATCGAAATGACGAAGCCCGCGAAATGATCGGAACCATTCCGCCCGATCGCCTAAGTCCGGAAGAACGAGCACTGCTTGAACCGTCTCAAGAAGCTCGGTGAACTGTGGAGGCAGCTGTGTCCGCCAATTGGACGGACTCGTCCCGTGGCGAGCCGGCTGCGCGTTTTGCGGGCGACACGCCCGCCGCTACAGTTCTCTACAATAAACTGGCACCGAATGCACCTGGCCCTTTTTTCCAGCGCAGTTTCGGCTCCAGATTGATCTCGTGAGCGGGGACGTCGAAGCCGACTGACCGTAACAAATAGGAAACGCCTTCGCGACTCTCCATCGTTTCTTTCAGACTGCGCGCGAAGAGTTCGATGTACTCTTTGTACGATTCGAGCGCGAGCTTACCTTCGGCAAAATGCTCAGCCAGCGCCTCATCGTGATAGTCGATGAGATCGATCAGCGCGCGGCGCAAATCCATTCGCATCTTCGGATCGATCACAATCTTGAATGGCGTGGCAGCGTGGTCGGGCTTGGCCAGGCTTCGTTTGCTCAAGCTCTTTTTATCCGCCGCCACAATCTGGAAATCGTGATTTTTTTCCATATCTGGTCTCAATCACTCGTCAGGCGAGAAATCGATTGTCGATCCTACTACTGATCGACCTTCCTTAAAAGAAAATAGGAATGATCAAGATAGCGACGATGTTCACGACTTTGATCATCGGATTGATCGCGGGCCCGGCGGTGTCTTTGTAGGGATCGCCCACCGTGTCGCCCGTCACCGCCGCAGCGTGCGCGAATGAACCTTTGCCGCCGAGGTTCCCTTCTTCGATGAACTTCTTCGCGTTGTCCCATGCGCCGCCCCCAGATGTCATCGCAATCGCGATAAACAGCCCAGTCACGATCGTCCCAACGAGCAAACCTCCCAGGACGACCGGCCCCAGCTGTGGGATAACGGCAACCGCGACCACAAATATCAGGGGCAAAAGCGCCGGCACGATCATTTCGCGCAGCGCGGCCTTGGTCACAATGTCCACACAAGTGGCGTAGTCGGGCTTGTCTTGCCCAGTGAGAATTCCCGGTTTCGCCTGCAATTGCCGCCGCACTTCTCGCACCACAGCGCCGGCCGCTTTGCCCACCGCGTCCATGCTGAATGCCGTGAAAATGAACGGCAGCAATCCGCCAATAAAAAGTCCGATGATCACCTTAGGTTCGGTGAGTGAAAAATGGAACTCCGCGTACGCGACGTTGTGAATCTTCAATTCTTCCACGTACGACCCGAATAACACGAGTGCGGCCAAACCAGCCGAAGCGATGGCGTAGCCTTTGGTCACGGCTTTCATGGTGTTGCCGACCGCGTCCAGTTCATCAGTGACCGCGCGAATTTCTTTCGGCAAATTGCTCATCACGGCGATACCACCGGCGTTGTCCGTGATTGGCCCGAACGCATCGAGCGAAATGATGATACCGGCCATCGACAACATGGACATCACGGCAATGGCGATTCCGTAGAGACCGGCAAAGTGAAAGCTGAGCAGAATCGCGATGCCGATGAAACCGACCGGCAACGCGGTCGCATGTTGCCCGACAGCCAGCCCGGCGATAATGTTCGTGGCGTGGCCGGTCTCGGACGCATGCGCGATTTTCTGCACCGGCCGGTAGCGCATCGAAGTATAATAATTCGTGATCACGACCACGACGGCCGTCATGACCAAGCCGATCAGGGACGCGAAATAAAGTTGCGTGGGGGAACGCGCGACTCCTGCGATGGTCAGTCCCTTTGGAAAAAGCTGATGCGTTGCCGGCCAGAAGAGAATCGCGGAGACGAGCGCGCTCGCTCCGACAGCGCCCATGAGCACACCGGCTGGCTTGGCGTTGGCAACGTTGACGAACAACACTCCGCAGATCGCACCCAGAACAGAAATTCCACCGAGCACGAACGGATAAACGATGGCCGCGGGATTTCCGACAATCGTCAACGCGCCCACAAGGATCACGCCAATCAAGCTCACCGCATACGTTTCAAAAACGTCTGCCGCCATGCCCGCGCAATCGCCGACGTTGTCGCCCACGTTGTCGGCAATCGTTGTCTCGATCTTTCCCACGAGATCGGCGCCCACGTCCGCCGCTTTCGTGTAAATGCCGCCGCCGAGTCGCGCGAAAACGCTGATCAAGCTCGCGCCCAGTGCCAGTCCGACCAGGCTGCGCACGGCCTTATCATGCCCAACCATCTTTCCGGCAACCGTATAAAAAATTGCGACCGCTAGTAAAGCGAGCCCCACGACAAGCAAACCGGTGACCGCTCCGCCATTGAACGCGATGCGCAACGCTGCGGTGCGCGACTGACTTGCCGCCTGCGTCGTGCGCACATTTGCGATCACCGCGATGCGCATGCCGATGAAACCGGCCGAGAGCGAGCAGAACGCGCCGATCACAAAACCAATTGCCGTCGGATGGTCTCTAAAAAAGAAAAGAAGAAGAAAAATGACAACCGCGATCGCGCTGATCGTGACTACCTGTCGATTCAGGTAAGCTTTCGCGCCTTCCTGCACCGCGGCCGAAATCTGGCGCATGCGCTCGTTG
>Ga0193729_1000267_pt1 | contig 26533 bp, 21 predicted proteins | sample U1c2metaG_FD_143036 | JGI IMG/M metagenome (GOLD analysis project Ga0193729, IMG submission 143036) | Soil microbial communities from a riparian zone of the East river system, Colorado, United States - U1c2 | ecosystem: Environmental > Terrestrial > Soil > Riparian zone | place: USA: East River...
GTTGGCTATGAGCAGCGCGAGCATGACGAACGCCGTCCATCGCACCCCGAATCTTTCACGAATTAGATCTGAAAGACCTTTGCCGGTGACCGCGCCCATGCGAGCGCACATCTCTTGCACAATGCCGAGACTGATGGTGAGCGGAATCAGGAGCCAGAGAAGTTTGTAGCCGTAATCGGCGCCGACGGATGCGAAAGTAGCGATGCCGCCGGCATCATTTCCCGCCGCCGCTGTGATGACTCCGGGACCAATGATCGCAAAGTAGGCGAACAGATTGCGGCGTCGCGCGACGGAACGGCGCATCGTCGACACACCCTCGGCGCTGCGCCGCAAGATACGACGCCCAACGTTTCGCACATCGGGCCGCTGTTCGTTCACTCGGAGGGTCCTCAGTCATTTTCTCTCAGATCAGATCAGTGACTTCGTCACCGCACGCTTCATCAGAAACGGATTCTTAGCTCAACAATCGCGGCAATCTCTGTCGCCAGTCTTTCGGCAAAAGTATTTCGATCGCGTCATCGACGGTCACGATGCCCAGGATGTCGCCCGCTTCATCGACCACTGGCAGCGCCAGCAGATTGTATTCTGAAATCTTCTGCGCGACCTCAGCCGCATCGTCGTGAACATGCGCAACCTGGATGTCGCTGCGCATCACATGTTCCAGCGGAAAGGACGGATCGGCGAGAATCAAACTGCGCAGAGTGATCACGCCGGTCAACTGCCACGATTCGCCTTCGACGACATACAAGTAATAGATCATGTTCGGCGTCTCAGCCATTTCGCGCAAACGCGCGAGCGCTTTGCCGACCGTTAAGTCGCGTGGCAGCGTCACAAATTCAGTGGTCATCAACCCGCCGGCGGTGTCATCCTCGTACGGCAACAACTCTGCAACTTCGAGCTGTTCTTCGTCTTCCATGCGATTGAACAGGTCTTCCGCTTTCTCTTCCGGAAGATCACCCAGCACGTCCGCTGCTTCGTCAGGTGACATGTGCTCGAGAATGTCCGCTGCGCGCTCTTTATCCATGTCGCCGATGATTTGCGCCTGGCGCGCGGCAGCCATCTCTTCCAAAGTCTCGGCCGCGGTTTCATCATCGAGCGATTCAACGATCTCAGCGCCGTGCTGGTAAGAAAAAGCTTCGGCCAGCCGCGCGATTTCCACCGGATGCAGGCGCGCAAGTTTTCCGCGCGACGATTTCAATTGCACAGTCGCAGCGTCGGTCGCGAGGTAACCAACATCGGCCCAGTCGATCACTTCCACGGGGCGGCCGCTGCGCATAAACGCCGGCGCCAGCCGTCGCCACAGTCCCGCCAGACTTACGTCGGCGCCCGTTACTCGCCAATCATTCGCGGCTTCGATGATCTGAACGTCGTTGACTCGCACGACGCGCTTGCCATCAACGTCGATCACCTGCTTGTCCAGCACGTCGCGCGCGAGCAAGACTTCTCCCTCGCGCCGCATGAAAGGGCGCAGATCGAGGATGTCTGAACTCAAGCGGACGCCGTCTTCAGCAAAGTGAACAATGCGCCAGCGCGGCAGAAAAAAATCTCGTCGTCGATAACGCGCGACAAAGCCCGCGACCGGCGGATGATCTTCTTCACCCAGACGGACGATGACGTCACGAAGTGTCGCCACACGCTCGCCATCAAGGTCGAGGATGGGGCGACCCAACACCTGCGATAGATAAAGCATTTTTCGGATTCACGCGCCGCGCGATCGAGCGGAATAATAACACGATGAAGGATCAGTTCTTCAGACACGACGACGCCTTAGCCGCGCAGTGATTCGTATTGATTACTGGAGTAGCAGAAACGGAAGCGATAGCTTTATTGCTAGTCACGAGAAAGGCATTGACAATCGCAGAGTCAGGGCGTATGTTGCGCGCGTTGTTTGAAGTAGCGGCTATCCCACGAGCCTGCGGCTCCCGCAAACTCGCGTCGTCTTAGCTTCCCATCAACCGTTTTCCCGAAAGGCGGTGCATCGTGCGACCCATCACCCGTCGCGCTGAACTAATTTCACAGCGATTCGTCAAAGTGCGTTTGCTTCCGACGCTCGTCGTTTACTCTGCTGCCCTGTTTTTCATAATTACGATTGGATTTCGCCATGTCCGTTCGTTTGTTTCGTTGGCAGATTCAAATGCGGCGGTTCAATCGAATCCTTCGAATCACGCAACGTTCGGATTCCTTCATTCCGGGGCTGTTTTGTATCGCGAATCAATCAAGGGTTTCCGGTTCTTGCCCGCGATGTCTGACAACAAGCAAGACAAAGCGCTGCGGCCGCCGCGTTCAGTGTGTTCGCGCCGCCGATACCACAGTCGGGCGATTCAAAGATCGTCTTCGCGACTAATCGTGACGGCTCGATGCAGATTTATGTCATGGATGGCGATGGTAGTGCGATCACACGGCTGACGTTCTCAGGAGCTAATGATGATTATCCGCGCTGGTCGCCGAATGGAACCAAGATTCTGTTTCAGAGTGATCGCGATCATCCTGACACTGGCTACATGGATATCTATGTGATGAACTCGGATGGGAGCGGCGTTACCCGTCTTACTAACGATCCCAATGATGACGGTATGGCGTCATGGTCGCCCGATGGTTCGAAGATTGTTTTTCAAAGCATGCGGAACGGGGTCAACTATCAAGTGTACTCAATGAACGCCGACGGTTCGAATCAGGCCAATCTCAGTAACAGCGCGTCCAGTGACGGTGAGCCGTCGTGGTCACCTGACGGGACAAAGATCGCATTCGCAACCGATCGCGATCATGCTAGCTTCGACAGCATTTATGAAATGAACGTCGACGGCAGTAACCCGAATGCGCTGACCTCTGAAACCGGAGAGATGCAAGATACCCAGCCCGTCTGGTCTCCCGACGGCAGCAAGATCGCATTTGTCAGCACTCGCGATAGCATAACTGAAACGTGGCAGGAAACGGACGACGATGGGAACTACATCACAAGATCGAAACTCCACATCAACAAAGAGATTTATGTCATGAATGGTGACGGATCAGGACAGACGCGGCTCACCAATGAGCCGGCGAATGACGATTCGCCATCATGGTCGCCGCTTGGATTGACGATTCTGTTTCGCAGTGATCGCGAGCGGGATTGTTGTGATCCTACGGCGCAGATCTGGTCGATGAATGCAGACGGCACGAATCAACTGAACCTGTCGAACGACGGAAGTAATGAGTACAGCGCGAGTTCGAGAATAGATGCGTCCAGCAGTGCTACTCAGGCCGTTAACATGACGGGTACGAATCAAGTTCCGGTAGCCAATGCTGGCGGGTCTTATAGCTCGCAAAGTGGCGACGTCGTGCAACTAAACGGCAGTCACTCATTCGATCCAGATGGAACGATTGTGAATTACGCTTGGGATTTCGGTGACGGCACTTCCGGTAATGGCGCCATCATTAACCATCAGTATGCAGCGAGTGGCGTTTATCCTGTGTCGCTAACAGTCACTGATAACAATGGCAACACAAGTTCCTCGCAGGGATTTGTAAACGTTGATTCCGTCGCCCTGCCCGTGAAGATCAATTTTGAGACCCTCCCAAACGGTACGCCTATTCCAAATGGAGCTGTCATCAGTGATCAGTATTTGAAAGACTACGGCGTCCTTTTTTCTTCGGGTAATCCTTTCTTCCCTGTCCACACGTATCAGAATTGTGGGCCGTGTTCAACGACTTCGCCGCCGAATTTTATTAACACCAAACCCGATGATAGTGGAGTTATAAGTGTCAAGTTTACGCAGCCGGTGGTAGTGTCCTGTTAGTGCGTTGCTGAGGGGCGGAGAATTTTTTAGAAGCCGTTTTTGGTTAAATCTTCATTGAGCGGAACAAAGCGAGACGATGCTCGTTTAAAGTCAGCGAGAAGGCTTTGAACGCGGGCACTGTCGAGGACGGCGATTTCTTCGGTGCTAAGGACGCGATCCGATCCCACTGATTGAAGTGACTGACCTAAAGATTCAAGAATTGAACCAATTAAATGTAAGTCGCCGCGTATTGCAAGGATGCGCTCTTGAAGTTCTTTTCGCTCTCTGATTTGGCGGAGAATCGAGGCGTCTTTTTGTTCGCTGGTCACGCCACGGTATTACATAAACGAACGCGACAAATCAAGAGCAATCTTGAATCTTACGGTTTTCGCTTGGGTTTTATCCCTAAGAGACGGTCAATGTCATCACGACTAGGCGGGTAAGCATCCACGCAGATAGCTTGCAAAAGGCTAAGGCCGATAGATTCCGGCGGTGGGTAGTACCAGTCTGCCGGTTGCTTAAATTCGTGTGTTTGTATTGCTACGCCTTTTGAGTCGTAGTCAATGGTGCTGAGCGGACGCGTCCGCGTCTTAACGCAGTCGTTTTCCGCGAGGATCATTGTGTACGCGTAGTTAGTGTAGTCACCGGACGGGTTGAGTTTTTGACGGTGCGTTGCTTCGGTCTGGCGATCCGCATCTGAAACGGGAACTAACTTAACCCAAGCTTGGACAACATATTCGCCGATTTTCTTGGCACTCTCCGTTTCGTAATAGCTCTTCATAGTTTCTGCGCGGCCTACGTACTTCCAAGTGTCTTTTTGAGCAAAGAGCGCCGACGATCCCACAAGCACGGCGATAAGAATTCGGGCGATTTTCATGCTATTCTCCCTTTGGTGAGCAATGGAGGCGCGACGTAAACGATGCGCGCCCGCCTGAGAGGTTTTCAGGCGCATTTATTCAGCGGCCAAAGCATAGAGCGAAATCGCCCTAACCACAAGGGCGAACCATCAGCAGGAGGTATATGCTGATGGGTTTAACTCGACGCCCTTACCCTCGTCATCTCGCAGAAAAGCTACTCAAGATAAGAGAAGGTCTTGCTTTGTCTCAGAACGGAATGCTAAAACGATTGGGTCTTGACGAAGATTATGATCGGGCGACTATTTCAGGTTATGAACGCGGCGAGCGGGAGCCGCCGTTACCGATCCTTTTGAAGTACGCCGAAGTCGCGAATATCTGCCTTGATGTTTTGGTTGATGACAGCACTGAGTTGCCGGAGAAATTACCAAGCAAGAAACGACACACCAGATAAAACAAACCGCTAAAACTCCTTGCACGAGCCTTAGCGGTAATTCTTTTCCGTGTCTATGCGGTTCAGTTGGGAATACTACTGAACTGGTATGGCATCGTCAACCTCAAAATTAGCGAGAGGGAAAGCGCGCAAGGTCAGGAAAGCGCCCGCTCGTAGTTTACAGTCCAAACCGAGTACGTCGGCCGTATCGTCCCATTCTTCAGATCCGTCGAGTCGTATCAGCAAATCGTCCTCATTGGTCGGGACTTCTGGCCGCAGCGAAAAGCAAAGCAGCTTTTCCGTTGGTGGTTTCACTAAACGTACATTCTCCCGAAAGAAGAATGCCGGGGCGTCAACTGTTAGAGTCAAAATCGACTTAGCTATAAACCATTGGGCGACCAGCCCTGGTACTTTTCCGCGTGGTAGGCTCACTTATTTGCACCTCTGGAAACAGTTTGGTAAAGCTCACGCTGACAATTTTGCGCGACGTTGGGGCATTCCGCTAGACCTGGACGAGTAAGTCTCTAATCTCCCAGATTCTGCCAGTAATTCCCGCTTCCATTGCCGGAGTGCAACGGATTGAACTATGAATCCGGCAAAAGTTGTAATAGGCGAAGTACAGCGCAAGCGCAGCTTTTAGGCATTCCCATTTCTTGCTGAATCCAATAGTCAGACGGGTGTATCGTCGCAGCGCGGTGCGAATGTTTAGGTTTTGTCGTTCTACGTGTGATGTACAGATGCGCTCAGGATTTGGATTGCCCCACAGGGGCGTCGTTATACACTCCCGAATTTTGCTTGGTGAATACTTGTGCGCGTCGTCGCCTATCGGTTCGCCGTAAATCTTGACCATTTGCGCGTAGCTGCTTCTGGTCCCGAGCGAGTAAGCGATCGCGTTCGGATAGGGTGCCCATCCGTCAGTGGTTATCTGAATGATGTTTGTGGTGCCGTCTACCGCGTCATAAACCTTTTCAATGAATATCGCGGTGTTTTGCTCGTTCCGGCGTCCTAGATGCCAAGCAAGAAGCAATTTACTGTCACGCTCGAACGCGGTGAAGCAATAGGCATCGCCCAGGTAATCCGAAGCCTTGCCTTTGCGGGTTTTGGTTTTCTCTTTCATGCCTACGTATGTCCAGATTTCATCAAACTGTAAATCGGAGCACTGCACCCGGCGCATCTTCTGCTCTAACAGCCGCTCGCACCTTGCGCCGGCCAGCATTAACAGATTGCCGATTGTGTCGCGGTGAATGCCAGCTATGCGCTCGACTGAGCGGATAGAATTGCCCTCGACAAGTAGACTCAGGCAAAGCAGCGCCTTATCAACGCTGATCCGCATATCGTCTAAGGGTTTGTCGCGTTCTGCGGTCAGTGTGCGCCCGCACTGCTTACAGCGGAATCGTTGTAGGCCGTTGCGGTGCTTCCCGAAGCGTTTACAGATGGAATTGCAGTTGTGGCAGGTCATTGTAGTTGCCTCTCGTTAGGCGAGCGACTACAATGCGGCTGCATCGGCTTATCGCGGTCACTCGCGTTAAGTTGAAGACCTCGCGGGTTGCTAGTAACAACTCGCGGGGTCGCTTTGTTCTTAGACTAAATCCATATTCAAATTGGTAGTAACAGAAGCACGCATTTTCACGTTGATCGTCAGATGAACCCGATTAGCGTTATCGTCCGGCGCATCACGTAGCAAGCGATCCATTGTCACGCAAAATCCGCTGACGAGTCTATCATCTTCCAGTAAGCAGTAAAACGGGTCCTCGTCTGTTTGCGGCGTGAAGCCTTTTATTTCGTTCTGGTCGCTCGGCACTCTCAGAGCGTCGAGCAACGTTTTGATGCGGTTGTCTATGTCTCCCGCGTGGAAGATGGAGTCACCGGGTAACTGTTTTTGCAAAAAGACCATTTCAAGGTCGCAAATCAGGTTATAGGTGCTATTCACGAGCGGCAGGAAACGAAAGCCATAGCGCGAAAATCGTTTCGCTAGAGTGTCAGCCTCGCTCATGTAGGGTTCGGCGAAGAATTCATCATCCGGGTTATCTCGCCGATTGCGTGTGTAGATATCTTCTTCCATGACGAGCGTGCGCCGCTGGTTAAGCATTGGCTGAACGTCCCACAGTCTCTTTAGTTGTTTGTGAAACTGGCGGCGTATGTCATGCTTTTCTTCTGGTCGGCGACTGTTATTGCCAGACGAGCGAAGTATCCCGTCATAGACCAGACGAAACTGCATAGCAGGGGCATCCTCGCGTGATATGGTGGAATTTCGCCATCTATAATGACGCGGGCCAGAGTAACTGGCAAGGTTTTGCCGGAAAGGTGCGCTAGTCATCGCTTACGCCCTCCCTTCCGGCCAGCAACGCACTGATAGGACACCACCCAGCCGGTTAGTAATTTGACGTTCTTCATGATTGGTGTTGACGCATTCTTCAACCAGTTTGCGATTCTCGATGTTTACCGCAACGGTAACAACACGGCACCTTTTGCCACATACCCAATCCTTGGAAATGGCACCTTCACAAGTGGGATAACGCTCGGAACGCTGGACAATATCAGCATGATAACGGTCAGAGGAATCAATGACCCGAATGGGATTGGCTTCGATGATTTCAGTTTCACAGTTCCGGCCGATGTGAAGATCACAAGTGGTAGAGTTAACGAATTTCTGAACGGTACGACGCAGAAAGCTTTATTAGGAGCGGATGTCGCGCTGAATGCGAGTCCGCTACCGGGTGCGTTTGCAGGGGGGACATATTCTTGGAGCTTTGCCGGATCGCCGACTCCAGTAACACCGATGAATCAGGCATCCGCGACAGTGCGATGGACCCAGCCTGGAACCTACAGAGGCACCGTCACATATACGAAGGGTACTCAGACGGCGACTGCCGTTGTAGATGTCGAGGTTATTATTCCAACTTTGCTCGGCGTTGTTGCCAACGAATCTAGCGACCGACTTACTCGTGACGTGGGTTGCAATAACCACCCTTTCGGTGTTTGGTATACCCTCGGGTGCTTTGAGAGACTATTTCCGACTGGGCCAGTTGATGGGCCCCTCGGAATTACTTGGCTAGCTATTGCACAGATTCCGACCGCCACTTATTTATCGAATCCAGCTCAAAGTGGGATAAAATTCGTTCAAGCGCTCAGCACTTATAACAAACGACGGCACAAAGGCAACACGGATTGCCTTACTGCCCGTAGTTCAGAGCTTAACGTGGATTCGGGATGGCAACTCGACACCACAGATCCCTACAACAATACAAAATACTTTTCTGAGGGCAGCACTCTAACGCTGGATGACAATGATAATCCATTTACGCAGATCGAAATGCCGGTAACTCAGGAAGGGTTTTATTCTGACGACGCGCACTACGTAGACGATCGATTTGAAGTATATCTTTACTATTTCACCACAAACGCGAGTAACCAAGATCCAACGCACCCAATATTTCAGCAACCGTTAGGTTTACCTAATTCACCCCCAGGTATGCCGATTTCCCGTTTAAGTTGGAGCTGGGGAGGTTTGGTCGTTTTCGATTATTACAGTTTTCCGCCATCCCTCACGTACACCTTAACCTCGAATACGGTGCCAGGAAGTATCGTCGCTACGCCAGCAACTGTCACACGCTCTATTAGCACAAACTTCAAGGATCTCCAGTGGCGTCCCTGTGGAACGGGCGTGACCTCGAATCCGATCGATACCTCGTACTATTTTGTAGAGAAACTCTACACGGATTTTCTCCAGCGCCCTGCTGAACCCGATGGTGAGGATTTTTGGCGAAGTAACATTACGCAGTGCGTATTCGATGAAACCTGCATAGGGAACAAGCGAATCGACGTCGCCAGAGCGTTCTTCTACTCAACCGAGTTCGTTGGCTTGCATCCCGACTTGGCAGGTCAACGTGGTACGCATGATTACAATTCGGGGTTTGTATATGCTTGTTATCGGGGTTTTCTCAGGCGTGAACCCAATGCCTCTCCAGATAACAATTGGAATGGTTTCAATTTTTGGGTGGCGAAACTCGATAGTAGCAATCCCGACGCTGGAGATTGGAAATATAATGAGATGCTCAAAGCATTTCTTGAGTCAATCGAATACAGGGCTCGCTTTGAGCCGTTGGTGCCCTGAACCATCGCTCGCAATTGGTCGCGATCAATAAGAAAATGAAAACGCACATGACATCAGTAACTACAGCCGTTGCGCTTTTGGTCTTCTGTTTATCTGCTGTTGCCCTTGTTGGTCCTCTTAAAGAATCGCATGGCAAACAGTCGGCAACCGAAGAATCTCCGCTTAAGCTGACCCTTGGCGGTGCGAAAGAGACCTACAAGTTCGGCGATAATGTCAGCTTGAAAGTAACTGTTGAGAATCACTCGGACCAGCGCGCGGGCATCGAAATTACTGATCCCGATTACCAATATCGTCCTAGACTCTTCAGGAATGGCGCACTTCTAGAGTACCAGCCGAAGACTGGTCAATTGGTTCGGTCAAAGGACACGGATCCTAGGCCGATGAGAGTTGTGGTTGTTTCAATTGACCCCTATTCATCTCACACACTCCCGCGGTTGGAATTGAATGAGTGGTACGGCTCTTTGGAGCCAGGATCTTACCGCCTAACTAACCGATTTCGGCTTGGTTTCGACGAGTCTTGGACCAAAGAATCGGCTGAGATCAAATTTCGCATTGAACCTAAGAACTAAGGAGGATGAGGCGATGAGATTAGCGATGGTTGGAACCGTTCTTATCTGTTTGCTCGGAGTGGTTCAAGCGCAATCGGATTCAGATGAACTAATAAAGTTAAAAGAATCGGTAAAGGACAACGTAGGGAAACAAATGCACGGTTGGACCTACCGGTCGATCGAACCGATTCAAGGCAGTCGAAACGTCATCGTTCAGCAGTGGCAATTGAACGACATTATCGTTAGCGTCGCGGTAACGCGCTACGGTAGTGAGGCGCGAGCCCAGGATGCTTTCAAGAAGTTCAAAGACCAATTAAGACTAGAAGAGGACGTCCGAACCAGGAATCAAGGGAAGCCATTTAGTCTGATCAAGGAAGACTCAAACGAGTGGGGGGATGAAGGCTTCGTCCAAGATGTACTAGGCTCTGAAGCTGTAGCATTCAGAAAAGGCAGGTTCATCGTGAACGTGAGCGTCCCCCAGCCCAGTAATAACAAAGATGTCTTTTTCAGCAGACAATTCGCCCATCATGTATTGAAAGCGCTTCAGGATACGTAACAGTAACCGGAGGGCCGTGGACTCGGGTTTGACTATATCGAATCGCAATCAAGTCTGTGATCACTTCGCTGGCTGCAAAAGTTGTAACGCAACAGCAAGCGCATGGGAATCGCTACGCCGTCGCGCACTGCCGGAAAGAAATGTATCTGCTTGAACCGCATCACTGCGGTTCAATCGCCAAGGACTCAAGCCATACTTCACTTCAATTCACATCACTCACCATTCGACAGGTTAAGATCACGCTCAAAAAGTTGGACAGCGCCAGAAGCTTGTAAGAGAATGGCGCGACTTCAACCCATTCCGATCGAGGTGAATATGAATTCAATGATTCGGGTCGCCGCGTGCCTGTGCTTGTTGGTCGCGTTTGCGACGCAGTTGGTTTCGCAACAGCCGACGCCCTCCACCACTCCGCAAGCGTCTCCTACTCCTGCTCCATCTCCGGGGCCGGGCGGCACGTCTCTGCCGAATGCTGATCCGTTCCCCAGCACGTATAAGCCTTTTCCGCGCCGCACGACGCTCATTCGCAATGCGACGATCATGACGGCGGCGGGTCCAACGATTACGCGCGGGTCGGTGCTGCTGCGTGATGGAAAGATAGCCGCGGTAGGCGCGAACGTTACGGCTCCCGCTGATGCGTTGGCAGTCGATGGAACCGGAAAGTACGTCACGCCCGGAATCATCGACGTGCACTCGCATATCGGCGTGTATCCCGCGCCCGAAGTCGATGCGAACAGTGACGGAAATGAATTGACCAATCCGGTCACGGCCAACGTTTGGGCCGAGCATTCAGTCTGGCCGCAGGATCCGCAAATTCCGCGGGCGCTCGCCGGTGGGCTGACGACGATGCAGGTGCTTCCGGGCTCGGGGAATTTGATCGGCGGACGCAGTGTAGTCGTCAAGCTGGTTCCCTCGCGCACGGTGCAGGGAATGAAATTTCCGGGCGCGAAGTACGGTTTGAAGATGGCCTGCGGAGAGAACCCGAAGCGCGTCTATCAAACGCGTGGGCCATCGACGCGCATGGGTAACGTCGCGGGGTATCGCGCGGCGTGGATTCAGGCCGAAAGCTATCGCCGAAAGTGGGACACCTGGAATGTGACGCACAAAGGCGATCCGCCGGCGCGTGACCTTGGTCTGGAAACTCTCGCTGAAGTTCTGCGCGGAAACATTCTGGTCCACAACCATTGCTATCGCGCCGACGAAATGGCGCAGATGATCGATATCGCGAAAGAGTTTGGCTATTCGATCCGCGCGTTTCATCATTCGGTGGAAGCTTACAAGATCGCGGACCTTTTGAAAGCTAACAATATTGGCGCGGCTGAATGGGCTGACTGGGGCGGGTTCAAGATGGAAGCGAACGACGCCGTCAAAGCCAACCTCGCGATCACTGAAGCGTTCGGCGCGCGCGCGATGATTCATTCGGACAGCGCGCTGGGAGCCCAGCGGCTGAATCAGGAAGTTGCGAAGGCAATGTATGCCGGTCGCGCCAACGGCATCATGATTACGGAAGACCAGGCGATTCGCTGGCTGACTATCAATCCAGCGTGGGCCCTCGGTCTCGACGATCGTATTGGATCGATCGAAGTTGGCAAGAATGCCGATGTGGTGCTGTGGTCGGGCAATCCGTTCAGCATTTATTCCAAAGCCGAGAGGGTTTGGATTGACGGCGCGATGCTTTACGACCGCAACGATCCGAATGAACGATGGCGCACCGACTTCGAGCTCGGCGTCATAAAGGAGGTCAACTAATGCGCAAACTCCTTTTCGTAATCATCGTGGTGCTCGCCGCTGCGGCGCCCACATTCGCTCAAACCATCGCCATCACGGGCGGCAAAGTTTATCCGGTGAGCGGTGCGCCGATTACCAATGGCACGGTTCTGATCAAGGACGGGATGATCGTTGCGGTGGGAAATCAAGTTAACGTTCCCAACGGTGCTCAGAGGATCGACGCCCACGGAAAAATCGTGACGCCGGGGTTGATTAATTCGGTTACCGAACTTGGTGTGATCGAGATCGATCAGGTCAGGAATACGAATGACGTTTCGGCCAAAGGCAACAACAACATTGCCGCGGCGTTCCGGGTGTGGGATGGATTGAACGCGGGTTCGGCATTGTTTGCGCCGACGCGCAACGAAGGCATTACTACCGTCGTGGTCGTGCCTGAAGGCGGTTTGATTTCCGGCCAGGCGGCCGCGATCGATCTGGTCACTGGTCACAGCACGGACATGGTGCGGCGTCCGGCGGTGGCAATGGTGGCGCAGATGGATAATGCCAATGCCGCCGGGACATCGGCGCGCGGGGAGTTGATCGGCAAGCTGCGCAGTCTTTTCGATGATGTAATTTTCTACAAGATAGGCCGAAACGAGTACGACCGCGCCGCCTCCAGAACTTTGAGCGCGAGCAAGTCGGATCTCGAAGCGCTGATTCCGGTCGTCGATGGCAAGCTGCTCCTACTAATCGAAGCGAATCGCATGGACGAGATCGATGCCGCGCTGGAACTGGCTCGCGATTATCACCTCAAGATCGGCATTACGGGGGCGGCGGAAGCATGGCTGTGCGCGGATCGTCTGGCGGCCGCGCACGTGCCCGTTTTGACCGGAGCGATGAGCAATATTCCGGAGAGCTTCGCCACGCTTAATCAACGTCAGGAGAACGCGGCGTTGTTGCGAAAGGCGGGCGTGCAAGTTGTCATCGTGGCGACCGGCGGCAGCGACGTGACGCGCTACAACGCGCGAAACATAAAGTACGAAGCCGGAAACGCGGTCGCCTACGGCATGTCGTATGACGATGCCTTGCGGGCGGTTACTCTCGGCCCGGCAGAACTATTTGGATTGAGCGATCGAATTGGTTCGCTGCAGTCGGGACGCGAGGCGAACGTAGTTATCTGGAGCGGCGATCCGTTTGAGTTTTCGACTCAAGCGGATCACGTCTTCATTCGCGGACGTGAAGTGAAAGAGCCGAGCCGGCAGGACCTGCTGATTGAGCGGTACAAACCAAAGCCGCAGCGGTAAATCGATTGTGGCACGCGCTTCATGCGCGTGAACTCACGGGCGAGACCCCGTGCCACAAAGTGATCATTTCGGTGGCTTGCGAAAGTTGTAACGCAGCAGCACGCGCATGGGAATCGCTACGCCGTCGCGCATGGCCGGAAAGAAATGCATCTGCTTGACGGTTTCGATCACTGACTGGTCCAACCCAAAACCGGCCCAACGCGCAATTTCCAGGTGGCCGATCTCACCACGCGCGTCGATATCCACCAGCACATCAACCGTCGCTTCAACTTCCGCCACGGCCGCTGAATCGGGATACGGCGGTTTCAATCGACGGTAAGGGCGTGGCGCGCGTGCGTCGGACGAATCTTTATCGTCGGACATGACTTCGATCGCTGTCGGGGTAGTCTCTACCGCCGACGCACGTTCAGCGCTTTCATCTTCCAGAGCGCGCAGGATCAAAACTTGATAATGATGTGCATCGCCGATTATTTGCAGCAAAGCTTTCTCGGCATCCTCAGCGGTGTCGCGGCGCTCGAGTGGCCGCTCCCAGAATATGAGTCGTCCGGTGCGCGCGCTCACGATAAATATCGACGCATACGATTCAAAGTAAGCTGCGCCGGTCGAAGGCGAACGTCGCACCGTGTCGGCGTCGCCGATAATGAAAAAATCGCATCCGATGGCTGCCCCAATATCACGTGCTTCTGCGGTCGCGAGATTGAGCGAGCCTTGAAATCCCACTCCGCGCGCGGCCGCCGTTGCGAGATTCCGATCGATCAAAACGATTCCGTTTGCGGCCGCTGTCCGATCAAGTAAAGCTTCCCGGACTTTCTCTGATGCGCGTGTTCCGGTGGGACTCTCGCCAAAATCCAGCACTGCGACGCGCGCGCGCGGCGATGTCTGAGCGTTAGCGAGAACCATAAGCGCGCAGACGCACGCAATGATGCGAACCGAGCAGAAGGCGGTCCCGATCAGGAAACGATGCAACTCACTTTTCGGATGTTCCACGTTTTTCAACCTGCCGTGAACGTGGCTGAGGACTTAGCGGAGGGTTGACCATGATACAAACGATAGACTTCATCTTTAACCTCGGCGGGAAAACAGATTCGATGCAGCTCATAACCACGGCCCAATCCGCGCACAACCTCGCTTACTTCGCTGATCTCGCGAATCGCGGGGCGCGCGTAACCGTCTTCAACATAGATGCGCGTTCGCGGTTCGACACCATCAGCAGTGTAATAGCCATAGTAGGGAACATCGCTCGCGCGATCTTCGATGAAGTAGTATTCAGGCAAGAACCCTGCGGCCTCAACCACTGCCAACGCCGCGGCGAGAAAAGTTTGTCTTTCGCTTAGCGGCATATCGAGATCGATTGCCTTGAACAGTTGGCGATTAACAAACCTGCGGCTGAGATCGCTCAGGATTGGGTCTTTCGATTGTTGCCATTGCTTCATATGAAAGATTACGTCTGAGTCGTCCATGCTGAGGTGCTCTGTGGCCGTCAGGGATTCGCGTCGCAGCATTTTCTCGAAAGCTGACCCGGCGACACACCAAACTTCTTCGCCCTTGTTCATCAATTCCAGCGTACGTCGCCTCCGCCGATCGAAGCGTCCGGTGAAAGTAGACCTGGCGAAACATGTAATAGCGCGCCTGGAGATATTCTTCGACGGCGTGTACCCCACGCGCGGCTACGTAGATCCGGTCTGCCTGTTCATCAATGTGAAGTGAATTGATGATCCACTCAAGATCGTAGAGGCCATACTTGGCTCCAGTCATTAATGAGTCGCGCAATAAGTAATCCATGCGATCGACGTCCAGTTGTGAGGAGACTAATTGCGCCAGGGCTGCCGGTTTGAAAGTGCCATCGATAATTGAGGCTACCCGCTGCGGCATTTCATCAGAGAACGATTTGAGGGTTGCGTTCAAGGCCGTCTCTGCGGAGGTGACGGCCAGCATCGTTATTTGTTCGTGATGCACGCCGAGTACTTTCTCCATTGCATGCGAGAAGGGCCCGTGGCCAATGTCGTGCAGCAGCGCGGCAGCGCGAGCTGCGGCGCGATCCGCTGGCGCAATTCGATCGCTGAGTTGGTCGAGGACGCGTGTCATCAAGTGAAGCGCGCCGAGGCTGTGCGTGAACCGTGAGTGCTCGGCTCCCTGATAAGTGTAGAGCCCGAGTCCAAGTTGCTTGATACGACGCAACCTTTGAAATTCAGGTGTGTCGATCAATCGAATCATCAACCGTCCCTCGGCGTTGTCGTCACGCAAGGGAATGATGTTGTGGACGGGATCGCGGTAGATTCGTTGCGGCACTTATTCGGACCTTGTGCTTAATTGGAGCCGCAGTCTACCACAGCCGTTGTTTCCAGTTTCTGCGAGCGAGTGAAATCGCGGCCACGGGCTGTGGACGAAACCGTGAAATCCGCCATGTACGGATTTTTGGAGTTAAAACCGAATTTTTGGATTTACGAGCCTGCGGAAAGGGCTCTAAAGCGGTGTATTTGCGGCACGCACAGGAGTTTTGACCTATGGCACCCTCATTGCTTCGGCGGTCGGTCAGAATTCGAACGCAATCGCGGCCGGTAGAACGAGAGATTTCAGATTTGCAGCCAAAGCTGCCGGGAACAGTTGCGGAAAACAGGAATAATGAATGGCCAACTGCCCCCCAGAATGGTTGGGGTGGTTGGCTTTTTAGTTTAATGCAGAAACCTTAGACGCCTCTACTCGAGGCGATTCTTTGAGAAAGGGCAATGAAAAGATGAAAAAAGTTTTAGGGTTTGAGTTAAGCAGCTCACCCATTCGTCACGCGACGCAGATCGCGCTAATGCTGTTGGTTGTGGTCGCCGCGATGATTTCGGCGCAAGGTCAGGTAACCGGTGGAGCGGTGACAGGAACTGTCCTCGACCCCAACGGCGGTACCGTGGTCGGTGCCACCGTTGTGCTTCACGACAAGACGCGTGGGCAAGACCATACAGCGGAAACCACGAGTGCGGGATCTTATTCATTTCCCAACGTGCAAACGGGAACCTATACGCTCACCGTTACGGCGACTGGTTTCGCCAAGGCGACTGGCGACGTCGTCGTTTCGCTTAACCAAACAGCGACGGCCAATGTAACGCTTACGGTCGCCTCCACCACCGCGGTCGTTAACGTTACTAGTGGAACCGAAAATGTCATCCAGACGGATACGTCTCAAATGGCGGAAACATTTAAGGAGCGGCAATTTCAGGATCTGCCTGTCGGCGGAGATCCGAACAACCTCGCGCTTCTCGCTCCGAATGTGACTGCCCCACCGGTCGGAGTTTCCGGGGCAGGTGCAATAACCGGCGGACTGCGCCAGCGAGCTAACGTTTTCACAGTCGACGGCGTTGATAATAACGATGTCGGTGTTAGCGGTAACGTTCGCGGGGTCATCCAGGATTCCGTGAGCGAATTCTCCTTCCTTCAAAATAACTTTAATGCGGAATTCAGCTCGGGGGGCGCAGGTTCCTTCAACACGATCACGAAGTCAGGTACTAACACGTTTCACGGCAGTCTCTTCACGTACATCCAGAGTCAAAAGCTTAATGCGCGGTCGACAGATGAGATTAACCTTCCTAACAAGCGGTTCTTCAAAGATGCGATATACGGGTTCACCTTCGGAGGGCCGGTTACAATACCGCGTTTTGGTGAGGGTGGCCCCGCGGTCAAATCGTTAAAGGATAAGCTTTTCTTCTTCGTCGCGGTCCAGAAGGACTTTTTCAAAGGTGAAGGAAGTTCCTCGGGCTACCTCGCTCCGACCGCTGCAGGTCTCGCAAAGATCGCCACGCTTCCGGGCGCAAGTCCTTTCGTGATCGGTCTTTTGCAAAAGGCGATGCCTTTGGCCAGTAACCAGTTCGATAACTGCGACCCGGTGAACGGCACTGGTCCAATTCTCGGCTCCTGCGGGATCCAGGAAGGCAACGTAAATGTTGCCCAACCCAATAGCAATACTACCCACTCCTACCAGGTGAACATTGACCACAATCTGAACGCGAAGAATCAGTTCCGCTACAGATTTTACAAATTCGACTACAACTCGGCCGATGCGTTTCTCGTCCCGCTGTTCGCATCGGACACGAAGCAGAATCAGAAGTCGTTCTCTGCAAACTGGATCTCTAACCTGAGCGCTTCGATGGTCAACGATTTCCGTTTTGGCTACATCCAGAGTACGACCCTGTTCAATCGGCTGCGTGATCAGTCCCAGTTCAATTTCCCGATCCTTGACCTTGACCTGTTCGGAGTTTCCCTTGGGCCGGCAGATCAGCAAACTGACAGCAAAAAGACGTTCCAGTACTACGACTCGATGACATGGATCAGCGGAAAACATGCGTTCAAATTCGGGGGCGAGTACATTAGACGGCCAAACCAGATCTTCTTCCTTCCGCGGCACGGTGGCGAATATGAATACTCGGACCTTGATGTGTTCTTCCAGGACATTAAACCGGGTGATTTCAATCACATAGGGATCGGCAACCCAATTCAGCCGCTCGGCTCGCATGCGTGGGGTGCCTTTGCCCAGGATGACTGGAAAATAAGGCACAACCTGACACTCAACCTGGGCGTTCGTTGGGATTACCAAAGCATTTATGATGTTGAGAAGCTGCAGGCCATATCGGCACCCGCGAATATCCCGGGCGTGATAGATTTTCACGTGCCCAAAACGGATAAGAACAACTTTGCTCCGCGTGTCGGTTTTGCGTGGGCGCCATCCTTCTCGAATGGGATCCTCAGCAGGCTATTTGGTAAGGAAGGTGACAGCTCTATCAGGGTCAACTTTGCCAGAGCGTATGTTACAGCCTTTTCGAACCTGGTAAGCGCCGGCCCGCCGGCTGCGCTGCAGGGCGAACTGGTAGACGCAGGGCCCGCGACGAATTTCCTTCAGCAGGGCGGGGCGAGCCCTGGTCCGTTTGTTTTTAATGCTTCCGCGGCGAATATTCGGGCTACGACCGGCTCGCTCATTCTGGATCATGTTAGTCCATATTCTGACGCGTTCGCGGTGTCGATCCAGCGCCAGCTTAATAGATCAACGGGTATCGAGTTTCGTTACCTGCGGACCTATGGCAGGAAGTTGTTTGTCCAGGTTCAGACAAACTCGCAACCTGTTGCCGATGGCGCGATGGTCATTCCAACGCTGTTCGCGCTACCTACGGCCGCAGCACTCGGAGCTCTTCCTACCATTGGAACTGTAGTAGCCGCTGATCCGGTACTTCAGGGAGCGACCATCGCCACGAGACAGCTGCCGCAGTTTGCCGGGGTGCTTACGAGCGACCCGAATATAGGCAAGTCGAAATATGACGGTCTTTCTGTGAGCGTTAATCGCCGCCTTGCTCGTCATTTTAGTGGTACTGCGGCTTACACGTGGAGCAGGACGTACGATAACTCGTTCAACGAGTTGTTTACGAGCTCTCTCAACCCGAGGCGCTCGCAGGATGCAGGTGAGTTCTTTGGAAGCGGACTTGACCTTTCACACGACTACTCTCGATCCATCGCTGATATTCCGAACCGTTTTGTGGCATCAGGGGTTTTCGAAGTGCCATTTAAGAGTAAAAATTCTTTCCTCACTGCTATTGCGGGCGGATGGGAAATAACTGGTATCTTCCAGGCCCAGTCAGGCCAGCTGGTCGACATTCAATCCGGCATTGACTCTAATCGAAACGGAGACAATGCAGGCGACCGTGTGCTATTCAATGCTGGCGGTAATCGCAATGTCGGTTCGGGCGTTGTGGGACTGACGCTGGTTAATGGAGTTGTGACCCAGGTCGCCGTGGGAAGCTCTCCGAATACTAACGTTCGTGCATATCTGGCCGTCAATCCAAATGCCGCCTGGGTGCAAGCGGGATACTTCGCAGTAGGGCTTGCCAACGGCGGAGCCGGCCTTGCTCCCAGAAACGCATACCGCACGCGTCCGATGAACAACACGGACATGGATTTCATTAAGAATACCCGTTTCGGTAAGGAAGGCAGATACAACTTCCAGATCGGCGCGGAAGCACATAACGTCTTCAATCACAGGGAGATCAACATTAGTGGTATCGGATCCGGCGCGAGATCGTTTACCGAACCCTTCACAACACAGTTCCTGAACTATTCCTATGCCTTTGGCGTGTATGGTGGAAGAACTGTTACAATGCGTGCGAAGTTTATTTTCTAACTTCGACACATTTTGGACCTAGCTGAGTATTCGGCTAGTAGTAGAGGCTGCCGGTAACGGCAGCCTTTTTTTTGACAAAACTTGTCGGAAGCATTTTCACAATGCTACTTCGAACTGTGTCCGCGCCCTCATCCTGCAAAGCGTACACGTGTTTCCAGTTTCTGCGAGAGAGTGAATCGCTGTCATGGGCTGTGACGAAATCGTGAACCTGCCATTTACGGATTTTCGGAATAAAACCGAATTTTCGGATTTACGAGCCAGCTGAAAGGGTTCTAAAGCGCTGTATTTGCAGTGCCCACAGGGGCTCTGGCCTATGGCACCCTCATTGCTTCTACGGGCAGTCAGAATTGGAACGCAATCGCGGCCGGTAGAATGAGAGATTTCAGATTTCCAGCCAAAGCTGCCGAGAACAGTCGCGGAAAACAGGAATAATGAATGGCCAACTGCCCCCAGCTAGGTTGGAGTGGTTGGCTTTTTAGATTTAATGAAAACCTTGGCGCCTCGACACGAGCGCTATTTACGAAAGGACAGAGATGATGAAAAAACTTTTCATGTTCGTCGCCGCCCTGAGCTTGGCGCTTTTTGCTATCAGCGCTTTTGGTCAGAGTACGACGACGGGATCGCTAGAAGGATTGGTCACTGACCCGAACGGCGCGGCTATAAAGGGCGCCACGGTCACTGCGACAAGTCCTAATCTGATCTCAGCAAAGACGGCGACGACCGGTGATGATGGCCGGTACCAGATTCCGGCGCTGCCTCCGGGCAATTACAAAGTTAGTATCAATGCCGGTGGCTTCGCTAAATTCGAATCCGGAGACGTTGGTGTGAATTTAGGTCGAACATCAACCGCTGACGCGACGTTGCAATTGGCGAGCTCTACCAACGTGGTTAATGTAACCTCGGGAGCTGCCGTCGACACGGCGCAGAACACATCCGGATCGAACATATCGACCGATCAGTTCTCGAACTTCCCGACGCAACGGACTGTGCAGAGTCTTTATAACCTCGCACCGACCGTTACTCGTTCTGGTTTGAGAGATGCGGCCGGCCGTGATCGCGATCCTTCGGTCGCCGGCTCGTCCGGACCGGAAAACAACTACATTCTCGATGGCGTTAACACGACCGACCCCGCTTTTGGCGGAGCCGGCGCGAATCTGCCGTTTGAGTTTGTTCAGGAAGTGGAAATTAAGACGGGCGCATACGGCGCTGAGTACGGCAAAGCCACCGGCGGAATCTTTAACGTTATTACCAAGAGCGGCGGCAACGAATTCCATGGCGACATATTTGGCTATGGAACTACCAAAGGCCTGGTCCGCAGTGTGAAGAACTTCCCGTTTACCGGCTCGGCCGCAAATGGGTTTTCAGAAACGGACCTTGGTGGCGACATCGGCGGCCCAATCAAAAAGGACAAGCTCTGGTTTTTTGGCGCCTTCAATCCACAACGCCGCACAAACTTTTATCTGACGCAAACGTTTTTTGGTCCGGCTCAGAACAAAGTGACGATTCCGTTTTATGCCGGCAAGCTGACTTGGGCGCTCAATAGCAAGAATACCTTGACGGGTTCAACGTTCGGTGACTTCACCAAGCTGGATGGGTTCCTGGCCACAGGCGCGTTGACAAACGTTTCCGGATTCGGTTCGGATCCCACGGCATTCCAGGCCACCCAGTTAACTGGCGGTCACAATTATACCGTGCGTTTGAACTCAACGATTCGCAACAACTTTATTGCGGAAATTACCGGCGGTCTCCACTACCAAAGGGCGAACACCATTCCCCGCTCGGTTGATCAACCTTTGATCACCGACAACTTTGCGGTCTTGAAAGGTGGCGCAGTCCTGACGCCGGTCCAAACTGGCATTGACTCGGGAAGCACGGCAACCGGCTTCATTGACTTCGTTGATGGACGCGGTGGGTCACTCCAGCGTAGCTTCATTCGTGGGCCGGGTTTTGGTCTTTACGGAGACCAGAAACGCGACCGCTATGAGATCAACGCCCACATGCAGAACATCGAGGGCAAGCACACGGTCAAGTGGGGCTTTGAATGGTTTAGAGTGAAATACGACATTTCGACCCTCTCGACTGGACCAGCGATAACTTATGCGAACCCGCTCGCAGTCGCGACCGTGAATTTGCCGCAAGGTGCGGTAGCCACTAATGGCGTTCGCATCTCGAACAGCTTTAGTGTTTGCACGACGCGTGGAACTCAGGTTGTTTGCCCGAGTTCGACCGCTACGGCTCGATTGGCGAATGCCGGCCCGGCTCTGAACGCCATCGGACTTACCGGCGGAGCAGTCACGGGCGCGATCACCGCGACGGAAGCCTTGACCAACCCGTTCCTGGTGAGAACATCAACTCGTGTTCGCGACTTCGAACTTAACGCCAATACGTACGACAACGCGGAAGCTTTCTACATTCAGGATGACTACAAGTTTGCGCGTAACTGGCAGTTCAACATTGGTGTACGCTGGGATTATGAGCAAACTTATAACGCTGACGGAACCGCCTACATCAAGTTCAATAACTTCTGGGACAATGCAGCACCTCGTCTTGGCCTGACCTGGGATTTCACCGGCAAGGGCAAGGGCAAGCTGTATGCTAATTACGCGACCTTTATCGAAACGCCGATTCCGCTCGACGTGAACGTTCGCGCTGCTGGCGGAAACAGCCAGACAGACAAGAACTTCAACGTGAACCGGATAAATGCTCCGGCAAGTTCGACAATCGCCACGGGCTTCACTCCGGTGAACCTCGGCGCCTCCCCCACCCCCATCGATCCGGGCCTCAAGCCGCCCAGCATCGGTGAATACACCGCGGGCATTGAATATGAAATCGTCAAGGACCTGGCTCTGGGTGTCAGAGGCGTGTACCGCCATGAGCGAAACGTCGTAGAAGATGGTTCGTTCGATGATGGCAACAACTACTTCCTCTTCAATCCGGGACGGAATGAGCCGGGCACAACTGAGCAACAGGCTTGTCAGGGCAGCACCGATCCGGCCGATCCGCACGCTCCGCGTTGTTTCGGTCGCGCGCAACGTTTCTATCGCGCCGTCGAATTCACCGCTACCAAGCGATTTACTCATAACTATCAGTTCATCGCTTCTTATGTGTTCTCGAGTCTGACGGGTAACTATGAAGGCTTGTTCCGTAACGACAACGGTCAGTCTGATCCGAACATCACTTCGTTGTTCGATCTTCAGAGCCTGCTCGATAACACTTACGGACGACTGCCGAATGATCGTCCGCATCAGTTCAAGTTCAATGGCAGCTATCGGACTCCGTTCAAGCTTCTGCTTAGCGGAAACTTCTACATCCAGTCCGGCAGTCCCTTTAACCAGCTGATTCCGCACCCGGTCTATGGCAACAACGAAGGGTTTGCGGTCCAGCGCGGTACGGCTATCGTTCCGACAGTGACAGCTACGCAGCCAGGATTCCCGAACATCGTTCAAAGCATCGGCACCAGCCGAACGCCGACAACGATGAACCTGGATCTGGGCGTGTACTATCCGATTAAACTTGGTGAAAAACGCGAACTGCGGTTGACCGGAGACTGGTTCAATGTCTTCAACAGTCAACGTGCGGTGACCTTGGATCAAACTTACTCGATCAATAGCGGTGTCACGGGCGTCCCGCCAGTGCTCAATCCGTTCTATGGATCGGCGTTACTGATTCAAGCGCCATCGGCGTTCAGATTCGGCGCCAAGTTCACCTTCTAAAATCTCAATAGCCTCCGTCCAAACGGGCGGTTGATATTGACCCGGACGGGGAGAGGCGACAAGAATTACGTCTCTCCCCTTTTTTCTTTTATTCCCCCTTGACATTTATATCCTCAAGCGTTTGAAATGCTCAGGCTGTTTTTTCAAGTGAGGTTTCCGATGTCTTCTTTTCCCGCTCGGCTTTTGCAGCGTCTTGTTACAAATCGAAAGTTCGTCATTCTGCTGACAGTGCTTTGCTTACCAGCGGCGGCTCTGGCACAAGGCAGCGGCAGAGAATCAACGGGCAATGGCGGCAACCACGTCATTCAGGGAAAAATATTCTTTCCTTCCGGCCGCCGGGCCGAAGGCAACATACAGGTGAAGTTGCAGAGCTTTGGCTCGGGCGAAATTTCGACCATTGCAGATTCCAGTGGGTCGTTTAGTTTTACTTCACTTTCACCCGGCAACTATACGGTCGTTATCAATGCGGGAGATGATTACGAGATCGCCCGCGAAGGCGTCACCATAGATAGCGACCTGAACATTTCGCGGTCGGTTTCGCTTAATTCCGGTACGCGCCGGTATACCGTCATGGTAACGCTGCAAATCAAAGCGTCAAATCACGCCAAGGCATCGGTGGTGGACGCGACCCTCGCGGAAGTTCCGCCAGAGGCGCGCGCTAGTTACGAAAAGGCATTACAACTTGCAAAATCTGGTGAGTCAGCTAAAACGATCGAGAATCTTAAAACTGCTTTGTCTCTCTATTCGAAATTTCCGCTGGCCTTGAACGAACTTGGCGTGCAGTATCTGAAGATTGGACAGGCTAATAACGCGGTTGAGCCGCTACGCTCTGCGACCTTGCTTAGCCCGGATGCCGCTACTCCGAAACTGAATTTGGGGATCGCTTTGCTCGAGACGCAACAATACAACGAATCCGAAACTCAACTTCGCAATGCTTTACGAATAACGGCGACCCCAACTAGCCACATGTATTTGGGATTGACCTTATCTCATCTAAAAAACACGGCAGAAGCAGAAAAAGAGTTAAAGGCCGCCATCGAGACAAGCGGAGATCAACTGACGATTGCGCACTATTATCTTGGCGGGCTCTATTGGAAAATGGCCGATTATCATCGCGCCGTCGATGAATTGGAAACTTATCTTCGCTTGACACCCGATGCACCGGACGCTGAACGCGTGCGCGGAACGATCAAACAATTGCGCTCGAAGTCCTGACGCCGCGCGCCTTCGCAAAAAACACTACTTCGCGGTAGATTGTCTCGGAAAGGATCGAGCAGTTTATGACTATTTCTATCAATCAATCTCTCATTAAGAATTTCATCAGCTTGTGCGGCCTGCTTCTCGCAGTCACCAGTGTGGCCAATGCACAGGCCTTGGGCAGCAATCGTGGGCCGGTCGGCGGTGAGGGCAGTAACACGATTCAAGGACGCGTCTATTTCCCGTCGGGAGACCAGAGCGGGAAGGTTATCAAGTTACACCTGGAGACTAACCTCGCGATCTCCAACCAGAACACAGTCACCGATCAGGACGGCGTTTTCAGATTTAACAGTCTTCCTCCGGGAACATACACGGTGGTGGTCGAGGGTGGAAAGGAATACGAGAACAGCCGGGAAACAATCACCATTGAGCCGATCGGCGCAAGCAGAGTTTCGCAGGTAAACATCCAGTTGCGGCCGAAGATTGATGCTGCAAACGCGGCTTTCGCCGGCGTTCCCAAACCGGCGTTGGAGGCTTATCAAAAGGGCACGACGGCGGCGCAGAAGGGAGATCCGAAAGCGGCAGTTGAATTCTTGAACCAGGCCGTTATTGCCGCGCCTAACTTTGAGCAGGCTTTGAACGATCTCGGCACGCAATATCTCAAACTCCTTCAATGGAGCAAGGCCGAGCAGACTTTTGACGCACTCGTCAAACTGAAACCGGCCGACGCCGGCGCTCAACTGAATCTCGGCATTGCACTCTATAATGAGGGTGTTGAACTCATGGGTCAGCAAAAGTTCGAGGACGCTGAGAAGAAATTCAATGGGTCTGAGACGCACCTGCGAGAGGCCGTTCGATTAAAGCTTCCCGGCCCGTCGGCGCACTATTACCTCGGAATGATGCTGATCAAGTTCAAAGCTTATGAAGAGGCGCAAAAAGAGTTGGAGCTAACCATCAGCAACGGTGGCGAGAACCTCGCTCTGGCTCACAAGGCTCTGGGCGGCGTGTACATCAGTACACATAAGAATAAAGAGGCAGCCGACGAGTTAGAGAAGTATCTTAAGCTTGAGCCGAAGGCGCCCGACGCCGAAAAGATTAAGACCAGTATTAAAGAGTTGCGAAAGCAGTGATTCGGGCCATGAAACTCAGATCAACATACATTGGCGCGGTAGTGTTTTTATGCGCGCTTCTGTTTGCGCCGGCGCTATTGGCTCAAACCCAGCCGCAGAAACCTGCTGAAGAACAGGGCGACGTCATTCGCGTCAATACTGAGTTGGTACAGACTGACGTCATGGTCTTTGATAAGAAGGGCCATTTTGTCGACGGTCTTACGGGCGATCAGTTTGCGTTCAAGGTCGATAACAAACCGACTTCAATATCGTTTTTTGAGCGCGTCACTTCCGGCAAAGAGAGCACGGCGCGTAACCCCGTCGCAGCAACATCAGGATCGGCATCCAGTCGGGCTCCCATGGTTGTTCGTGGCCGGACAGTGATCTTCTTTGTCGACGATCTTCATCTTGCGCCCGACAGCCTGGTGCGCACGCGCAAAGCGCTGCTCGAATTTATCGAACGCGGGATGACTGAGAAAGACCAGGTCGCGATTACCTCTTCGAGCGGCCAGATCGGTTTTCTTCAGCAATTCACTGACGACAAGGTAGCTTTGCAGTCTGCCGTTGCGCGGCTGAACAATCGCACGAATACCAAAATGGATATGGACAGTCCTCCCATGTCCGAATACATCGCTTCGAAAATTCGCGAAGGCGATCAACAGACGATCAATTACTATGTGAAGGAATTAGAGAAGCAGAATTGCTTTAGGCCTCCCGGTGGCGCCGGAATGATATGCATGATGACTCCGCAAGGAATGGTTGCGGCAGTTAGGATGCGGGCGCAGGAAATGACTGTAATGGCGGCGCCGGATACGGACAATACGCTGATCATGCTTGAGGGATTAATGCGGACCGCGGGGCAATTGCCGGGACGAAAACTCGTCTTCATGATCTCAGACGGGTTTTATCTGAACGATCGCAAGTCCGGCTCTTTCGGCCGCATTAAGCGAATCACCGACGCCGCCGGTAAGGCTGGCGTGGTGATCTACACACTCGACGCGCGGGGAATCATCGGCGATTCACTTGATGTAACCAACGACCGGCCCATTGATTCTGAAGGACAAACGGCGGGCTCGACTATCGGTGAAATCGCTGCTT
>Ga0193729_1000268_pt1 | contig 26509 bp, 19 predicted proteins | sample U1c2metaG_FD_143036 | JGI IMG/M metagenome (GOLD analysis project Ga0193729, IMG submission 143036) | Soil microbial communities from a riparian zone of the East river system, Colorado, United States - U1c2 | ecosystem: Environmental > Terrestrial > Soil > Riparian zone | place: USA: East River...
GAAGTCAACCGACTGGATTCGATTGTGACCCAATTTCTTCGGGCAATCCGGCCATCGCGGCCACAGCTCCATCCGGAGAGCCTAAACACGATAGTCGAGGAGGCAGTGCGCTTTTTCACGCCCGAAATTCAAGACCGTGACATTGTCGTCGAACAAGAACTGCGCTCTGATCTGCCCTTGCTTCAGCTTGATCGCGATCAGATGAAGCAAGCGTTTTACAACGTGATCAAAAATAGCCTCGAAGCGATGAAGCGCCATGGCACTTTGCGCATTCGCACGGACGTGGACGACACGCATATAATGGTGAGTTTCGTTGATACCGGCAGCGGTATGTCGGCGGGAAACTTGAGCCGCGTTTTCGAGCCTTATTTCACAACAAAGCCATCGGGAACCGGTCTTGGATTGTTAATTGTGCGCCGCATTGTGCGTGAGCATGGCGGCGAACTCTCCATCGAGAGTAACGAAGGCGAAGGTCTCACGCTTACGATTCGATTGCCGTACATCGAGAAGCGAATCCGAATGCTGGAAGCAGGCGAAAGCAAACCAGAGGGATGAAGCCCCCTTCATCACCAAGGCTGGCTTAATCGTGGCTAAATGTTTTTTTTAACAAGCCTTCGAACTGGCGAAAGAGAAGCCCGAGATAGGCTCCGGGCGATTGCTTGAAAAGTTCGATGATACGTGGACTGAGATCCTGCTCAGGGTCATCAAGTGTTCCGAACAGACGCACATTGGTCCATAGATAGCCTCCCTGCTTGCGATTAAAGACTTCTTCAGGATTTGGCAGCCAGTCGAGATATTCACGAGTAAGCCCAAGTCGGATTGTGCCGCGCAAACGACGTTGGTCGATCAACAGTTCTCCCTCGATCCGGAATTTCCCTCTTTCTTCGATGGAAATGTCTTTGACGTCGATCTTTGGATACTTCCATCCGAAGCCGAACGAGCACTCATTCAACTCCAAATGTTCAAATGATTTCTTCTGTGCAAGCTCTGCGAGCTTTTCCAGAAGTGGAACCTCATCAATTCGTCCCTTACGAATGCGCAACGAACCTTCGCCCGATGAGTTTTCTAGCTTTGGATCTGTTCCCGTCCAGTGAATGTCGCCGAAAGCGCTACCCTTGAGACGCGCTTTCCATTCGGCTGGCAGCCACGGGCGAATTGGCACCGCATTGAAGTTCGCTTTGAAATCGACGCTCCTATCCTTTCCGATTCCTGCGTTTGCCTGTGCATGAATGCTTTCTTCGCTACTCGAATTCGATGCAAGGTCGATGTCGTAAACCGTGATCAGTGTTTTGGTGATGAGAAGATGCGCGCGGCGGAGATCCAGATCGGGAAACAAAGCCATCTTCAGTCTGCCGCTGGTGGCAACGTATTCAAAATCCGGTCCATGAGGCGTAATGAGCAGTTGTGTATCGAAAAATCCGGCGTGCTCGCCGCGAAATCGCCAGGTTACGTTGGCGTGATCCGATTCAATCTTTTTCAGATAGACTCTTTTGGGCAAGAAAATGGCAAACCATGGCTTGGGCGCCATCGCTTCAGGATTCGCTTTGTAAACCTGAATCTCGACGTCGCCGGATTGCACGCGCACGTCGCTGAACCTCCACTGCCGCACAAAGACGCCCCACGGATCAAACGTTGCCGTGATGCCACGAGCATCGAGTGACTTCATCGCCTTCTTTCCATTCTGCGCTTCATAACTCTCGCTTTGCGCTGTGAATGTACTGGTGCGTCGGATCGGCGAGTAGCGGCACTCACCGAAATGCAACCCTTTAGCTGTCTCGGCTTCCATCGCCTGACGAAATGAATCGCTCTCAATGTAGTGCGTCAGCAGCAGACTATGAAAAACGGCTACGCAACCAGCGGCTGCGATCAGAAAAAAAATCGCAATCGCTCCTGCGCAAATGAGCAGTTTCCTTCGCAAGAAGGGAAGATAACGAGTGAAACTAAAATGACGAAACGGCGAACCATCCGCCCGTTGTCATTCCTTCGTCATTCCAAGTTGCGTAAAGAGAAACGCGTAGATATCGGCCAATTGTTTAACCCGCTCGCTTAAGGCTGTGCCCTGGCCGTGGCCTGCGCTGGAGCTCGTCCGCAATAGAATTGGGTTCTCAGATTTGTTGGCTTCATCCAGGCGCGCAGTCATCTTGCGTGAGTGATAGGGCGCAACCCGTCCGTCGTTGGCGCCGGTCATCATCAGGACCGAAGGATATTTAGTTCCATCGACAACGTGATGATACGGGGAGTAAGCATAAAGCGCTTTGAATTGCTCTGGGTCTTTCACCGTGCCGAACTCGGTCACGTTGAACGCGCCGTTCGGCGCCAATTCGACTCGGAGCATGTCGTAAATTCCCACTGAGGAAACGACTGCGCGGAACAAATCAGGATGTTGCGTGATCATCACGCCCATCAAAAGGCCGCCATTGCTTCCACCCTGGATCGCGAGTTTTTCCGGGCGCGTGTACTTCTCTTTGATCAGGTACTCGGCAGCTGCCGCGAAATCGTCAAACACGTTTTGCTTTTTCGTGAGATTGCCGGCCTTATGCCAGTCTTCACCGAACTCGCCACCGCCTCGAATGTTTGCCACCACGTACACGCCGCCGCGATCGAACCAGAGCCGCCGCGTAAAATCAAAGTTGGGCGACATGCTGATTCCGTAGCCGCCGTACGCGTAGAGCAGCGTCGGGTTGTTTCCATCGCGCTTCATTCCTTTTCGAGAAAGGACGTTCAGTGGAATTTTCGTGCCGTCTTTTGAAGTGGCGAACTCGCGCCGCACTTCAATATCAGCAAACGAGACAGGGGACGGGCTCTGCAGGGCCGTCTTTACCGGCTCGGTTTTCCCATTGAGACAATGGAACCACGCCGCCGGGTCGGTGTAGTTCACATCGCGGAACAGGAGCGACCCGTCTTCAAGCGCGAGCAATTCCTGCACAGCAGAGATTTGTGGGGTCGAGATCGTGGTTTCATTCTTGCCATTCAGATCGAAGCGCCGGATTTGCGATGGTCCTCCAAGCAGATCGGCAACATAGAGCGCATCTGTGCTCGGCACGATCTGCTCGATCACCGCTTCCCCGGAAGCAACAATCTCCGCGGCATTTTTCAATTCCGGCACATCGAGCGGCAGACGCAGAATCTTTCCGCGCGGCGCACCCGCGCGCGAAAGCAGATAAAGCGCGTTATCGCGCCCGAGGCGCGCGAGTTTTATCTGATCGCTAAACTGCGTGATCTGCTTCCACGTCCCGTCTGGCCCGAGCAGATAATGCGCGAAATCCCCGCCATCGCCGTTCGCTACAGTCGCGAGAATGTATTTGCCGTCGCGGGAAGCTGCGAGGGTGATCTCTGCGATTCGTGGGAAGTCTTTGCCAATCGAATATGTGTCCTTTGTGTCGGGCGTGCCGAGCTTATGAAAGTAAATCTGCTGATAAAAATTGAGATCAGCATCCGGCCGCTCGCCTTTCCGAGGAAAGCGCGTGTAATAAACCCCGGTCCCATCCGCGTTCCAAGCCGCGCTGCCGCCTGCCGTGGGATATTGGACATGCGCAATCGTGTCCGGCAGCGCTTTGCCCGTCGCAGTTTCGTAAAAGTGAAGTGTACCGTCTTCGCTGCCGCCTTTGGAAAGTGACATGGCGACGTGTTTGCCGTCCGACGACGGCACAAACCAGTCGATCGCTGTCGCGCCTTTCGTGTCGAGGACGTTCGGATCGAGCACTACTTTTTCCGACTTAAGATCGTCCGCCGACGCGAGCGTCACCAACAGCGGCTGTTGTTTCGGCGGCTGGAACTTCATCGCGAACAGAATTCCGGGGCGCGAGACGAGCGAGGAATAGCTCGGCGATGTTTTCGCGTACCATTCTTGTAATTGTTTTTCAATCGCCGCCCGATCGGGGAAGCTGTCGAGATTCTTGCGTGTCTGCTGGTTCTGCGCGTCCGACCACGCCTTCACCTGCGAGTCCTCGTCCGATTCGAGCCACTGATACGGATCTTCCACGGTTACTCCATGGTAGTCGGTGGCGACAGGTTTCTTTGGAGTGTCAGGCGCGCTCTCGGCCAAAGTGGTGTCGTTGAGCGTAAATGCACCGGCGATCACGGCCACAAACAGGAAAAAATTCGCTTTCATGCGGACAGACAATACTCGCGCGCGTTACTGGCGAAAAAGGTTTTACTAGGGCCTGGCCGGCGCTGGTGACGCCTGCGAAGCCACCGCGTACTTTGGCTCCTTTACCTGTTTGCGAACGGCCGCGAACAACCTTCGAATTCCCGTCAGACTTACGCGATTGTCGATGAAGGATGGCAAAGAGCCGCCGCTATCTGTGTAGATGGAATACGTGGCAAGGGTTTTTGCCGGTCCTTGAGGCTCAAGCCGCCAGCCGCCCTCGCAAATTTTTACGCGCACTACACCTTTCTTTTCGGGCGGCCCCAATTCATTCGCTGGCGACCACCGGCTCGTATAGACCACACCATCCGGTACGGGCAATGACTTCTTCGAAACGCGCAGTGTGTAATCACGATCTGCGCAAATCTTTGGCGACAGCCGCTGATACCCAATCATCGTGTCGCCATCTTGTTTAATCAGCCGACATTCCGTCGTGAAAGGCATGAACTTTGGATAATTTTCGAAATCGTCGATCACAGCGCACACAGCACGAGTTGGCGCGTCAATCGGGCCGACTGCCTTGAATTCCTTGTGCGGCGAACCTGGGCGCGGCCGGCTGTAGATTTCAAGATCCTTGTCACGACCCACGAGTTTCCAGCTCGTGTCTGCGCTGCCCGCGTCCGCGCCAGCAACCAGGGCGGGACAGCCGGCAAAAACAATCGACATCAGACCCCGCAAGACTCGCTGACGCACGCGCGATGATACACGTTTCCGGCGCAAGCGCCACAGAGTCGCAAGGTTTTGTCACAGCGTGGACCTCTCGCGAGCCACAGAAATGTTTTGAATCTCCATGAACTCTGCGTTCTCTGCGGTTAGTTGTTGGTTCCCTTATGGATCTTCAGCCCACTGTCCTGATCGTCGACGACGAGAAACATACGCGCGATGGACTGCGGCGTTTGCTCGAGAACGATTACGACGTGTACGTCGCCGCCGATATTGCTGGTGCAATGGACGTGCTGGAGCGCGAGCAGGTCGAAGTGCTGCTTACTGACCTGCGCCTTGGCAATGAAGATGGGATGGTCCTAATCGATCGCGCACTGAAAATGTCGCGTCCGCCGATCTGCATCATGATGACCGCTTACGGCTCGGTCGATGTCGCAGTCGAGGCAATGAAACGCGGCGCTTACGATTTCGTCACCAAGCCGCTGAATCTCGACAAAGTCGAACTGCTCATCGCGCGCGCGGTGCAGAGCCGCAAGCTTGAGCAGGAAAATCGCGCGCTCCGCGAACAGGTGGATGAACGCTACGGACTCGAAAATATCTGGGGCGATTCGCCGGCGTTGCATGAGGTGCTCGAGACAATCAAACAAGTCGCCCCTTCATCGGCCAATGTGTTGATCGAAGGCGAGAGCGGCACGGGGAAAGAACTAGCGGCGCACGCCGTTCACAACCTCAGCCGGCGTAACAAAGCGAAATTTGTGGTTGTACATTGCGCCGCGCTTTCGCCGCAGCTACTCGAGAGCGAATTGTTCGGGCACGAGAAAGGCGCTTTCACCGGGGCGCATGAACGGCGCATCGGCCGGTTCGAACAAGCCAATGGCGGCACACTTTTCCTCGATGAAGTGGCGGAGATCGACTCCAGCACGCAGGTGAAATTGCTGCGCGTCATGAGCGAAGAGCGTGCGTTCGAACGCGTCGGCGGCAACCAAACATTGCGTGCGGATGTGCGCCTGATCGCAGCCACAAACAAAAATCTCGAACAACTCGTGCGCGAGGGAAAATTCCGCGACGATCTTTATTTTCGCCTCAACGTCGTGCGCATCGTTATGCCACCGCTGCGCGAGCGAAAAGAAGACATCCCGATTCTGGTCCGCGGATTTCTGCGCCATTTTTGCAAGGAAAACCAGAAACCGCTTCTCGAACTCGAGCCGGACGCGATGGACGCGCTGTTGACTTACGACTGGCCGGGCAACATTCGCGAGCTGCGCACCGCAATCGAACACGGTGTCGTCATGGCAACCGGCAAACAAATTACGTTACGCGATCTGCCGGTGGCGGTCCGCCAGGCGGCAACGGCAAAATTGCCCGGCGGTGTTTCGCCAACTGAAGCGTTCGGCGAAAAAACCAGCCCGCTCGATCTGCACGAGACGGAAAGGAGATTAATTGCTCAGGCACTCGCTGCCACGAATGGCAACGTCACCGCTGCTGCCAAAAAACTCGGCATCAGCCGCCGCACGCTTCATCGCAAAATCAACGAAATGAATCTGGCGAAAACGGCGTCAAGCAGCGACTTGTAGCGCGAAACCTTTGGGACTCCGACTGCTTGGAATATCAAAACTTTCCCGTTTACGAACGATCTTTCGAGCGTTTCAATTAGGCCGTGACCGAACAGAAAAAAATTTTCGGAACCGATGGGGTGCGCGGAGTCGCAAACGTGGAGCCGGTGACGGCGGAGACGGCGCTGAAACTTGGCCGCGCTGCGGCGTACGTCTTCGCGCAAATGAATCCGCGCAGGACGCCTGACGGGGCGCGACCGAAAATCGTGCTCGGCAAGGACACGCGTCTTTCCGGTTACATGCTGGAAAACGCGCTGGTGGCAGGAATCACTTCGCTCGGAGTCGATGTGCTGGTCATCGGACCGTTGCCTACACCCGGCGTGGCTTACATCACTCGCTCGCTGCGCGCCGACGCCGGCATCGTCCTCTCCGCATCGCATAACCCCTATCAGGACAACGGCATCAAATTTTTCCGGCACGACGGTTACAAGCTGGACGATCAGATCGAGGAAAAAATCGAAAACCTCGTTTTCACTGGCGAGATCGATTCGATTCGGCCGACCGCGAACAACATTGGTCGAGCCACACGAATCGATGACGCGCTCGGCCGTTACGTGGAATTTGCGAAAACTAGTTTTCCCAAGGGAATGTCGCTCGAGGAAATGCGCGTCGCAGTGGATGTGGCAAATGGCGCAGCTTACAAATCGACCCCGTGCGTTTTGCGCGAGCTGGGCGCTGAGGTTGCCGTGGCGCATAACCAGCCGAACGGGATCAACATTAACGACGGCTGCGGCAGCATGCATCCCGAGGAGATCCAGCGCAGTGTCGAAATCAGCGGTGCGGACGTGGGCATCAGTCATGATGGCGATGCCGATCGCGTTCTGCTTTGCGACGAGGACGGCGAGATTGTGGATGGCGATGAAATCCTCGCGATCGCGGCGTTGGACCTTTTGGAATCCGGCCGGCTGGAGCAAAACACTGTCGTGGCAACGGTCATGAGCAACTTCGGTCTGGATGAAGCCCTTGCGGCGCGCGGCGGCAAAGTGGTGCGAACGAAAGTCGGCGATCGTTATGTCATCGAAGAAATGGTGCGGCAAAAACTCAATCTCGGCGGCGAACAGAGCGGTCACGTCATTTTTCGTGACTTCACCACGACAGGCGACGGCATCATTACCGCGCTCCAGATTTTGCGGGTCATGCACAAGACCGGCCAGCCACTGGGCAAGTTGAAGGGCTGCCTGCAAAAATACCCGCAGGCCCAGCGGAATTTGCCGGTGAAAGAAAAGCGCCCGCTGGCCGGCTTGACTGCAGTGATGAAGCTGGTGAACGACGCGGAGAAAGAGCTCTCCGGCAAAGGCCGGGTGCTCCTGCGTTATTCCGGGACGGAGCCAAAAATTCGGCTACTCATTGAAGGGCGCGAGCTCGAGATGATCGATAAGCAAGCGGACCGCATCGCGGACGCGATCCAACGTGAGATTGGAGCATAGGACCCATTACGACAAATGAGCCTCATGCGCGTCATTGAAGCGCTCCTATTTAGCGCGCAAAAACCGCTCTCGATCCGTGAGATTGCGACCGCAATCAAGGGCGCAGAGGACGATCCCGCGGCCGCGAGACCAAACGAGTTCTCGCGCGTGCGCGAAAGCGAAGTTGCCGCGGCGCTCGAACAGTTGAAGATCGAGTACATCGAGCAGCAGCGCGCGTTTCAATTAATGGAGAAGGCGGAAGGCTGGCAGTTGGCAACCGATCCGCAATACGCCCAGTGGGTGCGCCAGCTTTTCCCAGCGCCAAAGCCAGCTCGGTTGAGTGCCCCTGCGCTGGAGACATTGGCGATCATTGCGTATCGCCAGCCGATTACGCGTGCAGACGTAGAGGCGGTGCGCGGCGTGAATATCGATGGCGTGCTGCAAACATTAATAGAGCGCGGGCTGGTCAAAATCGCCGGGCGCTCCGAAATTCCGGGGCGCCCGCTCCTTTATGAAACGACACAGTTTTTCCTCGATCACTTTGGGTTGCGCAGCCTGGAGGAATTGCCAAACGTCGAAGAATTGCGAAACCGGGATTTGCCGGTTGCGCGTCCTGTAGCCAGCATCGGTGATGCCGGCGGACCGGAGTCACCGACCCCGGCTACAACGCCGGAATGACGCGCACCAAGAGATTGGTGCGGTAGCGCACGCGTCTCGCGTGCAACTTCGGATGAGCTTCGCGATCAACTCAGTTTCGAAAGCCATTAAGCGGGCCGTGAATGGCGTTGCGGCGCTGCCAAAGGATTGGACTAATAAGACGCGCTTGGGCTCCGCCGCGGGTGCGTTCGCGGTGAAGATTAGTGCGAATGCAGCAAACTGTCGCGACGATCAGAACGAACTGCGCGCGCCGCATTTTCCAGATGTCACATAACTGTAACGTGCAAAGCAACGGCAGCTTTGACGCTACCCCCGTTTCACCGCTCGCCAGCGGCGCCACAAATATACAGAGACCGGCCCCCCAAGCCTGATCATTCCGGTTCACGAAAGGCTGTGATGTGCCTTATCTGTAACACGCAGGGACTGGCGTGAGAAGCACGTCTTGAGTCACTTTGCGTTCGTCCTGCGAAAACTCTTCGACGCGGCGGCTCAAAAACAAAACAAATGCTTAGCCGATTGCGCGGCTCGCTTTCCGGGAAACGCTCAACGCTAAGCCGTCCCTCAAGCCGGCGCGCCGCCGAGGGCGCCGGGTAGGGGAGGTGTGACCTCGGGGGCTATAACTTGCTTGGGCGGTTTCTCGGCTGGCATTTTCTTGCCGGGCGGCGGAGAAACGCCGGGCGGCGGATTAATCAGGCGGCCGTGGTCGACGATCTCTTTAAGTTGTGAGCCGTCGAGCGTTTCAAATTCCAGCAGCGCCTTTGCGATTGCCTCGAGCTTGTCGCGATTGGCTGTGAGCGTTGCCTTGGCCAGCTGATACGCGTCATCGAGCAGTTTTTTCACTTCCTGATCAATTTGCTCGGCAGTCGCCTCGCTGTAATCGCGCGCGCGCGAAATGTCGCGGCCCAGGAAAACGTAATCCTCGTGATCGCCATATTCGACCATGCCCATCTTCTCGCTCATGCCCCATTCGCAAACCATCCGGCGCGCAATTCCCGTGGCCATTTTGATGTCGCCACGCGCCCCATTTGTGATGTCGCCAAAGATGATTTCCTCCGCAACGCGGCCGCCCATGCTGACTGCCAGACCGGCGAGCAACTCGTTCTTGCGATTGGTGTATTTGTCTTCTTCCGGCAACCACATGGTCGATCCAAGTGACGGTCCGCGCGGAATGATGGTAACTTTGTGGAGCGGTTCCGTGTGGGGAAGTAGTTCGAGCAACAATGCGTGACCCGCTTCGTGATAGGCCGTGTTCGTTTTCTCTTTTTCGCTGAGCGCAAGACTGCGGCGCTCTTTGCCCCAACGAACTTTGTCGCGCGCTTCTTCGAGCTCGGCGAGAGTGATCCCCTTTAATCCCCGGCGCGCCGCGAGCAACGCCGCTTCGTTGATAACATTTGCAAGTTCCGCGCCTGAATAACCGGGTGTGCCGCGCGCGACCACTGCCAGATCGACGCCTTCGGCCAGTTTCACTTTCTTCGCATGCACGCGCAAAATTTCTTCGCGTCCTTTTACATCAGGCAGATTGACCGTGATCTGGCGATCGAAACGTCCCGGGCGCAACAACGCTGGGTCCAGAACATCAGGGCGGTTCGTAGCAGCGATAATGATCACGCCTTCTTGCGTATCGAAGCCGTCCATCTCCACGAGCAACGCATTCAAGGTTTGTTCGCGTTCGTCGTGGCCGCCGCCTACGCCGTGGCCGCGGTGACGCCCGACTGCGTCAATTTCGTCGATGAAGATGATGCACGGCGCGGATTTTTTGCCTTGCTCGAACATGTCGCGGACGCGACTCGCGCCGACGCCAACGAACATTTCAACAAAGTCCGAGCCGCTAATGGAAAAGAACGGAACATCCGCTTCACCTGCGATGGCGCGCGCCAGCAGCGTTTTGCCGGTACCGGGAGGTCCGACCATCAAGACGCCCTTGGGAATGCGACCACCGAGCTTCTGAAATTTTTTCGGGTCGCGCAAAAACTCGACGAGCTCCTGCACTTCGTCCTTGGCTTCCTCGACACCAGCGACATCGCGGAATGTGATCTTGTTTTTGTCGCGGGCTAGCATGCGCGCTTTGGATTTGCCGAAATTAAGAGCGCCTTTGCCAGCCATGCGGATTTGCTGGCGAAACAGGAAATAAAGCACGAGCAAGAAGAGGGCGATGGGCAAAAAACCAACGACGGTCTGCGCGAGCATGTTTGATTCCGTCTTGATGGCGGGTTGCATGCCGGCGGCAGCGAGTTTCTCCTGCAAATTATTTGTGAAGGTCAGATAGATTGTGGTTCGAAACGGCACCGGCTGGGACGGCGCCGCACCGATTCCCTGGCGGATGTAAGCGCCGCGCAGTGTTTGTGTCGGTCGTCCGTCTTCTACCACCAGCTGGAGAGGATAATTCTTGTCGTTAACAATCTGTTTGTTCTCCAGCAGCTCGAGAAAACGGTTGTAAGGCACGTCTTCGACCGGTTGCATTCCTCCCCGGTAAAAGAGCATTGCCATCGCAATCAGACTGAAAGCGATCACGATGAGAATAACGCCGCGCCAATTAAAATTGGGCTCGCTTCCGCGAGATTTATTCTCCTTTTGAGAGTTGTGATCGAACTGAGGCATAAAAACTATTAAATGGGGTTAAAAATTAACATGAACAAATGGCAATGCAAAGCAGGCGAAGGTGTCGCGCGCAAGCTGGCCGCCGCCGCAGCCTTGAAGCAGATCAGAATCGTTTGTCACTAAATCATTAGTCATCCGTTCGAGCTTCGTCGTTCGGTATTTCGTCATTGTTACACTTCTGTATTCGTGGCCGCGCATTGCGTCGCTTGCCGGTTTCGGTTAAAATCTGCACCCTAGTCTTAACATGGCAGAGCTTATTTCATCAGTTGCAGACAAGATCGACCGCGCTGTGCAGCGGGTGACCCCCTTTGCTTATCGAGTGCGACGGACCGGCCGGCGCTGGATGCGCCGGGCAATGCGCAAGCCCCGCAGCGTCTCCGAGGGGCCAAATTTGTTGCCCTTGTTGATCCAGGTACTGGCGAGTTTTACCAAGGCAGACGGGGTCATACTCGAGGAAGAGATCGACTCGAGCCTCGGTTTCCTGCGTTACGATTACCCGGAAGCGGTTTACTCGGAGCTGCGACAGTTGTTCCGGCAAGCGCTTTACGAGCAGCAGGATCTCGCTGCCATGGCTCAAAAGCTCGGCGCGCAACTGAGCACCGAACGCAAGATCATGCTCGGGGTGCAGCTGTACGACCTGATCTCCCAGGCCGGTTTGAAACAGGAACAGGTGGTCGCCTTTTATTCGTTCATGTCGCAGATGGGAATGGCCGCGCAAGCAATCGACATCGTTTATCAACTCAACGCGTCAGAGGATTCGGACCCCTCGATTTATCAGCATGGCGCGTCACCACTGGAATCGCTGTCTTTCGGACCAAATGGCAAGGCAGATATAATATTCAAGAACCTCAGCGAAACCGATTACCTGATGGCATTTCGCTATCACGATCTGATCTTGTTGAAAAATTACAGCGGCCAAAACGTCTCGGTGCGCGGGAGACCCTTGGTGCGCGGCGGGTTCTGCCGAATTTATCCTGGCCAGCGCATTTTGGTAGGCGACCAGGTGCTCAGCTACCAGGAACTCGCGCAGTATTTCAACGCCAAGAAGAACGTTTCGCTTCCACAAATTTTCATCCGTGTGAACAAGGAATCGGATGAAGTGGAACTGGAACGCTCGCGAACGCGTGAAAGTGCGCTGCGGGTCACCTTCGGATTGAACGTACGAGTGAAGGCGTTGCGGGATGTGAATGCCGAGCTCAACGGAGTCAGATTGAAAGCCGGCACACAGGTCGAGGCCACACTCGAGGACAGGATTGTTTTCCATAACGACAGCGAAATGGATTTGAGCGATCTGCGCCGGCGTGCTCGCGCTCTCGGTGGCCGATTCCAGCTCAAGGCCTCCAAATCGGAATATTTGGTGTCGAATGACCCGAGCCGGCTCCAAGCTGACGATATTCTGCTGTCGCCGGGCACCAGCGGCGATGTGGTCTTGAAGATTTTCTGCGACTACGACCAGCGCGTAGGCGTCCTGGAGGTCATCGAAGCGGATCGACCGATCATGGTGGGCGACGAGACCGTGCGCGCGACGGCGCACCTCAAAGACGGCGATACGATTCGAATCGATGTGGGACAGGTTTTGCGGTGCAACTTTTCGGAACGAATCATCGAGGAAGAACGCAACATCATTCGCACCCTCGAGGTAAACGAAGTCACGCACCGATTTGGCAAGGGCGAGACCGGCCTAGAGGGAATATCGTTTGGCATCACACGTGGCGAGCTTGTTTGCGTGATGGGTGCGAGCGGTTCCGGAAAGAGCACACTGCTGCGAGTGCTTGCCGGTCAGCTGCAGCCAACCAGCGGAGATGTCATCCTCAACGGCCAGTCGCTTTATCAGAATCTCGACGTCTTGAAGCAGTACGTCAGTTATATGCCCCAGCAGGACGCCTTCGACGAACACCTCACAATCGGTGAGAACCTGATGTTTGCGGCGGCGATTCGCGCGCCGCACCTCTCACGGCGCGATCGCACCCGGCGCCTCGATGCAAAACTAGTTGAGCTCGGATTGGGCGAACGGCGTGATGCGGTCGTCGGCAGCCCGGAGAGCAAAACGCTGAGCGGTGGCGAGCGGAAACGCCTCAACATCGGACTCGATATGATCGGGATCTCCGATGTTTATTTGTTCGACGAACCGACTTCCGGCCTTTCCTCAAAAGATTCCGAGCATGTCATGGAAATCATTCGAGGCCTGGCGCACAACAAAATCGTCATGGTCACGATTCACCAGCCTAGCTCGAAACTATTTCAGATGTTTCACAAAGCGATCCTGCTCGACAAAGGCGGGCGCCTCGTCTTTTTCGGAACTCCGTCAGACATGTTGCGCTATTTTGCGGAGGCGGAACACCAACATCAGTTCGGGGCCGAATTAGGAGCATGTCCATCATGTGGAACGACCCGGCCGGAATTTATTTTTGATGTGCTTGAGACGCCGCTGCGCGATTTAAGCGGAGATATCATTTACGAGGAAAACAGCCGCGGTCAGCTCGTGGCGTCACGTCGTTATTCGCCGGAATTCTGGCGCGACAAGTATGAGGCGTTCCGACTGATTCAGGACGTCAAGCAAGTTTCTCTGCGTCAGGAGCCGGCTGCACCGTTAACGATCGCACCCGTTCAAAAAAAGCGGCTCCCAGTCCGCTGGCATGATGAGTGGACGCAGTTTCGCACGCTGCTACGCCGTTCTTTTCTGAGCAAACTGCGCAACAGCGCCAACCTCGTTATCACGATTGGGGTTTCGCCCGTGCTCGCTCTGCTCATTGCCACGATCCTGCGCTATTCAGAGAACGGGACATACGATTTCGCTTCTGCCTATCATATCCCGACGTTTTTGTTTCTCGGTCTCATCGTGGCGATGTTTCTTGGCCTGACTAACAGCGCCGACGACATCATCCGGGATCGGCCTGTGCTGCAACGGGAGCGCAACATCAAGGTTCGATTGTCTTACTACGTCGTTTCGAAGACTCTCACGCTCGGGGTGTTTGCCCTTATCCAGTGCATTCTGTTTGTTCTAATCGGCAATTCTCTGCTCCAAATCCGCGGCATGTTCTGGATAGATCTCGGGATCATGTTCATGACCGCGATGAGTGGCGTAGCGCTGGGTCTGCTCATCTCTTCGCTAGTGGCCGATCCGAAGACGGCGGCCAATATCGTTCCGCTCGTTTTGATTCCGCAGATCATCATGGGTGGTGCTCTCATCAAATACGAAGACATGAACCGGAACCTTGGTCTGCTTTATTCGCTTTCACATTGGATTTCCGAACATCCGAGCACGGACAAGACACTGAAAACCGAGAGCAAACTGCAGGTACCATTGGTCTGCCAGTTCATCGCCATGCGCTGGTCGTACGAAGAGATGGTTGTCGCCCAGGCCAAACTCAATCCGCTCACGCGGCGGCAAGATCGGGCTAATGATGAAATTCAAAAGCTTGCGCCCAAAGCGAACACGGCGGCGGAACGCGGACGTCTCAATGACTTAAAGGACGTCCTGGCATTGCTCTCTGGCCTCGAAGCGCATTCCGCGAAGGAGGTCGATCGTTATCTAAAGCTGGTCGACCCTGTCATTTTCGGGAGACAGGGATTTGATCGGTCGCTCTTCAAGGACGCGAACGGCCCGGTCACGGCCGAACAAATCTATGTGAACCAGAAAGTGTCCGACCTGATCTCAAAGGCTGAGATGGAACAGAACGATTATCGCCGCGGCAAAAAACCCAACGTGTTCTTCGGCCTGCAGAAACGTTATTTCGGATTCAAAATTGGTGTGTTTACATTTAACACTCTGGTTCTGGTTGTATCCACACTTGGATTGCTTGTTGGGCTGCATTGGATTTTGCGAAAGCAATTGGAAGTGGTGCGAAGAACCTAATTCGGACTTTTATTGACACCCTGCTTCAGCGGGGTGGCATTGCTGTAGCGAGCTTGGAAACCGCTTTTGCGGTTTGCCTACATTCGGGGAACCGCTAGAGCAGTTTGGGAACTTAATTCGCGCCTCGCAACCAGCTAAAGCAGGGTGTTAATGAAAGGTTGCTCCAGCGACGTTGCTGAGGAAAATACAGGCCACCATGAGCAAAGAAAAAAGTATTACTGCGCGCCTTATCGTCGCTGCAAGCGAGACCGACCCAGACATGCTTTACGCCACGAAGTTTTGGGCGCCTGATCCGTTCATTTTTCTCCAACGCCGCGGCAAGCGGACGCTGGTCTTGAGCGATTTGGAAATCGATCGAGGCCGCAAACAAGCCGACGCAGATGAGTTCGTCATGTTCAGCGAAGTTGAGAACGAAGTGCAGGGAAAATCCAAAAAGGCGCCGCCCTACGAGAAAGTTCTCGCCCGTTTTCTCAAGAAACGCGGCGTGAGATCCGCAATTGTTCCCGCAAATTTCCCACTTCGCTACGCGGAGGAACTTGCAGCGAACAAAATCCGTGTTCGCGCAACGAACGGAATCTTCTGGCCGGAGCGTGAAGCGAAATCAGACAAGGAAGTCGAAATGATGGGACATGCCTTGCGAATCACTGAAAAGGGGCTCAAACGCGCGATTGAAGTGCTGAAGCAATCCAAACCCGGCTCCGGAAAACGATTACGCTGGAATGGTAAAACGCTGACTTCCGAAATGCTCCGGGCCGAAATTGATTCCGCGATTTTACGCGCGGGCGGCATTCCCAATGGGACAATTGTCGCCGGTGGCGATCAGGCGTGCGATCCACATGAACGCGGCTTCGGACCGCTGTACGCCCATTCATTGATTATTCTGGATGTGTTTCCGCGTGACGCGAAGACCGGATATTTTGGCGATATGACACGCACTGTGCTGCGCGGGCGCGCGAGCGACGCGCAACGACAACTCTGGGAAACTGTGAAAGGCGGACAAGCGCTAGCCCTAAGGAGAATCAAAGCTGGCGTTGACGGGATGACGATTCACAAGGCGATCCAGGAATTTTTCGCCAACCGCGGTTTTCCGACCGAGATTCGCAAGGGCAGACGAGTGGGATTCTTTCACGGCACCGGGCATGGTCTGGGCCTGGAGATTCATGAGCATCCGCGTTTGCAGAAAGTGACGCTGAAAGATCGGCAAGTGCTCACAGTTGAGCCGGGGCTTTATTATCCCGGGCTCGGTGGAGTGCGCCTCGAAGATGTGGTTTTGGTTACCAAAACGGGGTGCAGAATTCTGTCCCGATTTCCTAAACAGTTGGAAATTTGATCGGATTTCAAGGAGCGGCGGCCTGGGCGACCGTGAATGCTTTCGGGGCTGGGAAGCCGCTGCTCCTTGCTGCAAATGAACGCGCAGCGTCTCTCGGCGTCTAATTTCCCTGCGGCAAAGTGACAATTCGCTTTGCCGCGCTAAATTAAAATCGACATGTTTTCTCCATACGGTTTTGGTCTTGGATCTCACTGGCTGCTCTACATCGGCGTCCCATTGATCCTCGGGATTTGGGCGCAGATTCGGGTGACCAGTGCGTTCCGAAAATGGGGCGAGGTGCGGGCGAGCTCGAACATCACCGGTGCGGAGTGCGCGCAGGAAATTCTGCGGGCGGCCCAAATACCTGATGTGGAAGTTGTGGAGACAAACGATTTTCTTGGGGACCATTACGATCCGAGGGACAAGAAACTGCACCTGTCGAGCAATGTTTATCATACGCCGTCAGTCGCGGCACTAGGCATTGCCGCGCATGAGACCGGCCACGCCATTCAGCACGCGAGGGCATACGCGCCACTGAAAGCACGAATGGCCATTGTGCCTGTGACGATGATCGCGTCGCAACTGTTGCCGTTCATCATTATCGGCGGCCTTTTCTTTAGGATCACTGGTCTCATCACGCTTGGGATTTACTGCTATTTGGTCCTGGTGGTTTTCCAATTGGTTACGTTGCCGGTGGAATTCGACGCTTCACGCCGAGCGAAAATTATTTTGCGTGAGATGGGAATCGTGCAGCCAGGACAAGAGGCTGCCGGTGTGAACAGCGTTTTGAACGCGGCGGCGCTCACTTACATAGCGGCATTTATCGCTGCGCTGGGCAACTTGCTCTGGTTAATGTCGCTCCGCGATCGGCGGTGATCGAGCGGAGCATTATTGCCAAAGATGAATACCTCAGTCGCGTTGCCTGCTCGCCGGATCTCTGATTTGTTGTCGTCCGGTCTCGAAGCTCGTGCTAAATCTAAGCGCGAGGCGATGGACCAACCGAGAACCGACCCGGATCAGGAGTTGGTGAAGCGCACGCAAGCGGGTGATGCGGGCGCTTTCGACGAGCTAGTCATCAAATACACGCCGCGTCTCTATGGTCTCGTCTACAACATGACCTCGAACCACGAGGACACGAATGACCTTTTACAGGACATTTTCGCAAAAGCCTACAAAGCAATCCGCGGGTTCCGCGGCAAATCTTCCTTCTACACATGGATCCATTCCATCGCGGTGAACATGACGCTCAATTTTCTCAAGAAGCGCGGTCGCCGGTTTCAATTGAGTCTGGATGATGTGGATGCGAGCGTTCAAAACGACAAGGAATTCCTGGAATTAACGGCGACGAGCAGTCCCGTGCGCGAAGCGGATCTCTCCGAGCTGCAGCGAAGATTGAACGAGGCCATGATGAAATTGTCTGATGAACACAGAGCCGTGGTGACCATGTTCCATATTCAAGGGATGCCCCACGCGGAGATCAGTAAAATCTTGCGTGTCTCAGAAGGAACAGTACGTTCGAGGCTCTTCTATGCGAATCGTCAGTTGCAAAATTACCTGGACGAATTTAGGAAAAATCCTGTCTCTTAATCCGCTCTCAAAAAATGGACGAATTCAACGATAGCGAAATCGCGAGGCTGCTTCGGTTGAAGCGCTACGAGCAACCGCCGCCCGGATACTTTGAGAATTTCCTGCACGAATTTCATCGCCGGCAGCGCAATGAATTGCTTCGCCAGCCGCTTTGGCGCATTTGCCTGGAACGCGCTCAAAACTTCATGTTGCAGCTAAATGTTCGTTCTTTGACCTCCTATCCTGCTGCCGTCAGCGCGGTCCTGGTTTGTGCCGCAGTAATTTCAGTAAAGATTTATCAGCAACCCGAGACGGCTCGCGTCGCTCTCCAGAGTCCGCCAACCATATCGGTGCCGGCGAGTGCCGAAGGGGAATGGAACCTTGCGTCTCCGGTCGCCACGCAGATTCTCAGGACGCAGCCGGTTCGCAGTTTTCATGAAAGCGCCCAGACTCACCGAGCCGCACCCCCGCGTTACGTGCTCGATAGCGTCCCCGTGAGTTATGAGCCCACTTTCAGATTCTAAGCGCAGCATAGTTGCACTCGCCCTGATCTTCCTCTCAGGCGGGAGTTTTCTCTTTGCGCAGGAGCAGTCCGCTACGCCAGCCAGTGATCAGAGAGATCTCTTTGAGCGTGCTATTGCGCAGGCGGAGTCGACCAGAGCAATTAGCGCTCAGTTAAAAGATATCTTCCAGCGCGCCGCCAAAGCAGTGGTGAAGATTCATGGCGTCGATGAACACAGCGAAATTTGCGGCACCGGATTTTTCATCGACCCGACAGGCACGCTTTACACCGCATATACAGTGGGAGGCGAAGCAGGAAATTTCACAATCGAATTCGGCGGTAAAAAATATCCGGCGCGCCAGCTTTTGGCAGACATCCGCAGCGGGACAGCCATGTTAAAAATAGATGCGGCCACGCCGGCTCTGCCGATTGGAAAATCTGAAGAACTGGGACCCGCGAGCCCCGTCGTGGCAATCGGTTATCCTTTAGATTTACCCGAAACTCCGAACTGCGGAATGGTCGCAGGGTTCGATCAGAAATATCTTGGCCGTTATTTTTCCACCACTCACTTGCGTGTGAACCTGCCGACACAACGTGGGGAAGCCGGGGCGCCGCTCTTTAACATGAAAGGCGAGGTTGTTGGCATCGTAGTCAGCAGACTCGAGAACACCTCCGCGTGTTATGCGGTGCCGATCGAGGCGGCGGAAAAAATCCGCAGCGACTTTGTTCGTTTCGGTGAGGCCAGACACGGCTGGGTCGGGATCAATGTTTCGGAGGCCGCTGAACCGGTGGAAGGTTCCCGCGCGGAAATGACCCAGATCATGGAAGACACTCCAGCCGCCCGTTCCGGGATCAAGCCGGGGGACATTCTCCTACAAGTTGGCCGCAAAAAAGTGACCCAACCAGAAGATGTGCTGGATGCCTCGTTCTTCATTACTGCGGGCGACACCGTCCCGATCACAGTAATGCGGGGCGATCAAAAGATGATTTTCCATGTCCATGCTACCCTTCATCCAGCCAGTCGAACTGGAGTGATGGTTGCCTCTCCTGCCACACCGCTGAATCAGGCGATTCCGCTCTCACTCGGCTCCGAGGTCCCTCGCAGGCCGTAGCAAGAAGTAGTTCCTGGACTGAGTTGATAGTCTCCTCTGCAGTGCATCTGCGGTAATAAATGGAGCGTTTCTAACGTCAGAGCATTTTGCGGAACGCGGCTTCATCGAGAACTCGGACGCCGAGTTCTTTCGCCTTGTCGAATTTGCTGCCTGGTTCGGAGCCTGCGAGGACGTAATCCGTTTTCTTGCTCACGCTGCCGGTGACATGCCCGCCGAGCGCTTCGATTTTTTCGGTGGCTTCTTCGCGCGTCATTGAAGGTAGCGTCCCGGTCAAAACGAATGTTTTTCCGGCCATAGGCAATTCGGCTGCTTTCTTTGCTGAAACTCTTTCGCTCTTTGGGTGAATTCTTAGCTCGTTTAATCGGCGCAGAATTCTTTTGCCGCCAGTCGACGCGAAGAAGTCGAGGACGCTCTCTGCGACTACTGGCCCCACTTCGGTGACAATGCCGCCCTTTCCCATCTTGCTCTTGGATGGTTTGGCAAAACCGGCTTTGATTAATCGTTCGGCGATCTCGTTAGCTGATTCTCCGCGCTCCCGCTTTTCGTGATACTCCAACACGCCACGCAACAATTCTGAATGCGCCACGTCATGGATCGTATTGTGAAATCGGGCCAGCTCCATTGCAGTTGTTTTTCCGACGTCGGGAATAGCCAGAGCAAAAAGCCACCGCGACAGCGGCAAAGTCCGGGCGCGCTCGATTGCGTTGACTGCCTTGGTCGCGTTCTTTTCGCCGAAAAGTCGCGGCGCTTCTTCGGTGCCGAGATTTAATTTGGCGACCTGTTCGGTCTTTAGCTCAAAAAGATCGAGCGCCTCGCGCACGAGGCCGCGCTCAACGAGTTTGTCGGCCACAATTCCACCGACACTCTCGATGTCCAGCGCGCCGCGTGCCGCGAAAAATTCCACGCGCCGGGTCGTCTGTGCCGGGCACTGAAGATTTTCACAGCGCCACGCGACGAATTGGGGGTCACGCTGGATGGGACCGCCGCACACGGGACACTTGCCATGAACGTGTGCAGCAAAGTCGAACGGCTTTACATCGCGCGGACGCTTCGATTTGACGACTTCAACTACGGCGGGAATTACTTCGCCTGCTTTTTCGATCACGACTGTGTCACCGATTCGGATATCTTTGCGTTTGATTTCGTCTTCGTTGTGCAACGTTGCGCGACCAACCGTGCTTCCGCTCACGAACACGGGCTCCAGCACCGCCACTGGCGTGAGAATTCCAGTGCGCCCAACCTGAATTACGATGTCCTTGAGACGCGTCTCAACACGTTCGGCTGCATACTTGTAAGCGATCGCCCAGCGCGGCGATTTGGCGGTGAACCCGAGGCGTTCTCTCTGTGCGAATGAATTCACCTTCACCACGGCGCCGTCCGTTTGATAAGCGAACTTATGACGAATGCCGTCCAGTTCGTGAATGGCATCCAAAATTTCCTTGACAGAATTGGCCACCCACCACCGCTCGGTGACTGGCAACCCGAGTTTCTTGAGCACCAGAAAAATTTCGGAGTGAAGATCGACATCCACTCCTTCAATTGCTCCGGTTCCGTAAAGCACGATTCCGAGCGGGCGTTTAGCCACGATCGCTGGGTCGAGTTGCTTGAGCGAGCCGGCTGCGGCGTTGCGGGGGTTTGCAAACTGTGGCAGCCCTTCCTTCTTGCGTTCCTCGTTTAGTTCTTGGAAGCCTTTTCGGTCCATGTAAACTTCGCCGCGCACTTCCAGAAGTTTCGCCGTACTACCACGGAGCCGCTCCGGCACTGAGCGGATTGTCCGGACATTCTGCGTAATATTGTCGCCCACATTTCCGTCTCCGCGCGTCGCCGCCTGACGTAACCTGCCGTTCTCGTAAACGAGCGAAACCGCGACGCCGTCCACTTTTGGCTCGATCACGACCGGGATCTGCTCGTTTGGTACGAGCCGCCGGATGCGAGCGTAAAAGTTTTTCAATTCGTCTTCCGAGTAAGTGTTATCGAGGCTGAGCATCGGAATGAGATGCGAGACCTGCTCGAAGGCCTTGAGCGGTGTTCCGCCCACACGCTGCGTCGGGGAGTCCGGCGTAACAAGATCAGGGAATTGCGTCTCCAGAGCGATCAGTTCCTTGTAAAGCCGGTCGTACTCGTGATCGCTAATTATCGGCGTAGCTTCGTCGTAATAGAGGCGGTCGTGCTTGCGGATCTCGTCTCGCAGCTGCTCGAGACGCTTTGCAGCTTGCGCTTCGTCTTTGGCCATGAAACACGATACAAACGGGCAAAAGCTCGGCAATCGCACGGCGGCAATGCAAGCGGTAGGGCGGGTCCGATGGATCGGGGCACGCCGTTCTGTTTGCAATAACAGCGGCGCCACGGTAGGGCGTGCGCTCCCGCGCGCGCCGATCCGGGCCCGGGACCGGCTGGCAGGGGACTGCCCGCCCTACCGTGACGCGGCCTGCCTACACTGCGCTTTCAAAATCGAGCAAGAACAGCTAAGCATTTAGGAAGTGATGAAACCCGGCGAGCGCATTCTCGGGGTCGAAGGTGGCGGCACGAAAACCGCCTGGGTACTCGTAGAACCCGTAGTCCCGACAGGTCGGGATGATCCCGGCTGGGAATTTCACGTGATCGACCAAGGAAAACTGCCCCCATCGAATTTTCGCCTCACGACGCCCGAGCGTCTGCGCGTGATTTTTGCGGAGCTGCCAAAGCAAATTGATCGCGCGGGAGTTTTCCTCGCCGGTTGCGGCACCGAGCAGGATAGGCGGTTGCTCAAGGAAATCTGTCTCGAGATCTGGCCAAATGCTAAAATCGTTACGGGTAGTGACCGTCAGTCCGGTTTGGCGGCGGCGCTTGACCATGGAGATGGCGTCGTCGTCAATGCGGGAAGTGGGTCGTCGGTGACTGGACGGCGCGGCGACCACATCGAGAGGGCTGGAGGCTGGGGGCACATCCTGGGTGACGCCGGCGGCGGTTATTCTCTCTCCATTCAAGCGCTCCGGCTGATCTTGCGCGAACACGATTTGCATCGTGGCGCCATCGAGTTCACTGCGAAAGTCCTGCACGCGCTTTCATTGAACAATCTGGATGAACTGGTTCGCTGGGTTCGCAGGGCGAACAAAATGGAGATCGCGATGCTCGCGCCGGTGGTCTTTGACGCCGCAACTGCGGGCGATCCACGCATGATGGAGATCATCGAGAAAGGCGCGCGCGTCCTGTGCGAATACACCGAGGCGGTCGCGTCACGCCTGCATGTGCTTGCGCCAAAAGTCGCGCTGATGGGCGGCCTTTTTTATCGAGACTCCATCTACACGCACGCGTTCCGGCGCAGACTAAAGAAGAACCTTCCCGACGCTCGCGTGGCAATTGCCGAGCGAGCTCCTGAACTGGGCGCGGCATGGCTGGCGGCAGAAGCGGGCGAGCATGCCGTGTTTCACCTGCAACCGTCACAAAGGCAAATCGACAGTTTGGCTGCCGCTTTAACCGAGCAACGCAACCCTCGCTCGGAGAATCTGGAAAAAATGAGCGGACGAGAGTTGGTCCAAGTTTTTGTCGAGGAAGAGAAGTTCGTCCAGGCGGCATTGCGCGCGGCGGCTGCCGAGCTGACCATGGCCGTTGAAATCGTGGCCGAATCGCTGCGAAATGGCGGCCGGTTGTTCTACGTTGGTGCCGGGAGCAGCGGGCGCATTGGCGTTCTTGATGCGAGCGAAATTCCACCGACGTTTGGCGCGCCACGTGAGCTTGTGCAGGGAGTAATCGCGGGCGGCGTGACTGCACTTTATCGCAGCGCGGAGGGCGCGGAAGACGACGAAACTGCTGGCGCATTGGCCATGGATGAGCGGCGAATAAAAAATCCCGATGTTGTGATCGGGATTTCGGCCAGCGGCAGAACGCCATTCGTGCTCGGAGCGCTTGCGCGCGCAAAGCAGTTAAGCGCCAAGACGGTTTTGCTCACGTCTAATCCAACTGTAGCCGGTGGCGCTGACGCCGGCCAGCCGCGATCCCCGATCGCGGCTACAGTTCTCGATCTGGTGATCACGCTCGCAGTTGGGCCGGAAATTCTTACCGGATCAACAAGGTTGAAAGCCGGTACCGCGACAAAGGTCGCGCTCAACATCATTAGTACCGGCGCTATGATTGCGCTTGGTAAAGTGCGCGGCAATTTGATGGTGGATCTGCATACCACTAGTACGAAGCTGCGCGATCGCGCTGTACGCGTGGTCGCTGAGCTGACCCAATGTGATTACAGTTCCGCACGCGAAAAACTCGAAGCGAACGGGTGGAATCTCCGTAAGATCCTACGCGAAATCGGCAAAAAATAGGCGTCATGGTGTTTTGCGTCGCGTTGGGTCTCCGCAGTGTCGAACGCCGGGGCAGATATTTCTTCCTTCGGTCATCTTCGCCAAAGCGTCACAGAAAATTTACATTTCGATAAGCGCAACAGAACTGCCTCGCGCGAAGGTAGGTATGACTTAACCGAAAGGAAACCTCTATGCTGTGGACAATATTTGTGATCTTGCTGGTGCTCTGGCTGCTTGGCTTCATCGGACATTTTGGTGGCGGGCTCATTCATTTGTTGCTCGTTATCGCTGTCATCGTGCTCATCATTAACCTTGTGAGCGGTCGCCGATCTTTGTAGTTAGAGCAAGCAGCTAGCCGTAGTCGCCGAAAATGACCGGAGCCATGTTGTCGCCTTTAGTCTTAAACCACCGTCGTTGAATTTGATAAGCGCAACAGTGATGTGGAAGACGAAGCAACGTATGACTTAACCAAAAGGAAACCTCTATGCTGTGGACAATATTTGTAATCTTGCTGGTGCTCTGGCTCCTTGGACTCGTCAGCTCCTATACCCTGGGCGGATTCATTCACATTCTGCTCGTCATTGCGATTGTGGTGCTGATCATTCAGTTGATCTCAGGCCGGCGGCCATTGTAAGCTCGCATTAATGAAACCAGCCGGCATTGTCGGCATCATTCTGATCGTTATCGGACTCATCGGCTTTGCTTGGGGAGGTTTCGGTTGGACGACGCAAAAGAAAGATGCCCAGCTAGGCCCACTTGAAATCACGCACAAGGAGAGTCACGGGATTGCTTTTCCGCCGATTGCGAGCGGACTCTGTCTCGTCGGCGGGATCGTGCTGATGGTCGTTGCCAGCCGAAAAAGTTAGCCGCGCAATTTGCTTTCAGATCAACACCGATTCTGATTGAATCTGGCGCGTGGCAGGCGTCAGAAATCGGCGGGCAATTCGCTGGCTGCGATCGCAGCTTCCAGAATTAGTAGCCAGCGGCGTGATCAGCTCTGAAAACGCTCGAGCAATTGACGGCTATTACGAGCATGATCAACCCCGAGTCAACTTCGCGTTCGTTATATTGGCAGCGGTCGGGTCGGCGTTAGTTGCCGCGGGAATCATTCTGCTCATCGCGCACAATTGGGATGACTTAAGCCGCGCCACCCGCACAGGAGTCGCTTTCCTGCCGCTTCTCATCGCGCAAGCTTTGGTCGTGTTCACGTTGATGCGGAGGAATGAATCGCGGCCGTGGCGCGAAGCGGCCGCCATTTTCGATGTGGCGGCAGTAGCCACAGCTATTTCGCTGATCAGCCAAACGTATCAAGTGCAGGGAACCTTCGCCGACTTCATGCGCACATGGTTGTTATTGAGCATCGTGATCGTTTATCTGTTACGCACCAGTCTTGGCGCGATTGCGTATGTAATTGGCTGCGTTCTGTGGCTGTTTGCGCGGTGGGGAACCGCTTCGTCGGCAGGAAACCCGATGCTTTTCTGGTTTCTTTTGACGCTGGTGATCCCGTATGTTGCGATTCGTTTTCGGTCTGATTGTGACAGCCGGGAAACGACCACACTCGTAATCACCGTGGCGCTCGCGGCAATGTTCGGCGTTGGCGCCACTGCAGATTTCGCAGACGCCAATGTCGGCGCAATCGCGTATGCGGGACTGGCGACAGCGATTTATCTCTGCGGAATCAAATTTTTCCCGCAGCCGGCTGGACGTTTGCATTTGCTCGCATTGCTCGGTGGAATTGCGATCGGTGTCGTTACGATTGTGCTCAGCTTTGAATCAAACTGGCACATGACGTACCGTGTCGCGTCGGTTCCACGCACTTCGGCGGCGAATCTGGCAGTGGTTGTCGAACTGCTATTTCCAATTGCTGCTGTTTGTCTGGCGAGTTTCGATCTTCTGCGTCGACGTGCTGAGTTTAGTCTTTCAGCGGCTCTTTTTCCGATCGTCACCGCCATCGCGTGGGCCATCACTCATCTGTGCGAATTTCCAAACGACAGATGGCGAAGCACACGCTGCTCGTTCGCAGCTGGCACGGTCATGAACTGCTACGCGCTCTTGCTCGGGATCGACATTCTCGCCCGCGGCATCCGCACAAATAGCATCGCCCGCGCAAACTTTGGGCTTCTACTGATCGCTGCGCTGGCGATCTGCCGTTTCTTTGATAATGACCTCAGCTTTGTCGCTCGCGGAGTCGGCTTCATCATTGTGGGCGTGGGATTTCTCGTTGCCAACTTGCTGTTGTTTAAACGACGGACCGCATCATGAAGATGTTACGGATTCTGATTTTCGGCGTGGTGGCTCTTGCGCAATTAGCCGTGCCGGCCACGATGGTCTGGCAACGCGACCAAACCCTTAAACAGGGTCGCGTCTGGAAATTCCGCACTGCGCCCGTTGATCCGGTCGATGTGATCCGCGGCCGATATATCGCGTTACGTTTCACTGCGGAGGAATTCGCTGCGCCTGCGAAATTCGAAGCAGGCAATAAGCCCGTGTACGCTGTGCTCAAGCAAAGCACAGATGGTTTTGCCGAGATTGACCATCTTACAACCGAAGCGGCGGGAACCGACGATGCCGTTCCGGTTGAATCAGTCTGGTGGTGGGGAGGCAAACAGCAGGTGCGTTTCCCGTTCAACAAATTCTGGGTTGCCGAAGCAAACGCAGCCGCAGCGGAACGCGCATATGTGGAGAACAATCGCCGCGACAATCAGAATGCCTACGTCACAGTTCGCGTGCGCCGTGGGGACGCAGCCCTCGATCAGCTCTACATCGATAACCAGCCGTTATCTGAGTATCTCCGCGCGCATTCGCC
>Ga0193729_1000269_pt1 | contig 26506 bp, 26 predicted proteins | sample U1c2metaG_FD_143036 | JGI IMG/M metagenome (GOLD analysis project Ga0193729, IMG submission 143036) | Soil microbial communities from a riparian zone of the East river system, Colorado, United States - U1c2 | ecosystem: Environmental > Terrestrial > Soil > Riparian zone | place: USA: East River...
ATCAGGTCATCGGTGAATTCGCCCTTCTCATTCAGGGTCGCATTCGCCTGCGCGATCACGTACTGGCCTTCTTCGATGGCCGACAGGTAGTCGATCTTGTCGGTCACCTTGCCGTTGGCGACGCGCCGATACGGAGTCTCGAGGAATCCGTAATCGTTGGTACGCGCATACACGGCCAGCGAATTGATCAAACCGATGTTCGGACCTTCCGGCGTTTCGATCGGGCATACCCGGCCGTAATGCGTCGGATGCACGTCGCGGACTTCGAATCCGGCTCGCTCGCGCGTCAGGCCGCCTGGGCCAAGCGCAGAAACGCGGCGCTTGTGCGTGACTTCCGACAGCGGATTGTTCTGATCCATGAACTGCGAGAGCTGCGAAGAACCGAAGAATTCCTTCACCGCGGCCGCAACCGGCTTCGCGTTGATCATTTCCTGCGGCATGATCGGCTCGCTTTCGGCGATCGTCAGACGCTCCTTCACGGCGCGCTCGACCCGAACCAAACCGATGCGGAAGGCGTTCTCCGCCATTTCACCGACGCTGCGAACGCGACGATTGCCCAGGTGATCGATGTCGTCCACATGGCCATTGCCGTTGCGGATGTCGATCAAAGTCTTCATGACCTCGATGATGTCTTCTTTGCTCAAGACGCCCGAGCCGGTGATTTCCTCACGGCCCACGCGGCGGTTGAACTTCATGCGGCCAACGGGCGACAGGTCGTAGCGCTCGCCGTTGAAGAACAGATTTTGAAACAGGTTCTCGGCCGCATCCTTGGTCGGCGGCTCGCCGGGACGCATCATGCGATAGATTTCCACCAGCGCCTCGAGGCGCGTCTTGGTGGGATCGATGCGCAAGGTGTCGGAAATGAACGGACCACGGTCCAAATCATTGACGTACAGCGTCTTGACCTCGGTGATGCCGCTCTCGATGAGCTTGGCCACCGTCGGCACCGTGAGGATCTCATTGGCCTTGGCCAGGATCTCGCCGGTCTCGGTGTTGACGATGTCGTGCGCCAGGACTTTGCCCTGCATGTATTCGGTGGGCACGGGCAGGCGCTTTATGCCGGCTTCCTCGAGTTCCTTCACGTGGCGTGCGGTGATGCGACGCCCCTCTTCGACGATGACCTTCTTGCCGACGCGGATTTCGAACGCCGCCGTCTCGCCGCGCAAGCGCTGCGGAACGACTTCGAATTCGATTTCCTTCTTCGACAGATAAAAAGAATTCTTCTCGAAGAAGATGTCGAGAATCTGTTCCTCGGTGTAGCCGAGCGCACGCAAAATGATGGTCACCGGCAATTTGCGGCGCCGATCGATGCGCGCGAACACGCAGTCCTTCGGGTCGAACTCGAAGTCCAACCATGAGCCGCGATACGGAATGATGCGGGCGGAGAACAGCAATTTGCCCGAGGAATGGGTCTTGCCGCGATCGTGATCGAAGAACACGCCGGGGCTGCGATGCAGCTGCGACACGATGACGCGCTCGGTACCGTTGATGATGAACGTACCGTTATCGGTCATGAGCGGCAGTTCGCCCAGGTACACTTCTTGCTCGCGCACGTCCTTGACCGGCTTCTTGGCGCCGCTGGCTTCCTTGTCGAGCACCACGAGGCGCACTTTCACGCGCAGCGGAGCCGCATAGGTCAAGCCGCGCAATTGGCATTCCTTGACGTCGAATACCGGCTCGCCCAAGCGATAGCTCACGTATTCGAGCGTTGCGTTCCCGGAATAGCTGGAAATGGGGAATACGCTGTCGAAAGCGGCGTGCAAGCCGATTTCATCGCGCTTCGATTCCGCAGTATCCGCTTGCAAGAATCGCCGGTACGAATCCAATTGGATCGCCAGCAGGTATGGCGTGCCGAGAATGCTCGGACGCTTGCCAAAGTTCTTACGGATGCGCTTCTTTTCGGTGAACGAATAGGCCATGAGATGATCACCCTTCCTAGGCGCTTACGCGCCAATTTCCAGGCGCCTGCGCGCCAATTTCCAGGCGCTTGCGCGCCACATTTAACGGGGCCTAAGCGGCCCTGCCTGATAGTTGCCCGCTGCGCGAGCAAAAAATCGAAATCAAGATCAACATCAAAGGCGCAGCCGACGGCTGCCGCTTAATTGCGGCAACCATCGAACTGCGTATCTCGGCAATTATCACTACTTGATAGCAGCCTTGGCGCCCGCGGCCTCGAGCTTCGTCTTGATCGCCTCGGCGTCCGCTTTCGGAATGCCTTCCTTGACCGTCGAAGGCGCGCCCTCGACCAAGTCCTTGGCTTCCTTCAGGCCCAAACCCGTGATCTCGCGGATGACCTTGATGACGCCGACTTTGTTGGCGCCGAATTCGGTCATTGTCACGGTGAACTCAGTCTGCGCTTCCGCAGCCGGAGCCGCTGCGCCGCCGCCGCCCGCCGCAACCGCTGCCACAGGAGCAGCCGCAGTGACGTTGAACTTCTTTTCCATGTCGGCAATCAGCTCGACCACTTCCATGACCGTCATCTTGGAAATTGAGTCGAGGATTTCGTCTTTAGTAACAGCCATTATCGTCTCCAAATAAATATGGGTTTGATAAACCCGAATCAGGATTAATTCGTCGCCGCCTGCGCCGCACCGCTCTTCTTGGCTTCAAGAACAGCAGCCAGCGTCCGCACCAACTTCGAGTTGGGGGCAGCCAACGTACCAACGAACTTCGCAATCGGCGCCTTGAGCACACCCAACATCTGGGACAACGCCTGCGCGCGCGTGGGCAATGCAGCCACACGCTCGAGCGAATCGGCCTTGAGCAGTTGCCCGCCCAAGGAGACGATCGTCGTCACCAGTTTGTCGTTGTCCTTCGAAAACGCCTTGACGATGCGGGCGGCAGCGCCCGGATCGTCGTTGGAGAATGCGAGGACAATGGGTCCTTTCAACGCCGGAGAAATGCACTCGAAAGCGGTGCCGGCAACGGCCTTGCGCGCGAGCGTGTTCTTGACGATTCGCAGGTAGACCCCTCCCTTGCGCGCCTTGGCGCGAAGGTCGGTCATCTGCGTCACGGTCAAGCCACGGTTCTCCGCGCCCACCACGGACAGGGCTTTCGCCGCGACCGCGTTGACTTCTGCCACCACGACTTTCTTCTCTTCTAACTTGAGTGCCATCTAGGTTCCCCGTAGAGAAGCGTCACACATCAGATACGAGCGCCGCCGCGCGTATCCACCCTTTGAGTACCGAGTACTCATTGGTGCGACCTTCTCAGGCAATTCCTGATTCCGGTCCCACCATCTGCGCAGGCAGTCATTAAGAGCCTCTGGAGTTTCTTGCGAAACTTTGAGCCCGCCTGCGGTCTTCGACGGTGGGTGCGATCAGCCTTGCGGCCTCTCGCAGCCCACTATCCAGGCGCTTGCGCGCCAACCTTTCAACGGGGCCGATGCGGCCCCGACCATTAAATTTTGACCAAGCCAAGACTCGTCTGATCGACCGTAACTCCGGGACCCATGGTCGAGGAAACGGTCAGCTTCTTCAGGTAAACGCCCTTCGATGTCGCTGGTTTGATCTTCTGCAGATCGTTCACCAGCGCCAACAGGTTTTCCTTCAACGCGCCCGGCTCGAAACTCGCGCGTCCGATCTGTGCGTGCACGATGCCCGCCTTATCAGTGCGGTAACGCACCTGGCCGGACTTCGCGTTCTTCACCGCTTCGGCCACGTTGGGCGTGACGGTGCCGACCTTGGGGTTCGGCATGAGGCCGCGAGGTCCCAAAATCTGACCGAGCTGGCCGACGATGCGCATGGCATCGGGGCTGGCGATCACCACATCGAAATCGATCTGTCCGGCCTTCACTTTTTCGGCCAGATCTTCGAAGCCGACGATGTCCGCGCCGGCCGCTTTGGCAGCATCGGCGTTCTTGCCCTGGGTAAACACGGCCACGCGGACCGTCTTGCCCGTGCCATGCGGCATGACCGTGGAGCCGCGGACCTGCTGATCCGACTTCGTCGCATCGACGCCCAAATTCACGGACACGTCCACGGATTCATTGAATTTCGCAGTTGCAAATTCCTTGACGAGCTTCAAGGCATCATCGATCGGGTATGACTTCCCCGGCGGCAGCTTGTCTTTCCAGGTCTTGGTTCGTTTTACTACGGCTGGCATGTCACACCCCCTCCACGTCAACGCCCATGCTGCGGGCACTGCCGGCAATGGTGCGCACGGCCGCGTCTAAGTCGCTCGCGGTCAAATCAGGCATTTTCACCTTGGCAATGTCTTCCAGCTGCTTGCGGGTCACCCTTCCGACCTTGGCCGTGTTGGGCGTGGCGCTGCCCTTGGGGATGCCAAGCGCCTTGGCAATGAGCACAGACGCCGGCGGCGTCTTCATGATGAAGGTAAAGCTGCGGTCGCTGTATACGGTAATCACTACTGGGGTCGGTAATCCTTTTTCCAAGGCCTGGGTCTGCGCATTGAATGCTTTGCAGAACTCCATGATGTTCACGCCTTGCTGGCCCAACGCAGGGCCCACCGGCGGTGAGGGATTGGCTTGGCCAGCAGGGATCTGCAGCTTGATATAGCCAGTGACTTTCTTCGCCATCTAACACTCCTGTGGGTGCAAACGCCCCGTCGCCGGAGCTCCCCTGTTCAGGCGCTTACGCCTATTTCTAGGCGCTTCGCGCCACCTATCAACGTGGCCGATGCGGCCACGACCGAAAAAACCTTTAACCCTTCTCGACTTGCGAGAAGTCCAATTCCACAGGCGTTGAGCGCCCCAGGATCTGCACCGCCACCTGCAGCCGGTTCTTTTCGTAATTCACCGATTCGACCACCCCGTTGAAATCGTTGAACGGGCCATCGGTCACGCGCACCACTTCGCCGGGCTCGAACAGCACTTTCGGCTTCGGCTTGTCCACGCCCTCTTCGACGCGGCGCAAAATCGACATCGCTTCCTTATCGGTAATGGCCGCCGGCTTATCGCTGGTGCCGCCGATGAAACCTAAAACCTTCGGCACTTCCTTCACCAAGTGCCAGGTGTCCTCGTCCATTTCCATTTGCACGAGCACATAGCCCGGGAAGAACTTGCGATCCGACTTGCGCTTCTGGCCGTCGCGCATTTCAACCACTTCCTCGGTGGGCACGAGAATTTCGCCGAACTTGGCCTCGAGGCCGGCCCGCTTCACTCGCTCTTTCAACGACTCCGAAACCTTGTGCTCAAAGTTCGAGTAAGCGTGAACCACATACCATCGCAAGGACATAGAAGGCTCCGTGTTCGTTAACCTGTTTGGCCGCCCAATAAGCGCGTCATCCAGGTAAGAACCCAGTCAAGGACGAAGAAGAAAAAGCCCATGGCAACCGCAAAACCAAAAACGATATAGGTCGTTTTGACGGTTTCTGATCGATCCGGCCATACCACCTTGCGCAGCTCCACGCGGGCTGCCTGAGCAAATTGCACAAATTCCCGGCCGTACGAGCTGAGCCACATCAGGCCCGCGCCCGCGGCCAGGCCCGCCACGACCATGACGATGCGAAGCGGCAGCGCCAGTTCGTCGTACCAGTAAAACGCGGCTATTCCGCCGAGTATCGCTACGATCGACAGAATCAGGAGCGCGTTGTCCTTGGACGAGGAGACCGCCGGTGTTTGCACTTCAGCCATGTACTTACGCTATTCCTACGGACACGCATCAATGGCAGGGCAGGAGGGAATCGAACCCCCAACCTGCGGTTTTGGAGACCGCCGCTCTGCCAATTGAGCTACTGCCCTATTCATGCGCTTCGCGCAACTATTCCCGGGGTCGATGCGACCCCGTCCGTTAAAAGTAAGATCAAGCAATGACCTTGGCGACGACACCTGCGCCGACGGTTTTGCCGCCCTCGCGGATGGCGAAACGCAGGCCCTGCTCCATCGCGATCGGAGCAATCAGCTCCACCACGATCTTGATGTTGTCCCCGGGCATCACCATCTCGGTGCCCTCCGGCAGCTCCACCGCCCCCGTCACATCGGTGGTGCGAAAGTAGAACTGCGGCCGGTAACCCTTGAAGAAGGGCGTATGCCGGCCCCCTTCCTCCTTGGTCAGCACGTACACCTCGGCTTCAAACTTGGTGTGCGGATTGATGCTGCCGGGCTTGCACAAGACCTGCCCGCGCTCCACTTCCTCGCGCTTCGTGCCTCTGAGCAATACTCCGACGTTATCCCCCGCCTGGCCCTCATCCAAGAGCTTGCGGAACATCTCCACACCCGTGCAGGTGGTCTTGGTCGTCGGGCGAATCCCGACAATCTCCACCTCATCGTTGATCTTCACGATGCCGCGCTCAATGCGACCCGTCACCACCGTGCCGCGGCCGGCAATGGAGAACACATCCTCCACCGGCATCAGGAATGCCCCTTCCACCGCGCGCTTCGGCACCGGAATGTACTCATCGAGCGCCTTCACCAGCTTGATCACCGAGGGCACGCCGATCTCCGAGGCATCCCCTTCCAAAGCCTTCAAGGCCGATCCTGTGATGATCGGGGTCTTATCCCCGGGAAACTTGTACAGCGTCAAGAGATCGCGCACTTCAAGCTCTACGAGCTCCAGAAGCTCCGCATCATCGACCATGTCCGCCTTGTTCAAAAACACCACGATGTAGGGCACGCCGACCTGGCGCGCCAACAAAATGTGCTCGCGCGTCTGGGGCATCGGGCCATCGGCCGCCGAAACCACCAAAATCGCCCCGTCCATCTGCGCCGCTCCCGTGATCATGTTCTTCACGTAGTCAGCATGTCCCGGGCAATCCACGTGCGCGTAGTGACGCGCCTCGCTCTGATACTCAACGTGCGCCGTGGCAATCGTGATGCCGCGCGCGCGCTCCTCAGGCGCCTTGTCAATCTGGTCGTAGGCTTTGAACTCCCCGCCAAACTTCTCCGCCATCACCTTCGTCAGTGCTGCCGTCAGGGTCGTCTTGCCATGATCAACATGCCCAATTGTCCCCACGTTCACGTGCGGCTTCGTTCGCTCAAACTTCCCCTTCGACACGGCTTACCTCTCACAAATAAATGAAAACGGTCGGACTTGCGATACCTTAACTTAAGAAGCTTTTTTCATCACGACGTCGGCGACATTGCCCGGCACTTCTTGGTACTTCGCGAACTCCATGGTGTAGTTCGCGCGGCCCTGGCTCATCGAGCGCATCGACGTCGAGTACTGAAACATTTCGGCGAGCGGCACTTCAGCCGTCACCACTTTGCCGGACGGACTGTCTTCAGTGCCGACAATCTGTCCACGGCGGCGGCTCAAATCGCCGACGATGTCGCCGTAATAATCTTCCGGCACCACGACTTCCACTTTCATGATGGGCTCGAGCAGCACCGGCTTGGCCTTGCGGAAGCCTTCCTTGAAGCCGATGGAGCCTGCGATTTTGAACGCCATTTCGTTGGAATCGACGTCGTGATACGAGCCGTCGAATAGCGTGACCTTCACATCGACAATGGGATAGCCCGCGATCACGCCGGTCTGGACCGCTTCTTGGATGCCCTTGTCCACCGCAGGAATGTATTCGCGCGGCACGGTGCCGCCGACGATGCCATTGACGAACTCGAAGCCCTTGCCCTGCGGAAGCGGCTCGAGCTTGAGCCACACATGACCATACTGGCCGCGGCCGCCGGTCTGGCGGATAAACTTACCCTCGGATTCGACCGTGCTTCGCAGCGTCTCGCGATAGGCAACCTGCGGCTTGCCCACATTCGCCTCGACCTTGAATTCGCGCTTCATGCGATCGACGATGATTTCCAGGTGCAGTTCACCCATACCTTCGATGATGGTCTGGCCCGATTCGGGATCGGTGTGCACGCGGAACGAAGGATCTTCCTTCGCCAGGCGCTGCAGCGCGAGGCCCATTTTCTCTTGATCTACTTTGGTTCTCGGCTCGACGGCAACCGAAATCACCGGCTCCGGGAACTCCATTTTTTCCAGGATGATGACCTTGTTCAAGTCCGACAAGGTATCGCCGGTCGTGACGTCCTTCAGGCCCACGGCCGCCGCGATGTCGCCGGCATGTACTTCTTTGATTTCGGAGCGATCGCTGGCGTGCATCTGCAACAGACGGCCGATGCGTTCATTGCGGCTGCGGCTCGGCACGAACACTTGATCGCCGGAATTCAACGTACCCGAATACACCCGGAAGAACGTCAGATTTCCGACGAATGGATCATTCAAGATTTTGAAAGCCAGCGCGGCAAACGGCTCGGCGTCATCTGCTTTACGGGTCATGGGTTCGCCGCTCTCGGTTTGCCCCTTGACCGGCGGCCTTTCCATGGGTGACGGCATGTATTCGACGATGGCGTCGAGCACTGCCTGCACGCCCTTGTTCTTGAACGCGGAACCGCAGGTAACCAGGCAGATATCATTTTTCAGAGCCCGCTCGCGCAAACCCTTCTTGATCTCTTCATCGCTCAAAGAACCGCTTTCCAAGTACTTGGTGAGCAGGTTCTCGTCGCCCTCGGCGGCGGCCTCGATCATTTTCCCGCGCCACTCCTCGCATTCCTTGAGCATATCGGAGGGAATGTCGCGGTACTCGAACTTCATGCCCTGAGTCTCTTCATCCCACCAGATTGCTTTCATCTTGACGAGATCGACCACGCCCACAAAGCCGTCTTCGGCGCCGATGGGCAATTGAATGGGCACGGGATTGCCGCGCAGGCGGGTCTTGATTTGCTCGACGCAGCGCAGGAAATTGGCGCCCGCGCGGTCCATCTTGTTGACGAACGCGATGCGCGGCACGCCGTACTTATTCATCTGCCGCCACACCGTTTCGGACTGCGGCTGCACGCCTGAAACTGCGCAATACACCGCGATTGCGGAATCCAACACCCGGAGACTGCGCTCCACTTCGATGGTGAAATCGACGTGGCCCGGCGTATCGATGATGTTGATGCGGTGTTCGGGGAAGCTCTTGTCCATCCCCTTCCAGAAGCACGTGGTTGCAGCGGCCGTAATGGTGATGCCGCGCTCCTGCTCCTGTTCCATGTAATCCATGACCGCCGCGCCGTCATGAACCTCGCCGATTTTGTGGGACACGCCGGTGTAGAACAAAATACGCTCCGTCGCGGTGGTTTTCCCCGCGTCGATGTGAGCGGAAATACCGATATTTCGGTAGCGCTCAATGGGCGTAGTGCGTGCCAAGATCTTTGTTCCTATTCATGCGCTTCGCGCAACTGTTGACGGGGCCGCTGCGGCCCCGTCCGAGAGATCTATATAAGGCCGAACGCGCGGAAAACCAGCCGGCGGTAGGCCTCCGCAACCCTACCAGCGGTAGTGCGCGAACGCCTTGTTGGCATCGGCCATGCGGTGCGTGTCCTCACGCTTGCGCACGGCGGCGCCGCGATTTTCGGCAGCCTCCATCAGTTCGGCGGCAAGGCGGTGAGCCATGGACTTCTCGCTGCGCGCGGTGGCCGCTTCAATGACCCAGCGCATGGCGAGGGTCTGACGGCGATTGGCTCGCACTTCGACAGGCACTTGGTAAGTGGCTCCGCCCACTCGGCGGGACTTGACCTCGACCACGGGTTTGACGTTATCAAGCGCTTGCTGCAGCACAGCAATGGCTTCCTCGCCGGCGGCACCGCTTTTCTTTTCGCTGATGCGGTCGATGGCGCCGTAGACGATTTTCTCGGCGGCTGACTTCTTGCCGCGCTCCATCACCATATTGATGAATTTGGCCAACATGTCGTTGCCGAACTTAGGGTCGGGAAGAATGGTGCGATGGGGGGCTGCTGCTCTGCGGGACATTGAAAACCTTCTTAAGCCTTAACGGCTACTTCTTGGGACGTTTGGCGCCGTACTTGGAGCGGCCTTGCCGACGATCGCTGACACCGGCGCAATCGAGCGCGCCGCGCACCGTGTGGTAACGCACTCCGGGCAGATCCTTGACGCGGCCGCCGCGAATCAAGACCACCGAATGCTCTTGGAGATTGTGGCCCTCGCCGCCGATGTAGCTGGAAACTTCATAGCCATTGGTCAGGCGTACGCGGCAGACCTTACGCAGGGCCGAATTGGGCTTCTTTGGCGTGGTCGTATACACGCGCGTGCACACGCCGCGCTTTTGCGGCGAAGCCGCCAGAGCCGGAACCTTGGACTTCCAAGCGGGCTCATTTCGGCCAGTCCGGATTAATTGGGTCGTCGTCGCCATAAATACCTTTAGAGGCCGCCCCCCGATGAAGAGCGGTCCATTGATGCAAAACCTTAAGTTTACGGGCTATATGCCAGGCACAAAGTGCCCTTGAGACAAAGGCCGGCGATTGTAGGAACCGGCCGCGCGAGTGTCAAGGTAAATGCTGCGCTGCCGCACGCATTATAATGGCCGGGCCGGGAAGCCATCAACAGTCACCAGGGAAATTTATGGACAAGTTGCGCGCCACTGCTTTGGTATGGATGCTGATCTGCGGGGGCGGCGCCGCCGCGAATAATGCGCCGGCCAGCGACGCCTCGATTCGCGAGATGCTGGAGCTGACGAATGCACGGCAGATGCTCGCCGGCATGAAGGGGCAGATCACCACGATGATGAATACGACCATGCAGAATGCAACGACCGGCCAGTCCGTTACGCCGGCACGGCAGGCCATTCTGGATCGCATGGCGGCGAAAATGTCCGCCGTGGCCACTGACGTGACGAACTGGGACGACTTGCTGCCCATGTATCTGCGTACCTATCGCGCGGCGTTCACGCAGGACGAAATCGACGGCGTCATAAAATTCTACAAGAGCCCCGCCGGCAAAGCGTACGTCAATAAACTGCCGCTGGTGATGCAGAATTTGATGGGGGAAATGCAAGGCTTTGTAAAAACTATTCAAGAAAAAATGCAGGCCATTCAGAGGGAGTCCATGCAAGAACTCAAGGACTTGAAGGACAAAGAAGACGCCAAAAAATAGCAGGCGGACCGGGGTCAGCGGCCATCAAGGCGCGTCGATTTCGTAGCCTTTGGCGCGTAGCTGATCGAGCAGGCCGCCGCGCTCGAGCAGCATGTCCAAGTTGACCACGGCAATCGTCGTCCCGGCGGATCGCAGATACTTCTCGATGTTCTCGAGCCACGTCTGACGTATGCGGCCGATCACATCGAGCGCGCCCTTGCCGGCGTCCAACGCGGTGCGGCACGCATCCACATCCTTGAGCTCCGGCAGATTCTCGATGCGCTCGACATTGCCGACCGCCCAAGCCTGAGCGCGGTCCACCAGCCTGGGCAAGCCGCTTTCAACGGTGGTAAGCGATGCCTCGACGCAGCTACGCTCGGTTGCCGCAGGCATCGTCTTCAAGGCCTCCAGCATATCGCTCACGCCCGCAACCTTGATCTCTTCGATGCGCACGCCATGTTTTTTGGCCAGGCCTCGCAGCGCCGCGCCAAGATCCAGCCGCATGGATAAATTCACCTGATGAAAGGCGTCTCGCTGCAGAAATGCAACCGCAATGATGGGGCGATATCGTTCCCACTTGTCCGCGTCTTCACCGACGTTACTTCGTTGCGCCGCGAAACGGCGGTACAAATCGGGCGGCAAAACATCCTTGAGCCTTTTGCCACCCCCGACCATCAAGTATTTCCGATCCGCGATGAGCATCCACAAGATGCGGGGTATGCTGATTTCAAGGGGCTTCTGAACGAGGACCTGACTGGTGCTCTCGAGCACGGTTTCCACTTGCTTGGAACGCCAGGTGATGTCCCGGGGCAGCGGCGAAATGCTCCCCAATATCCAGACGTTCGCGGCGCCGCGATGCACGTGCCACATGCCCGGTCCTGCGCGTTCCGCGGTCACGACGATTTCATCGAGCGCCGGCGGGGGCTGATCGGCGCGGCACGCGGCCCCTGCCAAGCAGCCCGCAAGCAGGCTCGCCGCCATGAATGCCGCGGTTGCAGATCGCATGCGGCAAGACTACAGGATTTCGGCGACCGGTCTTTCTAAGGTCTCGCCTGCGCCATGAGCCCCAACGGCCGCCCTTCAGGATCCTTGAACATCGACAGCCATTCCTCAGTTCCGTCGGCGTGCCTGTGAATCATGTGCGGCGCGTTGACGAATTCGACGCCGCGAGATTTCAAGAGTTCGTAAGCTTGCGCAATGTCGCCGACGCGCAAGTACAGAATCGATTCGGGGACTGCGGCCGATTCTTGGCTGAGCATCAGCCGCGTTCCGTTGCAATCAAAAAACGCGAGCTTGCCGAAAGTATAAAGATGCGGCAGGCCCAATATATTTTTGTACCACTCCTCCGCTTGGCGGATGTCATGCACGGATCTGGCGATCTGAGCGATTGAGCCTAGTTTCATCTGCGCATTCACGGGTTTCTCCTCAAGAGCACTGTCTTTGGGCGCGCGGTGCCAGTGCCGCAACGCCTTGCGATTGGCAAGGCCCAGTTTTGCGAGCGCATTCGCGACGTGATACTTGACCGCGTCGATGCTGATCCCCCGGCGCTCCGCGATCTGGCGGCTCGTCATGCCATGCTTGACGGCGTGCACCGTCCGCCATTCGGCAGGCGTCAACACATCATCGTGCGGGGGTCTACCGGGGCGGGATCGGGTGGCCATGACGCATGTTATGCCGTCGCGCGCGCAATTTCCCTCCCCCCTCCGAGGACCGACTCAACCTCGGCGCTGTGAATTTGACCGGTGGTTCTCGGATGGCCGAGTCCTTTCGCGATGGCCGCTCAACATCACAGGACGAGTTTCGAATGGCTGTCCTCGGCGGTGTGTGGCCTCATTCGCACTCTTCGGCAGGGAAATCGCGTGTCCAACATCCGCCGCTAGCGTTGGCATCGTGATGCTGATCGGTTCGCGCCACATCAACCGGTCATCATCACTTCGCCAAGGCTGGCTCGCGGATTTTCCCTCGATACATCACAGCAGCGAGAGGATTGCCGCCCAGGCCGTAACAGAGTTGTGCCGGCCGCTCGATACGCCAAAACGCCAAATCCGCGCGTTTGCCGACTTCGATGGTGCCTACATCCTCGAGCACACCGAGTGCCTGCGCGGCGTTGCGCGTCACGCCCGCCAATGCCTCTTCGGGCGTCAATCCAAACAGGGTGCAAGCCATGCTCATCGCAAGCAGGATGGAGGTGCACGGGGAGGTTCCGGGATTGCTATCGGTGGCGACGGCGAGCGGTATGCCCGCATCACGAAGCAATGCAATGGGCGGCGGCGTGGTCTGTCGCAGTGTGAAGTAGGCGGTCGGGAGCAACACAGCCACGGTGCCCGCGGCCGCCATGGCCCGCGCCCCATCGGCACTGACGTACTCGAGATGATCGGCGGACAGCGCATGGTATTTCGCAGCCAGTTGCGGCGCACCCATTTCGCTCAACTGGCCGGCGTGCACGTGCGCGCGAAGCCCCAGGTCTTTTGCGGCCTCGAGAAATTGCTCGGTTTCCGCCGCGGAGAATGCAATGCCTTCGCAGAAGCAGTCGACGGCATCCACCAATCCGGCTGCCGCCAGCTCGTTGAGCCAAGGCCCGCTGACCTCGTCCACAAACCGCTGACGCTGCGCGGCGCTTTCCGGCGGCAGCGAATGCAATCCGAGAAAGGTTTTCTTCACCGATATGGGCTGCTTTTCGCCCAGGTCGCGCGCGACCTCGAGCAAGCGGCGCTCTGCGGCGAGTTCCAACCCGTAGCCTGACTTGATCTCGATGGTGGTGACGCCGTCCGCCATCAAACACGTGAGGCGCGCCAGCGCTGAATCGTAGAGCGCTTCGCGCGAGGAAGCGCGAGTCGCCCGCACGGTTGATTGGATACCCCCGCCGGCACGCGCAATCTCTTCGTATGACGCTCCGCGGAGCCGTTGCTCAAATTCCTCCAGGCGATTTCCGCCGTAGACCAGGTGCGTATGGCAGTCGATCAGCCCGGGCGTGATCCACAAGCCCGCCGCGTCGCTCACAGGCATGCGCCGCGCCTGGGCCTGCCGCCGTCCTTCGGCGGCAGTGCCGATCCAGGCAATGCGTTCGCCCTCGATCGCCAGCGCCGCGTTGTCAATGCTGCCGTAGGGAGCGGTGCCCGCCATCGTCGCAATATTTGCGCCGATCCACACTTGGTCCCAATCGTTGTCCGAAGTTTTGAGCACACCGTTATGATACCAAGATGGCTATTTACCGTTTGCAGTCCGCCTATTTGCCGCAAGGCTGGATTCGCGATGTGCTGGTCACGGTTTCGACCGAAGGAATCATCACCGCAATCGATGCGGGCGCGGCGGCGCAGCGGATTCCCGAGGCGGCGATCGAGCGCGTCGATGGCATCGTCATCCCCGGCATGCCCAACGCGCACAGTCATGCATTCCAACGTGCCATGGCCGGCAACGCTGAATACCGATCCTCCGCGCGCGACAGCTTTTGGACCTGGCGCCAGGCCATGTATGCGCTCGCGAATCGCATCGGGCCGGAGGAATTGCGCATCGTAGCGACACAGTTGTTCGTCGAAATGCTGAAGGCCGGTTATACCTCGGTCGCGGAATTTCACTACTTGCACCGGCCGAGCGGCGGCGCGCACTACGCCGACGCGAATCTGCTGTGGGAGGCGATCGGCGAAGCGGCCGCCCTGGCAGGCATCGGCTTGACGTTTTTGCCGACGCTTTATCAAAGCAGCGATTTCGGCGGGGCGCCGCTGAGGCCTGAGCAGGCGCGGTTTGCGTTGCAGACCGACGACTTCCTGCGTGCCATCGAAGATCGTATCGGCGCTGAGCGGCGGGGCGGCGCCGGCGTCGTACGAACCGGTGCCGCATTCCACAGTCTGCGCGCCGTTCCGCTGGATCAGCTTCGCGAGGCCGCGCTGGCCTTGCGCGCCATCGATTCAAGCTTGCCGGTGCACATTCATGTCGCCGAACAATCGCTCGAAGTGCGTGCCTGCGAGCGCGCGACTGGCCGCCGCCCCATCGAACTGCTGTTGGATCAAGCTCTTCTCACGCAGCACTGGTGCGTGGTGCATGCCACTCACGCCACGGCGGAAGAACTTCAAGGCATTGCAGCGGCCCAGGCCACCGTGTGCGTTTCCACCAGCACGGAAGCCAATCTAGGCGACGGCTTGTTCGATACCGCGCGCTTCTTCGAATCGAACGGACGCTTGTGCATCGGCTCCGACAGTCAATCGACCGTGAATCCGGCTGAAGAATTACGCTGGTTGGAATATCAGCAGCGCCTGCGCAAGAAGCGCCGGGTGGTGCTGGCGACAAAAAGCGAATCGCATGTCGGCACTCGGCTGTGGCGCGACGCCGCGCTGCACGGCGCGCAGGCGATCGGCCAGCCGGTGGGCACGATCGCGGTCGGACGACGCGCGGATTGGCTGGTGCTGGATGCCTCGCACCCGGCCATGGCGGGCGCGGTGCCCGACGCGGTTTTGGATCGCTTGCTGTTTGCGGGTGCCGATAGGTCCATTCGCGACGTCATGGTCCGTGGACGCTGGGTTGTCAAAGACCGCCGGCACGGCGCCGAGGATCAATTGCGGGAGAGTTTTCCCCGCATAATGAATGGCTTAGCCGCTGGTTGACTGTACCTGTCTATACAGCTTACCCTGGCATCATGAGCAAGGCCGCAGTCGCGTTGCAACCTCTGTATTTGCAGGTCAAACGCCACATCCTGGACAACATCGGTTCCGGCAAGTGGGGCACATCGACGCGCGTGCCCTCGGAAAACGACATCGTAAAATCGTTCGGCGTGTCGCGCATGACCGCCAATCGCGCGCTGCGCGAATTGCGCGATGAGGGTGTGTTGGTACGCATCGCCGGCGTCGGAAGCTTCGTGGCGGATCGGCACGCACGCGCCCATCCGCTCGAGATCCGCGGAATCGCGGATGAGATACGCGACCGCGGCCACGTTCACCGTGCCGAAATTGTTTCGCTGGAGCCAATTCGCGCGGCCGCTGAACTCGCTGAGGATTTCGGAATTGCGCCGCGCGGCGAATTGTACTGCTCATTGATCGTGCACTTCGAAAATGACCGCCCGATTCAGCTCGAAGACCGCCATGTGCTGCCGAAGCTTGCACCCGACTACTTGAACATCGATTTTGAACGGACGACTCCGCACGACTATCTGGTCAGAGTCGCGCCGCTGCAGGAAGCAGAACACTTGCTGCGCGCGGAGATGCCGGATGAGCGCACGCGCAAACTTTTGGCGATGAAGCGCGATGAACCCTGCTTGGTCGTCATTCGACGAACTTGGACCGCGGGCCAGATCGCCTCGGTCGCCCGCTTGTACTATCCCGGCTCCCGCTATGAAATGTCCGGCCGTTTTCGCCCCTAGAGGTATCGCATGCTCGCCCCCCTAAAGCCTAGAAACATCCGCGCGGCGCGCGGCAATACATTGAGCGCTCGAAGTTGGATGACCGAGGCGCCGCTTCGCATGCTGATGAATAACCTGGACGCCGAGGTTGCGGAAAATCCCGCCGAACTCGTGGTGTACGGCGGGATCGGGCGCGCCGCGCGTGATTGGAACTGCTACGACCGCATCGTCGAGACGCTGAAGACCCTCACCGAAGAAGAGACTCTGCTGGTGCAATCCGGCAAACCGGTGGGCGTATTCCCGACCCATGCGGATGCGCCGCGCGTGCTCATTGCGAATTCCAATCTCGTGCCGCACTGGGCGACCTGGGAACATTTCCACGAGCTCGATCGCAAGGGATTGGCCATGTTCGGCCAGATGACCGCGGGTTCGTGGATCTACATCGGCAGCCAAGGAATCGTGCAGGGTACGTATGAAACATTTGCCGAAATGGGGCGGCGCCACTTCGGCGGAAACCTCAATGGCAAATGGATTCTGACGGCGGGTTTGGGCGGCATGGGCGGCGCGCAGCCGCTGGCTGCGACCATGGCCGGCGCTTCCCTTTTGGCCGTCGAGTGCCGTCAAAGCCGAATCGCCAAACGCGTCGAAACCGGTTACATCGACGCGCAAGCGAAGGATTTGAGTGACGCGCTTGCGATGCTCGAGACGTCAAAAAGGAACGGCAGGCCGGTATCCGTCGCGCTGCTCGGCAATATTGTCGATGTGCTCAACATGCTGCTCGAACGCGGCATCAAGCCTGATGCGCTGACCGATCAAACCTCCGCTCATGACCCGGTGAATGGCTATTTGCCGCAGGGCTGGTCGGTTGAGCAGTGGGACGAGCGACGCGTCAGCGATCCTGCCGGCACGGCGGCGGCCGCCACACTGTCGATGGCCAAGCATGTCGAATGCCTGCTGCGTTTCAAGCGCATGGGAATGCCGGTGTTCGACTACGGCAACAACATCCGGCAGGTTGCGTTGGATGCCGGGGTCGCACAGGCCTTCGACATCCCCGGTTTCGTGCCGGAATACATTCGGCCGTTATTCTGCCGTGGTGTCGGCCCTTTTCGTTGGGTGGCGCTGTCGGGCGACCCCGAGGACATCTACAAGACCGATGCCAAGGTCAAGGAATTGATCCCCGATGATCCGCATCTGCATCACTGGCTGGACATGGCGCGCTCCCGAATTCACTTTCAAGGACTGCCGGCGCGCATTTGCTGGGTGGGCCTGGGCCAACGTCATCGCTTGGGTCTGGCATTCAATGAGATGGTCAAGAGCGGCGAGCTTTCCGCGCCCATCGTGATCGGACGCGACCACCTGGATTCCGGTTCGGTGGCGAGCCCCAACCGCGAGACGGAGGGGATGAAGGACGGCTCGGATGCCGTTTCCGACTGGCCCCTGCTCAATGCGCTGCTCAACACCGCATCGGGCGCGACATGGGTATCGATTCACCACGGCGGGGGCGTCGGCATGGGCTACTCGCAGCACGCCGGCCTGGTGATCGTCTGCGACGGCAGCGAGTCCGCGGCGAAACGCATTCGACGCGTATTGTGGAATGACCCGGCGACGGGGGTCATGCGCCATGCCGATGCCGGCTACGAGACCGCGATTGCCTGCGCGCGCGAGCAGGGACTGCGATTGCCGATGATCGAGCAACCGTGAGCGACGCCCTGAAGATCGAGGCCGGCACCCTGTCGCTATCGACCTTGCGCCGCATTCATGAGCGTCCGACGGTTCTGAAACTATCGGCGCAGGATCGCAGTCGCATCGCTCTGGCGAGCTCCTTGGTGGATAAAATCGTCGCGACCGGCGATGCGGCCTACGGCATCAACACCGGGTTCGGCCTGCTCGCCCATACGCGCATTCCCAATGAGCAACTCGAGCTGTTGCAACGAAATTTGCTGCTCTCGCACGCGGCGGGCGTGGGCGACGCGCTGCCCGACCCCGTCGTTCGGCTGATACTTGCGCTCAAGATCAATGCGTTGGCTCGCGGTCACTCCGGCGTCAGCATGGGGCTCATGGATGCGTTGCTGGCATTGCTCGAGCATGAGGTGTATCCGGTGATTCCTGCGCAAGGATCGGTGGGCGCATCCGGAGATCTGGCCCCTTTGGCGCACTTGAGTACCGTGCTGCTCGGCTTGGGTCAGGTGCGTGTGCGCGGCACGGCCATGCCTGCGAGCGAGGGCTTGCGCATCGCGGGATTGCAGCCGATCAAATTGCGCGCCAAAGAGGGATTGGCGCTGATCAACGGCACGCAGGTCTCGACAGCGCTGGCATTGGCCGGGCTGTTTGGCGCGGAGGATGTATTTGCCGCCGCGGTGGTGGCCGGAGCGATGTCGGTTGATGCGTTGAAGGGCAGCGACTCGCCCTTCGATGAACGCATCCAACAAGTCCGCGGACAACCCGGCCAAATCGCCGTCGCGCGCGAGTATCGAGAACTGATCGCGGGCAGCGCCATTCGCGCGTCCCACCTTGATTGCACCCGTGTGCAGGACCCGTATTCCTTCCGTTGCCAGCCGCAGGTGATGGGCGCGTGTCTGGATCTGATTCGCAACTGCAGCGTGACCTTGAGCATCGAGGCCAATGCCGTCACGGACAATCCGCTGTTGTTCACGGAAGCCGGAGACGTGCTGTCAGGCGGCAATTTTCACGCAGAGCCGGTGGCATTCGCGGCCGATACGCTTGCCCTCGCGATTGCCGAGATCGGCAGCCTGTCGGAGCGCCGCACTGCCGTATTGGTGGATCCCAAAATGAGCGGCCTGCCCGCGTTCTTGGTCAACAACAGCGGCCTGAATTCCGGATTTATGATTGCCCAGGTGACGGCGGCCGCTCTGGTATCGGAGAATAAGACCATCGCGACGCCCGCCAGCGTCGATTCCATTCCCACCTCGGCGAATCAAGAAGACCATGTCAGCATGGCAACCCACGCGGCGCGCCGATTGAGCGTCATGGTCGACAATGCCGCTGCCGTGGTCGGCATTGAATTGCTGGCAGCCGCTCAAGGCATCGATTTTCATCGGCCTGCCCAATCATCTCGCCGCCTCGAAGAAGTCCACGCGGGCATTCGCCAGGATGTGCCCTTCTACGCCGTGGATCGCTACCTCGCTCCGGATATCGATGCCGCGCGTTCTTGGGTAAAATCGGGACGCTTCACCGCGCTGGTGAAACGAGTCCTACCATCGAGGTCCGAGTAATGAAATTGTCCGCAGTCGTGTTTTTTTGCGCTTTCTGCTGGGCCGGCATGAGCCGCGCCGCGGAAGTCAGCCGCGCAACCGAAATCAATATTGCCACGCTGACCTGCGTGAAGTATCAGAACGAAGTGATGGCTCCGCCCACCGCGGCGCCGGGTTCGGATCCCATCAATACGATGATGTGGTTGTTCGGGTATTCCGTGGCGAAGTCCGGAGCGCATGTCATGTATGGAAATGCACTCGCCGGCTTCGGTTTTGCATTGGATGCGGAATGCAAAAACAACCCTGCCGAAAGCCTGTTGGATGCGCTCTCGGTGATCAAACCCGACTCTAAGAATCCGATGGACTTGACGCAATTGGAATGCGAGACCTTTGCGGCCCGCCATCTGGATCTCGTGAAATCGGACGCCGAGAGCGCGGACACCATCATGATGTGGTTGTTTGGATTCGCCGTCGCGAAATCCGGCGGCCACATCTTTGACGCCGGCGCGCTCAGCACTTTCGAATCCGCACTCATGGGGGACTGTAAAAAGTATCCCGGCCGAAGTCTCTTCGACGCGCTGACCGGCGTTAAATTTGGAAGCTCAAAGAGCTAGACCAAGCCCTGTTTGTAAACGTGAAGTCGGGAAGTCGCGAGCGGCAAGTACAAATTCGATGGCGCCAGTCAGCGCCGTCTACCACGAATCGCCAGCATCGAAGATCCTGAAGTGATCGGGAAACGCCCCTCGCCGCCTGCACACCGAAGATTTCACTCCGCACAACCGCCCAACACTCACCAGCGCGCCTCAAGCACCGCCTCAAGCACTTCCCCGAAAGATGGTGTGTCCTTCCTATCCCTGGCATTGTCCGCCGAGGTGCGGACTGAGGTCACTGATCGCGGGCAACGACTGTAACCGCAAAACATTTTCGCGGTACTCAAGGCGCCGAATACGCTCGAAAGAGCAACGCGACATTTCATCTGCAACAATCCTAATAAGGAACCGACATCATGTTTCGGAGTCTCATTTCTTCAGATCGAAACGCGTCGACGTACTTGGAATTCGGAACCGGAATCGGACCGACGACGACGAGCGTCGCAGCTCATTCCAGCGACGCCGATCATCGAATTGGTGAACTCATTTTGGTAGAGGTGTGCAATGACTGATCGCAGAACTTTTAATCCAATGATCGCCGCTGGCGTCGCGTCGTTGAAGAGATGCAACATGAAGACCCGGGTCGCATCGACCCGCCGTACCCCGCCCGTTGCTGAAATCACGAGGTAGCACGGTCTCCCGATTTTCGCTCCTGAGCCAAGCTCAAACATGCCGAAACAGAAATTGAGGTCAAACATGCTGCAACAGTCGACACAGTACAGTGACCGCCTCGCCACTCTTCGCGCGGGGCTGCTGGAACACGCCGTTTACACGGAGGTCGCTTCCGTCTCCGATCTGAGGCGATTCATGGAAGATCATGTCTTCGCCGTCTGGGATTTCATGTCGCTCCTGAAACGGCTGCAACAAGACCTGACGTGCACAAAGGTGCCGTGGTTCGCGTCGGACAACACACGGGCTGCCCGCCTGATCAACGACATCGTGATCGGCGAGGAGACGGATGTCGATCCGGACGGATCCTATGTCAGCCACCTCGATCTCTACCTCCGCGCCATGGCGGACGTCGGCGCCAGCACCCGCCAATTCGAGACATTCCGCTCGCTGGCGCGGGCCGGTACTTCGGTCGAAGCGGCTATGGTGCGGACCGGTGTGCCACCTCATGTGCAAGCCTTTGTCGCGCATACGATGGCGCTGGCCCAGTCGGGCTCGACGGAAGAGGTGTTAGCGGCATTCTTTTACGGCCGTGAAGACATCATCCCGGAGATGTTCAGCAGGCTTCACAAGACGCTCGATGGCGACAGTCACGGCAACGATCCCTTGCGTAATTTCATTTACTACATTGAACGGCACATCGAGCTCGATGGCGACAGTCACGGTCCAATGGGGCGCGAGTTGCTCGAAGGTCTGGTCGCGGACTCGCCGCAGAGACACGAACGGGCTCTGCGCGCCGCGTGCAACAGCATCGAGGCCCGGATCGAGCTTTGGAATGGCACATTAGGAACACTTCGCGAGATGCGCGCAGCGTAAACGCCACGCCCGAGAAGAAACTGACCCGCCGCTTCGCGCGCGGCGGGTCAGGCACAAAATCCATGTCGCGCACGTGACACAGGACGACTCGGTGTTGGACCGCCGTTTGCTCTGCACTTCAAGACTGCTTTGGAGCAAGTGCCCGCTCGGCCGCAGGGCCTCGCCATGCAGTGACAGTCGCCATAGAGCGACATAGTGGCATCATGTCGCTTGACACCACATCGCTTGACATTGGCGATCCCCTCGCTCAGAGGAGTCACGCCGGCAGCGCCGCTCATATCGATTGAGTCGGCGACATTTATCGGTACACTGCAGATCCATTGCGGTCTAGCACCAGCGCCATTGAGGCGCATGCGGCCATCGAGTGTATGAGGGTCTGATTGAGCACGAACCAGGAGTTGAGTCTAAAGGACGCTATCGACACGCCACTGCCGGAAATCGACATTCGCTATGGCGAGGTCGGTCTGGTGCAGGTGCGCATCCGTACCACGGACCCGGGCACCATCTTGGACGAGCTCACCAGACGCGTCAGCGCCGCGCCGCATTTCTTCCGGCGCACCGCCGTGTGTCTGGATCTCAGCGCGATCGAGAAGACGCCTGAAGTCGCCGAGATTCGTGCCGTGATCGAGGCGGTGCGTCGCGCAGGCATGCTGTCAGTCGGACTGGCCGGCGACTCCGTTGAATTGGAAGCTGTGTCGAGCTCCCTCAATCTGCCGATTCTTTCGAGATTTCGGACGCCCACCCGTCCAGCCCCAGTGCTCGAACCTGCGCAGGCTGCACCAACCACGCCGGAACTCGCGCCGGCACCGGCCGATTCGAGCGTTTCGACCCTGATTCACAACCAGCCCGTGCGCTCGGGGCAGCGGATCTATGCACGTAATCGCGATCTCATCGTCAATGCCGGCGTCGCCGCCGGTGCGGAGGTCATGGCGGACGGTTGCCTCCATATTTATGGGCCGCTGCGCGGCCGCGCAATGGCCGGTGCACGCGGCGAGCCCGCAGCGCGAGTGTTCTGCCAGGAGTTTGACGCCGAGCTCGTATCGATCGCGGGCGTATTTCGTGTCTTTGAAACCATTCCCGCCGAGCTTGCCGGCAAGCCCGTGCAGGCGTGGCTCGCGGGCGAGGATCTGCATTTCGCGCGCATCGGCGCTTGAGCCGGACCACCGCGGACATCATTCAAGACCTTTGCACAGGAGAATCCAGCATTGTCCGAGACTATCGTTGTAACTTCGGGGAAAGGGGGAGTTGGAAAGACCACCACCTCCGCCAGCATAGCGTGCGGACTCGCGCGCCGCGGTAAACGTGTTGCGGTGATCGATTTCGACATCGGGCTGCGCAACCTCGATCTGATCATGGGGTGCGAGCGGCGTGTCGTATATGATTTCGTGAATGTCATCCAGGGCGACTGCGTACTCAAACAGGCGCTAATCAAGGACAAGCGCATCGATACGCTGTATCTACTGGCCGCATCGCAAACTCGCGACAAGGAGGCGCTCACCGATGAAGGCGTACGCCGAGTACTCGACGAACTCGCGGCCGAAGGCTTCGAGTACATCATCTGCGATTCGCCCGCGGGAATCGAGAAAGGCGCGCATTTGGCGATGTATTTCGCGGACCGAGCCGTGGTCGTCGTCAATCCGGAAGTCTCCTCGGTACGCGATTCGGATCGCATACTCGGCCTGCTCTCCAGCAAGACGCTGCGCGCCGAGCAGGGCAACGGCGGAGTGAAAGAACATTTGCTGCTGACCCGGTACAGCCCGCGTCGAGTCGCAAGCGGCGAGATGCTGAGCGTCAAGGACGTCAAGGACATCCTCGGTCTCGACGTGGTCGGCGTCGTTCCGGAGTCGCCCGACGTGTTATCCGCTTCCAACGCCGGTGTTCCCGTCATACTCAACGGCGAGAGCGACGTATCAGCCGCCTACGAGGACGCCGTGGGCCGCTTGCTGGGCGAAACCCTGCCGATGCGCTTCACAGAGGAACCCAAGCGAGGGTTCTTCGCGCGCGTGTTTGGAGGCTGACATGGGGTTACTCGCTCTTTTTCGCAAAACTTCGTTGTCGGCCAATGTCGCCAAGGAGCGTCTGCGCATCATCGTCGCGCAGGAGCGAAGTACGCGCGGTGCCCCCGACTACCTGCCCACGCTGCGTCGCGAGTTGCTCGAGGTGATCCGCCGGTATGTGAACATCGATCCGTCGGCGGTTCAGATCAACCTCGGACGCGATGACGGTCACGAGGTACTCGAGCTGTCGGTCGCACTGCCGGAGGACGCGCGCGACGGCTCGATGGCCAAGCGCTGAGCTGCCCGGATGCCCCGGGCAGCCTCATTGGCAAGTTCAACGCGAGTTTTCAGGCCGGCTCAATATCCGGGCCCAATGGCGCTGAGTCTTCGTTCTTCTCTCGCTGCGCTCGTTCATAGGTAGCAATAACGCAGCCCGCACCGATTCCAAATTCGGTAATCGCGCGAACGAGTTCTTCGCGACCCGGCGCCTTTTCAAATAGCGGACCACGCAGAGCAAAGACTTGAAAGACGTACCGATGAGGACGGTGGCCTGGGGGAGGATCGGGCGGCAACCATGTATGAGACAAGAACGAATTCGGCCCCGTTGCCAAGCCGACACCGGCGTGGTCCGGACTGTCGAGCGCGCCCTCCGCGATCGAAGACTCGCGCGGATCCAAATTCACCACGATGGCATGCACCAAAGGGTGTGGAGTTGGCGAATCCGCATCTTCGACGATGACGGCGGCGGATGATGTCCCTGGCGGCAAGTCACTCCATTCAAGAGGCGGAGAAACTCCGGCGCCATCCGCCGTATATTTGGTAGGGACGGTGTTCTTACCTGCGAATGCGGAGCCTGATACCTTGATCAAGACGAGTCTGGGCGTCTTGTTCAGTCGCTTGATAACGGCCTGCTCTAGCCCCACCCGCTGATTGTGCAGCGCCTCACCGATACTTGCGCGAATCTTTTCTAACATTGCAATTGCACCCCGTTAATGAAGACGCACTTTCCGAGCGACTTTGGAAGCCCTCCATCGTGCGCGGGAATTTGAGATGCGAGTAGTACGCGATATTTCTCGCCGGCACGCAGTCGGCCATGCTCCTAACCTATCGCAGGATTGTGCTGACCTTCGGGCCGGCGCTACAAGCTAGCACCGAAGACCACGATACCCGCTCACTCAAGCAATTCCGGGCTATCGGAATATCACGCATACTGTGCGAAATACCGTACTCTTGACGTGAACTTACAAGGAAGTCGTGATGTGCAATGTCCCACATATCTTTGTTTCGAGAGGCGAGGACTGGCACGGCCCCCTCGCTGCATCAGAGAATCCGCTGATAGCGAATCGCTCAGACATTTCCTACGGTCTATGGGTCAGTGCACCGAATGCAGGCGCCTTTGCTTCGAGAGGCGAGGACTGGCACGGCCCCCTCGCTGCATCAGAGAATCCGCTGATAGCGAATCGCTCAGACATTTCCTACGGTCTATGGGTCAGTGCACCGAATGCAGGCGGCCCTGCTTCGTGGTCAACTGGCCCCGTGGGCAAGAGCTTGGCAAATCAGGGTTTACCTGCAGTACTTGGGGCTGGAGCGCTCATTCTCATGGGTTCAGCCGTGGGTGGGCCGCCTCAGAGCCGCGCCATGAGCCAAATTCAACCCCTGGGGCAGGATTTCGTGCGGCGCGTGCATCGTGAGGGGTTGCCGGGTGCGCGGCTGTTTGAAAGCAAGTCAGCGTTGGTGCACCTGGGCCTCAGTCCTAAAGGCAAGCCGGGCCTATGGCTCGTGCAAAAGACACATTGACAACCCGCGTTCTCCGAATTCTCTACGTTGAAGACAACGACATCGTGCGTGAAGTGACGTCCGAGCTGTTGGCGCAGGATGAGCGCCAAATCGTGGCTTGTGCTACCGCCGAAGAGGCCCTGGAAAAGTTTGCGGCGGAGCCGTTCGATCTGGTCATCACGGATGTCAGCTTGCCGGTCATGTCGGGCATGGATCTCGCGCGCAGCCTCTTGAAGCTGAAGCCGCACCTGCCCATCATCCTGGCATCAGGCTATGACCTGGATTTCGCCGTCGAAAACTGGGCCGGGAATGTTCGCTCCATCATCAAGCCCTTCGAAGCTCTTGAAATCGAAGCGATCATGAGCCAGTTGCTAGGCGGGTAGATGGGCTCGAGGGCCTGCTGCGCAAGGACAGCAGCAATAAGGCGGCGGCAAGCACGAAGTACGCTGCGCAAAATTGGATCGCGGCGCTGCGCTCGATTCCATGCAGCTGCCACAGTGCATACGCGCTGCCATCGAGACGAACCGAGTGAATGATTCCGAAAAAGCACAGCGCTCCTCCGGCTGCCAGGTAGGCAGCTGCGGATCGCAGTCTGTTCTCCGTCATTTCAACCACGAAAGCCGCCCATATGGTTGCCGTAATGATGAATCCGTTGCCGAGCGCAACGATGACGCTCAAAGTTGGCAGGCCGTATTCGGGCGCCGCCAGGAGCTGGACCAGTCTCTCGGGCGCCGCGAATTTTGGATCGGTCAGTTGAATGGTTAACAAACGCGCTATCGACGGGAAAAAGCTGATCGCCACGGCGGCAGCATGACGCGGAGGGACCGCCGTGAATGCCTGCGCGGTGATGTTGAGCGCCAGGAAGACCAACACCGGCGCCAATGCGGCGAGCGGCACCAATTCGATCAAATTGGCTAGATATCCGAGCACGCCGCCTGCGCCGACGAAAATTCCCGTCAGCAGAGTGTATCCGGAACGGGCACCCATCTCTTTGAACGCGGGATGACCGATGTACGGAGTGGTTTGTGCCACCCCGCCCGCCATACCCGCCAGCAATGTTGCCCCCGCCTCCGCGAGCAGAATACTGCGCACATCGTAGTCGTCACCGGCGACGCGGGCGCTCTCGGTGTTGTTCACACCGCCCACGACCGTCAACAGCGCAAAGGGAATGATCAGCGGAAGATAATCCCACAGCCCGGCGAAGCCGTGAAAAATCCCGGGGTCCGGATGAGGAAAA
>Ga0193729_1000272_pt1 | contig 26457 bp, 5 predicted proteins | sample U1c2metaG_FD_143036 | JGI IMG/M metagenome (GOLD analysis project Ga0193729, IMG submission 143036) | Soil microbial communities from a riparian zone of the East river system, Colorado, United States - U1c2 | ecosystem: Environmental > Terrestrial > Soil > Riparian zone | place: USA: East River...
TAGACGGGACCGCAACTCAGAAAGCTGATTTCGAATATGCGGCCGGCACGGTAACATTTGCGCCGGGTGATACGAGCAAAACTCTTCCCATTCTGATCAACGAAGATATGTACCTTGAGGGCAACGAGACGTTTACGCTCACGCTCAGTAATCCGGCGGGCGGCGTGCTGGGCTCGCAAAGCTCGACGACGATAACCATCCAGGATGATTCGCCAGAGACGGTGACGAATCCCATCGATGACAACCAGAACTTTGTCTACATGCATTATCACGATTTTCTCAATCGTGAACCCGATTCAGCCGGTCTGGCATTCTGGACCAACGACCTGGCCGCATGCGGAAACGATCAAGCATGTCTGATCGCCCGGCGCTCTGATGTGTCTGCGGCGTTCTTTCTGTCCATTGAGTTTCGCGAGACAGGCTACCTCGTCTATCGTATGTACAAAACCTCGTACGGCAATCTACCTAATATGCCGGTGCCCGTTCGATTCGCTGAATTCATGCCCGACCGGGAGGAAATTGGACGCGGGGTAGTGGTCAACCAGGCGGGCTGGGAACAGGTGCTGGAAAGCAACAAGCAGGCGTTTGCGGCTCACTTTGTGCAGCGGGCGCGCTTTGTATCTGCTTTCCCCACGTCGTTGACGCCGGCACAATATGTCGACGCTTTGTTTGCCAATGGAATGGTACTGCCGTCCGCCACGGACAGACAGTCGGCCATCGATGAGTTCGGCGGCGCATTGACTTCAGTTGATTTGGCGGCTAGGGCGAGAGCTCTCCGGCGGGTGGCCGAGAATCTCCCACTCGCTCAACAAGAGTTCAACTCGGCGTTCGTGTTGATGCAGTACTTTGGCTACCTGCGTCGCGATCCGAATACATCACCTGAACCAACCCTTGATTATCAGGGCTATAACTTCTGGCTCAACAAGCTAAACCAGTTTAACGGCAACTACAACAATGCGGAGATGGTTAAGGCTTTTCTGAACTCAGCGGAATACCGGCAGCGCTTCGGACAGTAAGTTTGGTTGGTGAGTAAGAGTGTCAGGTCGACAAAGGCTTAAGCTTTTGGAACGCACATAAATCATGAGCGGCTGGTTGACTCTTCGAGGGCTGATCCTAGACGCAATCTCAACTTCCGGCGGAAAGAGTTGGTCATTATGGAAATTCGAAACCAACGGGGGCCATCTGGCAAGCAACTGAAAATAGGAGTGTTCTGGTGGAGCAGAGGGGGATCGAACCCCTGACCTCCGCATTGCGAACGCGAACTAGCCGGTTCCACTGACTATCATGCGTTCTCACTGGTTACTAAAAATTCAACAAAAGCAGCCGTCCGAAAGAGATTTTGATTCCATAGACTTCTAGCTTCCCATGCGTTTCCCTACAGTCGCGTCAACCTGACGCCAAAATTTAGAGACTGTCAACCGCGACTCATGGCCCCGATTGTGGGACGTTAGCCGGTCAACGAGTCAGAACAGCTCGGGAGGTCGTGTAGGAACAGACTATCAGGATGTCCTCAGGCATCCCTGGCGGAAACCGATACTCCGTTGCGGCGCCGGTTATCTTAAATGCCAGAGTCCAGCTACTACTTGGATTCACCGGCGCTTCGCCGGCAGCGAGAGGGATCTGTGCATGCCACAGTTGTGGTCCGGTCATCGGCCCTTCGTTCCGTGTGAACGTACTCGATGGAGTCGCAGCGGCTCCCAAACGGACATCGACGTTGTCCGGCATGCGTTCGCCGCTTTGCAATTTAACGAACACATCGACGCGATTGACTGAAATGTCGAGGTACTTTGTCTGCAACGGAAACCGCTCAGAGGTGATGTCAAGGTGAATGAGCTGGGGCGCAGTCGAATCCGCCGGTTGTTGAAACCTGTGCCACTCGGCAGGAAACTCGTGCCTGACGCTGAACAAGCGAAAACGCCCGTGCCTTTCTTCCTCCAATTCCATTGCCTCGATCTCCTGTTGGAGTTCGGTTTCCGCATGTTGTTTCAAGGTAGCGCCACCGTCCCGGGCCGTGTATTTCATGTGGAGGACGACATCTGAGATTGTGTCGTAGTCGAACTGTCTGAACTGTGTCGGCAGTTCGATGCGCCACTCGCTGACAGCCCCGTTTCCTTCAAACGGAAGGTATCGCTCGTCGCGCAGGTTCTGCTCGAACAGGCCGCTGTCGTTCTGCCCGCTGCTGGTGACGATCGATTGGATGGCGCCGAAGCTTTCGCTGAAGCGCGAATCGGGCTCGTTCGCGGCACGCCCGTATCGGCCGCCAGTCAGAGCGCTGCTGTGCCGTATCGAGCTCTTGAGCAGCGTGAATGTGCAGTTGATACCGGTGTATGGACCGGTCACACAGGGGATCGTTACGTTGACGGCCTTGATGCGCCGCATATAATGCCCAGCGAAATCGATATCGAACAGAGCTTCCGGAATGCTGACGAAACATTCGCCGGTCAGCTTCAACCGCAGCAAGGCAATCGGATCGAGTTCCGCTAGCGAGATATGCTTGGTGATCTCGAACTCGCGCTTGTTCTGATCGAGATAAGCCGCTTCCATCCGCTTCAGATCGTGGTACAACTTCTCCCCGGCCATGAGCCCCTTCTTCAGACTGTCCCAATAGCCGAACCGGACGAAGCTGGAGTCGTTCAAGCCCAGCTCGTGACGGTAGGCACGCTCAGCGCGCTTGGCCACGTCGAACGCCAACTTGTAGGTTTCGAAGTACACTCCCGCGACCTGTCCGGCCATCCAGGCGTACAGCTCCTGATTTGTATATTTGCCGCGCATGTACGCCTCGACTTGACGGGCATTGTCGAGTTGTTGGTGATGATTCTCCAGCTCTTTTTCGGCGATCTCTATACGGATGTTGGCCGCCAGGATTTGTTGATCGATCTGCATGATCTCGCGGGCGGCCAGATTGTTTTGAAGTGTCCAGTCATGCTGCCGAAGAACGAACTGGCCTAACTTCGCTGAACGATTCGCTTGATACGTCAGTTCGCCAGCATAAGTACGGAAGTAGCTCGCGAAAGTCGCAAGCGCAGTTCCGATGGCAGGGCCACCGAAGGTGGCTCCCAAGCCCCATGGCTGTATGTGGAAGTTTGGGATCAGGTGAGCGATATTGGCATGTCTTTCAAACTCCTCGGCGATCAGCTGAGACATGTGCGCCCGTTCAAGGGCAGCCATTTCGGCCTGCTCATTACCGATCATCTTTACGCCGTCTGTGGCGAGTGTTGCGGCGAGCGGAGAATCAGTTTGATCGGCAATGGTTTGTCCCTCAGCCGGAACGCCTGAACTCACCACGCCGAGCAACTTTTGATAATGCGAATACCGAGTGACCGCGGTCTCCCGTGACTTTCCCAAGGCCGCCAGATTCTGCTTGGCCTCGGCAAGCTGCCTTTCCTTCACCTGACCAACCCGTTCCAGGATGGATGTCTCGTGTCCAGCGCGGATGAGTGTTAATTCTTCGGCGTCCCGCTTTTCCAGCGCCGATAGCAGGGCCGCGCCCAGAGACTTCAGATCAGCACACAACTCGCTGGCCTTCTGCGCCAGCACGTTGAAGCGGTAATAAGGCAGGGCAACGTTGGTGTCGTTCAAGGCGGTGCTGAGATCGACCCCAGCGGCGGCTGCTCTCACGAGCAGACCGGGATCGATAGGCGGCTCGAAGAGCGATAACTGACGCTCCACGCCTTCCATGTTCCTACAGTGACGAATCTTGAACAGCCGGTCGCCCACCGTGTCCCAATAGCCAAGCAGCTTGTCGTTCTTCGGCACGCAGAAATACATCATCGCCGGTAGGGTCACCGGCGTATGGGCGCCTGGATCGATGACGCCCCCTCCTCCGGAAGGAGAGACGAATTCCTCGATCTGGATGAGCGCGTCGGAAAAGGTATCAAGCTTCGGCTCGAGTGAATTGTAGGTCTGGACACGCGGGATGGCTCGTGGCGGGATGCTCTCTGGTCGCTGACCCAGGATCTCCGCGGCCAGGATGTAAAGCTGCGTAGCCTCGTTGATGGATTCGATAGTGTCGCGGCGGAACAACTGGTCGCCCCAGGCGATCAGGTTGTCGATGTACTTCATCACCACCGTCTTCTGGTAAGCAGTGGTGCGCAGCCGCGCAACCACGTGCGGCTTGAAGGGATGCGCGCGCCACTCCTTGACAGCGTTCTGATGATTCGCCAGATCACTTCGATCTTCCGGGCTCATTCCGGCCAGTTGGACTGGATCCATCCCGGCAGCCATCAATCTCAGGATCTGCTGGATGCGCTGCGCGTCATAGTTCTCACGAGTGGTTTCGTAGAACTTCTTCGTGTGCCAGTAGCGGCGGGGCACTAAGTCATTCGAGGTGTCCGTGGGATCGAAGATGTAGTGGAACCATTTCTGCGCCTCCTCGAAGCGTTGGTTCTTGCTGAGCCGATCGGCGATCATCAGAGGCGCGTGAAAGAACAGCTCCCAATTGTAGAGGGAATACGCTCCGTTGTACTCGAATTCCACTTCCTCTTTCGGATAGATCGTGTCGACGATAGTTCGTTGTGGTTGATAATCTCTAAAGAAGTTCAACGGCTGCGGTGGCGGACCCGAGGGCGCGCGCGGCAGGAAGCGGGCCGGATCGGTCTGAACTACACGCTGCAACATCCCGTCCACTCCATTGCGATTAAGCTCATGCACAAAGGCGTTCACGTAAGGGTGGTAAAAGGTCTGGAAACGATAAGTCGTGTTCACGGTGTTGATAGACCAGTTGTTGATCGAAGTAAGCGCATTCCCAGGATCTTGGCTGATAGCGAACGTGAACTGGGACGACAGGTCGGCAGAGTTGACACTCCACTGGGTTGCGTCGCTGCTAAAGGATTTCGATAGGTAGTACGTGTTGGCCGAACTTGAGTAGGTCGCCGGATCGATTTGCGACGCACTCATCAATGCCGGAGGACTCTGCACCTCTGTAGGGACGACAAAAAACCCTCGCGTGTCATCCTGATAGAAGAACGGATGCCGGGCGATGCCGGCGCCATTATGGTGGGGCAGCAACCGAAACGTACCCGGCGTCTTTTTAAGCGTTACGGTATCGGTCGGAGCCGGCAGGAATAGTGCCGTGCCGCCATCGTCAGGCTCAATGACTTCCTTTAAGAACATTCGGTCAACGTCCGTTCCAGTAAGCGACGCACCCAGGTTGAGTGTCACATCCCCCAGTCTGGCGTCGCCGGAACAATCATCGAATCGCAAGCCGACAATGCCGATTGGCCCAACGGCATGATGGATGACATCACTCGATAGTATTAGGAGCGTCAGTTTGTTGTCTGCATCGATAACCGATCTGAAGAAGAACATGGACGTTTCACTTGACAGCGGTGCGATCCGGGGAATCGGCAGAAATGGTTGGTTTGAAACCATCTTACTCGTCCACTTGCCTTGCTTGCGCTCGCTCCAGGCAAGCTTAACCTCCCATTCGGTTTGCGGTCCCGGCACCTCCACGCCTAAGCCGGTAGGCATCCGGAGTTGAAAGTCTCTGACCTTCTCGGTGAACGTCGGCCAGAAAAGATAGAGCCGCCGGTTCCATACGACTGGGATCAGGTGGTCCCCCTGGATGTCGAGATCCACCCGCTCCCACGCCGTCCAGTAGGCCGAGTCCACGCGCTGGCGGTAATAATAAATGTGCGGCTCAGCGACTGTGCGCCCGAAAACGTGCAGGATATCCACCGCGACTTTGCCTTCCGCCACTGCTTCGACCTGGTGGTACATGCCGACAATCTCCAGGCGCGCCACGCGGTCCAACTTCTCCAGATAGTTGCGGAAGGCCGTCTCGGCTGTCTCGAGGGTCAGGTCGCTTTGCAGCAGCTCGCCTTCCAGGTCCTTGAACAACGGCGACTTGTCATCTCGCAATTCAGGTTCAATCCAATTCTCGGGATACAGGAAGACTTTTCGATTAGCTTCCCAGACCCGATAGTTCTTCATCCACTTCCACTCGATCCACTTTGGGTCGGCCTCGGCATTGGCAAACACCTGGGGTTCGAGGTTCATCAAGCAGCGCTGCACGAAGAGCTGTATCGAACCGATGGCCTGCTTGATGCGCGAGGTCATCATGCATGGGCTCATCTCCACGTCGATCAGAAAATGAGCGTAGAGATCATTGGCGTTCTTCCAGTGCTGTCCACTGGTTGGGTGCGCGACGAGGTAGGCGACCAAAGCGGCACGCTGCTTCTCGCGCAGCACGTCGCGCAAGGGCTTGGCCACGTTGAGCCATTCCGCTTCGTCGTACTTTGCTCGCACCGCCTGCGCTACCCCGCGCGCCTCTTCCGCGGTCACGTCGCCCTGCGCCAGGTCGCGACACTGCTTAGCCGACATGCCCAGACGCTTGAGCAGATCGAAGCAGTCTCGCAGGCGTACCAGAGCGTGCTCGTCCTGAAAGTCAGCGGGCCACCTGAGATTGAAACCGGTGGAGCCGACCAGGTAGTCCAAGTCGTTGCCGTTCCAGTGCGTATAGTCACACAGGAGTTTCAAGAAATCTGGTTGAGAGACGGCCGGAACTCGCGCCTTCCTAAAGACCTCGTCCAGCGCAATTTCGCCCGCGAGTAGCGAGTCCCGCAGTTGGAAGAGGTCCACCAATCTCAACCATCGATCAAAGTAGGCCGCGTGGTCACGCAGTTCCAGCGGCAGACTATCGGGATCCAGCGGAGCGGTCGGAAGTGTGTTGAGATGCAGCCACCCTGGCGCAGGATCGGGTTCGAACAGCCACCCAAGTTGCCGGGCGTTGACTTTGAGCCTGGCCGCGATGACAGCGATCTTGTGCATCAGCGTGTACGCCTTGAACTGCGACGGGAATGATGCCGGGATCATCTTCACGTTCAGGTTGCTGTCGGCGAAGGTCGAAACGAGAAAGTCCTCGACGATACGTCGACTCCGGGACGGATCGGTCGGCGACGTAAGCCAGCGCGTGAGCAACAACTCGGCGGCCTTTGATTCCAGCCCGAGGGCGCCGGCCATCTTTTGCTCGATCAACTGTTCGCTCAACTTCTGGCGCAAGTAAGGGAGGAGCCTTTTCAGCACCAGCTCGAAGCGGGCCTCTGCAGTTGCCCGGCTAAACGCAGTCGCGTCCAAATCACTGATGAAGTCGGACGGCAGGCGGTTCGGCTGGTCGAACAGTGTCTGAACCGCGGCTTGATACAGAGGATCGTTGGAGAGGGCCTTGAGCGTTTCATGCTCCTCCTCCAGCATCGGACCGACAAAATGAAGTTTGTGCGGTTCGGTCGTCGTGTCAAAGTACACTTTTCCCGCAAGAGTTTTGGGGAATGACTCGATGCTCAGAGGCAGCGCCGTCAATTCCGTGGCGAAGTTATTAACCGAGAACGTCCGCATAACGCGCTCAACGAATTGCCTGGGAGCATTGAAGAGAGCCTCAATGGCGCTCTTATAAGCTTCGGCCGCCGATGCATTCTTGAGATGAGTCTTCCGGTCTGTCGTCATCACCCCGGTGAAGCGGAGCTTGCGGGCGCCTGCATCGTACTTGATCGTCCCCTGAAGCTGGTCCTGTTGAAGGAAGAGGGCGTTTACTGCAGAGATCAGATTTGCCGAGCCGGTTGCGGCGCTTAACAACAGCGCCCGGTCAGGTTGGGTCAGGAAGCGCGAGGCTATCAGCTTTTTGTGGGCCTCGTCATGGATGGTTAGATACGCCTCTCGCTTAACGATGGAATAGGACCTCGGGCCCTCGTCGATCCGCCAGCTCTCACCGGCCACCTGGGTGATGACGGTTGCAGTCGTGGCGAGAGAGATGGCGTGATTCACGAACTCATCACGCAGTTCATTTGAAATCCGGCTTTCGTCAAGCTCAACGGCGAAACTCAACGCAACGGCGAACAAGAGAGGAGCTTCGTGAGCGACGACGCCGCTCAACTCCGCCGGAAAGGCGAACCCAGCCGGCAGCGTTGCCAGATCGATCTGATACGTGCCGGTGTCGTTGGGCAGTTGTATGTCGATAGGCAGGGATTCAAGCTGGGCCTCATAGGTCAGGGTGCCGTTTAATGTCGCCACTACCGTTTCGATCAACGGGCCGCTCCAGTTCAGCAGCGCCAGCTTCTGGCGGGTCAGCTCGCCGGTTGGATCGGTAGTCGCTCCGCCCGGCACACTGGTATCTGCGCCGAATGTATTTTCAAGGGCAATCTTCTGGAGTCCGCTTCTGATCTCGTCCAGGATTGCAGCGACTGCGTTGTCGTCAGGAGCTATTCCGGATGAGCGTGTGTACTCATGGCGCAAAAGGTAGTTGAGCTCCGCCAGGCTGAATCCTGAGTCGCCTGCCTTGCCGACCTTCTCCACGAACATCACTGCATTGGCGGTGACGGCAAGAGGATCCGTGACGGGGAAAGGATCCGTGCCGATCAGCCTGAGCGCAGTGAGATAGTCCTGCACGAAGAGCTTAAGGCTTCTTGCGAGAGTGGTATGACGGAGTAGCTTCGATAGGTTAATGAGCGTCAGCGAATCGTCTCGAATTCTTCTCTTGTTCTCAACGATGGGTTCCGGATCAGCCGGATCGGGTACCGTTGGAATAATGTTTTCATCGTTTAAGAGCAGCCCAAAATCGGTTGCACTGATGCCTAACGCGGCGGTGATTGTTGTGGCGTGCAACGAGAGTTTCTTCTCTGAATCCAGATTCGTAGTGTCCTCGGGAAAATCCGGATCCAGTGAGTTCATGACCGCACGGTTGCGGAAGAGTTGGGCATATAGCGAAGGAACTCGCTGCGGAGCGGAGGTGCTGTGGTCAGTATAGAGGGCAGTGTCGATTGGCCCCCACCAACTCAGCAGGACGATTATGGGGAGCCCAAGTTCGCGGTGTAGGCGCTCGACATGCGAAAGCTGGATGATGAATCTCTGATCTAGTTCTGACGGACTGAATGCGGTGACGGCGCGGTCCAGGTCGCGCATGGTCCAGCCGAGCTTTCGCCAGAGTCGGACGAAGCGCACGATTTTACCGGCAGCTGACAGATCGAATCCTTCAAGTTTCAGCTTATTTGTCTCGCACGTATCCGGGTTTTTTGCGTCGGTTGAAAAGATCTGAATGGCCCGCCTGCCTCCGGCGACAGGATTGATGTAATTCGTATCCAGGAGATCGAGCATCTCCCGGTAGGTAAGTCCGGACTGTTGTAGAAAGACATCCACGCGACCGCCGAGCAGCGTCAGCCAGTTGTCGCCGGCAATCCGCCTGCTGCTATTGGCAGGATCAGGGATCGAGGAATTAGCGGTGTCGAATCCCCAGAGGTTCCACAGTCCGGGAGAGGCAGCGTCGCGTTGACCAACCGTTGCGCCGGTGATGATCGCAGCCTCTTGAGAGGTCAACCCCAGGTACTCGCATGCCAGGGCGAAGTTGGTCAGAATCGCGCGCCGCTCCCCAGGCAGGAAGGCTTCCATGATCTGTTGGCGTTGCAGGCCCAGATGCGCGAGGAATGCTCGCGTCTCTTCGCTCCAGAGATCGAGCGGTAGCGCCCACGGAAACACAACGTGATCGCGCAGCTTGACATAAGCGTCCTTGTTTACGTACTGCGGATTGGCAGCGCGCTCTCGTGCGGCGCCGCTGGTCTGCCGACTACGCGATGTCACCCGAAGCGCGCCGCCTGACTGTGCGTGAACGGTGTAAGTGAAGGCCAGGTCGTCGATCGTCCACCATTCACCTTTCCTCTTGACGTTGATCGTCGCGGAGTCAGACAGTGGGACATGGTTATTACTAAAGTCTCTCTCCAGATTTGCCGAAATCGCCCGCCGGTCCAAGTCGTTACTCGTGCCCGACGATAAATCGAATGATTCGAACTGATGCGGCGGCGCTACGGCATCCTCGAGCACCTCGTTGACCAGATCCACATAAGGCAATGGTGTGTTGGTGTTATCGCAGGTAAGTTCAATCTCACCAAGATCGGGCCTGCGTCCGAGAAGATCGGGTCCGCGTCCGAGAAGTATGTCCCTCGCCGATGTGGGTGGAGTATTCGACAAGCGGTACTTGAGGAAATGCAGAGCGTCAACCAAGTAGGCCGCCGGACTATGGACGGATTGGCATTCGCAGCAGTCACACAAGTCTAGGGAACCGAAGAGCGTGGCCCAATCCGGCGTGCCATCGTCCGACGTGGACACGGCCGGTGTGACCGCACCGCCGGAGAGCGCATTCTGCCCGTCTGTGGTCGCTTGGGAAGTGAGCTGCTGATCCGGCACGGCCCGCGTTCCCACGCGACCGATCATCGGACCGAAACCGACAAGCAGGTTCAAAGCTACAGCGTGTGTCTGTTGCGCCTTTTCATAAATGTCCCGGGCCTGCGCAGCGCCCAGGGCGTCGCCGTAACTGACCATGAAAGCATTCAGGCCGACGCGGGCGATCGCATGAGCCGAGTCGTGCCCGTTCTTCATCAACACGCTGGTCTGCGCGTAGCGCGGCGCCAGCTTGTAAACACGTTGCATTGCCTTGATCCGGTTTTTGGTCCCCTCGATATCGGTGATCGTGCCGAATGCATCGGGATGGTCCTTTAGATAAGTGTCGACGCGCGCGGTCTTGAGATTGAAGCCGGGGTTTCTGTTCAGAAAGGAGATCAAATCATCCCTGCCGGCCAGATCATCCGTCTCAAGGCGCCGGGCAATGAACGCAGTAGGGAAGGCGTCCTCAACCATGTTGCTCATCGCTCGCGCGTAGTTGAGAACTTTTTCGTGTTCATCGTCCCCCGGCACATCGGGCGGAACGCCAATGGACTTCTCGCCGCGTCGCCCGGCGATGAGCGCTTGCCAATCGTTCTCGTCGAAGCGTGTGAGGTCGGACAGCCCGACGATCTCTCCGGCTTTCTGTCGGCGCTTCAGTTCAGACACCAGCGGCAAGTGGTTGCTCGTGAGCGCTCCCAGTTGCAGCGTGAACTGAATGTCCTCGATATGATCCTTCAGCTCCGGCGAGTCTTGCAGGCCATGCCAGAATTCTTCGATCGGACCCGCGTGATTGACGTACGCGGTGAGGAATGCCTCTCGCTGTTCGACATCGTCGAGCGTCGTGGCCAGCAGTGCGCCGAGTGACGACCTGTCTCCGTCGGGTTGTTCGAAAACCTGCTTAACGATCGATCGCTTCAGTCCTTCGAGGATCTCGTCGATCTCCTTACCGAAGTGGCTGGGAATGATGTTCTTACTGACTGCGACGACGAGCGCCCGGCGTAGAAGATCGGGGCTTTGCGTCAGCAGCGCCGGCAACGACGTGGGCAAGCCTTCGCGAAACAACCCATAGAATGCTTCGGCCGCCACGCCTGTCTTGCGCAACAGGCGATGGGCCACTACCAGGAATGTGATGTGCTGAGGATCCTGCCTGCTCTCGTTCGCGAGGAACGTGATGTCCTGGTGCCGGTCGTCCTCAGCAAGTTCGTCCAAAGGCACGTCTTGAACCAGGGGCGTCAGCTCGGCCAGGAGGTTTTCGTATTCGGATGGCCCACGATACTCTCCGCCGATCGAGAGGTCCACGATCTCCTCGGGCTGTGCATTGAAGATGATCGGCGATGAGACCAACTGCTGTTCCTTATCATCGAATGCAGCTACAAGCAGATCCGCCGAGCCTTTCTCTGCGCGGCGAAACTGCTCGGGACTGTAGCGGATTTCATATTTCCCGTTTGCGTCCGCTCTGGTTTCACCGAGCAGTTCCTCGCTTCGCAGATCCCGATCGAACGCGCGCATTGTTACTCCGGCAGAAACCTTCCCGTTTACCTCGCGAACGGTTCCGCGAACGACGAACGGCTTCTGTGCCGGCGGCTGGTCATCTATGACCAGGCTCACCTGTTCAACCAGCCTGGCTTTGCGGATAACGGCAGAGGTCGCCAGGATACGGCCTTGCGCATCGAAGACGCGCACGATCAAATCCGCTCCGCCGCGCGCTTCGAATGGCTTGCCGAGGTAGCTGATCTTGAAACGGCCAAAGGCGTCCGTGATGGCCTTGCCGAGGAATTGCTCGCTCTCCATGGAGACATCGAACGCCTGCACCAGAGCATCGACCACCACAGTCTCGTCTGGCCGGCTCACCTTTCCCTCGACGCGATTCAGAGTGGCAGGTTCGGGAGGAGGCAAAGTTAGGTTGACGACTTCCTCTCGCTTCGCCGGCGTAATCGGGTCTGATTGAGCAAGCAGCTGCGCGTTTTCATCAAACACTTGCACGCGCAGATTGATGGCGCCCGTGACCAACGCCGATGAATACTTGATAAGGTAGTTTCCCTGATTGTCCGGCTTGCCTTCACCCAACAACACCGGACCCGCGGCCTGGTGAACGGCCCGCACCAAGGCGTTCGCGGACGGCGCATCCGAGGCAGTTCGCACAACTCCTTTTACTGTGAAGTTAGGATCAGGCTGCGGATCCGGAATACGCTCGCGACCGATGGTGACTTCCATCGTGGCGAAGCTGCTCGCCGGGATGTTGACGAATTGCGACTTCCGCTCGAAGACATCAGTGGGCGTTACGGTGATCTCATAATCACCCGTGGGCGCGCGCCGCAAGCCGGCGATGTTGATCTCGCGCGACGCATCCAGGCCTCGCTGCGTGCCGTGCTCGCTCAGCGTGCGATGCTTGAATTCAACGTCAACCGTCCCGCCACGAAAATTTCCTTGCGCATCAAACACGAAGATCTTGAGAGTGATGTCTTGGTTGTCTGGCATGAGGTTGTGTCCTTTCGATTAGAAGAGACTACCGAGGTCCTGACGCTTGCGCGTATGGGCTATCGGCTCCTCCCAGCGTTACTTGTACTGGCCGGCGGTGGCATCAATTGGATATGTAGGTGATCTGTTGCGTCGGGAAACACCGCCCTTATGTTTACACCATGCCGCTCTCTCGCTTGGGTGATAGCATTTATCAGATTATTCTGTTCAGTTGGATCAGAAATCATCGCTCGAACATCAGCTTCGACGCCTTTACCTGTAGGAGATCTCCCTACAGATCGAGGAACAACAAAAGGACTAGCTTGACTCAGAATTTGAGCTGCCGGCGTCAGGGCCGGACGGGGAACGGTTTGATTGAATCCGCCCTGCCTTTGGTAGAACTCTGGATGTTTTGCTCGGTCCTCATTCCCCCCAGCCGGGTCGGTCCGAGGTAGCCTCAGTAGTCCTAGACCATAATTACCCCGTGGTAGATCCCCAATTACAGCTATGATTCCTTCCATAGCAGCGCGAGGACTGTGTATGTCAATGTCATGGCCACCGTACCTGCCTATGTCGAGTCCGACTCCTTGTCTATGCGGACTGTTTGGATTGCGATCCTGTGGTCGAATGAGACTCATTATTTCAAAGCTAGGCCTTCCACGCGCGGAAGTGGCATGACTCGCCAGCTCTAATACGACCGAGCTTAAGTTGGGATTAACTGAGATGTGCTCTCCTGCACGCCCAATTAAGTAACCCCTATCCTCTAGTTGCCCCATATGCTGCGCAGCAGAAAAACCTACTCTGTGTTCGCGAGCTGCCTGCCGCAGTTGAGTCGCCATCGACATGGTTGTGGTTCGCGGATGCAAGGGCAGGCTTTCGTATACGTCTCTGAGAAGATCTCGCTGCCTGGGAATTGGCGGCAAGTTCGTCGTCGAAAAGAGTGGAGGTGACAAACGTGTGTTGTCTAACGTCAACGTACCGGGCGACAAAACATGATCGATACCCTGCTTGCCATTCGGATCGCTCAGTCTGATTGGGTTATCACGAACATACAAACGCGAGTTTATGCCGTCGGTCACTCCAGCCGGGTCACAACTAGCCCACCGCCCCAACCACGGCGCGTAGTAACGCGCGCCGTGATAATAGAAACCGGTTTCTTCATCTCGCTCCTTCCCGGTATAGCGATAGCGTTTTGAGCTGACCTCAACACCGGCGCGCGCCGCGCGATATGAAGTACTCCCGTAAGGAAAATATTCTTCGTAAGAAATGATCTCGCCGGTGTCGTCAAGCTCCAGCGAAGAAGAACCGAGATGATTGCCGAATTGATAACGAATCAGCGGCGCGGCGGCATCGATCGTCTTGGTTTCGACCAGCGCAATGCGCCGTTTGTCGTCTATGATGTGTAGCGTTTCGCGTTGCAGTGTCACGCGACCACTATTGCGTTCGCGGTAAAGTTCAAACCCGCCGGCGTAGAAACGCTCTTCTTTGATCGAGCCGCCGGGACGTTCAATCACCTTGCGCGCTCTTTGACCGGCGGCGTCATAGACGTAATAAACCGTTTCGCCGGAATCACCGTTAATGACTCTTTGCGTTCGCACCTTGTGCAGTTGATCTTTGAAGTCCCACTCCATCGTGGGCAGATGCGGCATCGAGATCATGCTGCCGTGCTCGTCGTATTCGTAAGGGGCTGAGTAAGCCCCGTCACGATCGCCCGGCAAGCTGGTGCGCAGCAATCGATTACTGCCTGCGGCGTAAGAGTATCGGCGCGTCCAGCTCCCCGCTGAATCGGCTTCGTGAATCATGCGCAGAATATTTCCGACCGCATCGTATTCGTAACGTTCGGTGTAGTTGCCCATCGCGTTCCCGTCGCCGGAATGCAGCAAGTTCGCGCGAAATGAATCGTCGTGATTGATCTGTTGCGGCGAGTTAAGCTGCCCGCTCGCATTCTGCCCCAGGTGTTCGCGCCCTGATGCGGAGGTCAAGCGATAAAGTGCGTCATATTCATACTTGGCACTCGGTTCCACCCTTCGGTTCCTGAAATAGATCGTCTGCTGGGCGTCGTCGCGGATGGCGGTGATGTTGCCAACTGGATCATAGCTGTAACTCAAATCCTGTAGTACGACCCCGTCGGATGTTCGCGTTGTGGTGAGATGTTTCAGGCGGAAAGTGAGCGGGTCGTATCCGTATTCCGTCCGCACGACTCCTGGAGTCCTTGAGTCATGATTAATCTGATACTCGATCAACCTGCGTTGGCCCTTCGCGTCATAGTCAATATTGCTCACGAATACTGTCTCGCTCGCCGCGCCGCGCAGACTGACGCTCACCCTTTCGAGCAACTTCGCTTCGTTGTAGGCGGGACGGATCACGCTATGATCGGGCGTGGTCAGGGTTACGGGACGGTTGAGAGCATCGTAGGTGGTACTGGTCACGTAGGGCTCGGCTTCTAGCAGGGCCGGAGGCGGCGACGCCGACCAATCCAATTGCTCCCTGTACTCCATCGCGAACAGCCTCGTGGCGCGCGACAGGTTGCCTTTGAAATCGAACTCTTCGCTTGTGAGCAACCCTGCGCCGTCGTAGTGTTGCCGAATCTTACCGCGCAGGTTGAGTCTTCTTGCTTCTCGGTCCGCGATAGGATCATCTGGAGGCGGCTCTCCATAGACGGTGTGTTCAGCTAATTTTCCGGGATCGGTGCCTTCACTGACAAACAACTGCGTCGGGCGCCGCAGCTCGTCGTAGGACGTGCTAATAATATGACCGCGACTGTCCCACGCGCGTATTGGTTTGCCCACCGCGTCGTTCAGCATCCAACGCGCTGCGGCGTCCATACTGACCTGGCGAACCTGCGTGCCCAGCATGTCGTAGGCATATTCCATCACCCGGTTGCCGCGCGCGTCCGTGATCCAACGCTGGTTCCCCTCAATGTCCATCTCGACACGCGTGGGATACAGGCGGCGCGTGCCATCTGCTGACGTTCCGTTGTCGGCGATCGTAAGAAAGGTGCGTCCGAGTGAATCAACGTGAGCGACTGTCGGAGTGCCGGTGTGAGCGGCCGCCGCACGCGCTGCGTCCTGCTCCTCTCGCCCATGCGCGCCAGCCTGGCGTTGTGCATACCAGGTCGGCAGGTAGTCCGTATGCGGTAACCGTTGAAAGAACGCGCCCACGTCGCGATCGCGGTTTGGAGCGGACTCGAGAACCGTGTCGTTCACATCCCAGGTTTCCTGCCGCCAGGAATCGAACACGACCTTGTCGTAGGTATGGTTCGGGTGGAGCGTGCCCACGACGCGCACCACCGGATCGTAAAAGAGAACCGGACTGACACCCACGATTACTGCCAACTCGAACTGGTGTGTGGTGGTAAAGAACGGCTCGTATTGTTTGACCGGTTTTCCTTTGTTATTGAAGATTGTCCAGCCGCTGCCAACCCAACGTGCGGGGATCGTCGGCCCGCCTTCGAAGAGTGGCCCCGGCTCGGACGGGATCTTCTTTTGTATCTCTCGGCCAAAGCCGTCGGAATAGCTGAAACTAGTTTGAATTTTGGATTGCACGCCAGAGTCGAGATCGCTCACATGCGTCTCTCGCACGATGGCCGCGGCAAAGGGCGGTTCAGGATTTGGAGAAGAAGCCGTGAGCCGGTAGCGTTCGAGGTCGTAGACAATGCGCGTGCTGGCACTTCCCAACAGATCCGCGGCACTGCCTTCAGGATTAGCGAAGAAGGCATCAATCTCGACCCGCGTCGGATCGGAATTGAACGAGGCCGTCAACAAGTCGCCCTTGTGCTCGCTCAGCTTACCCATCACCGCGCTTGCCGCCACCATGCCGAGTATGTCGAAGGCGACCTGGGACCGGTTGCCGTTTGGGTCCGTGACGAGGCGAGGTTGCAGAACGCGGTAGTCGTTGTCGGCGATCACTTCGTTAGCCAACGCGTCGCGCGTCTCGCGGATCAGCAGATCGTGCAAGTCATAGGTGACGATGGTGTCGTGGCCGAAGGGATCGCGGAAACGACAGGGCAAAAAGAAATGCTGCCTCGCTGCTTCAAGTTCCTGTCTGGCATCATCGTCCGCCCTTGCCGAGTAGAAGATCTGTCCCGAGGGAATCCAACGGTTGGTGTCTCCCTCGCTGTGGACGTATCTCCCTGCGGCGAGCATCGCGTCGTCTACGCGACGGCCGTAAACCTGGGCGACAAGTTCCGGGGTGAAGGCCAGTTTATAACTTTCAAATGGCAGCGCGAGCGACTCGGCTGTTCCCAATGGCAGCGAACCGGAAAGATCGTTGCGCCGGTACAGCGTCCGCACGTGCTCGATCAAGCGCCGCTGCTTTCCGTTGTGAGGCACTTCTTCGTAGGGGATCTCACTGTCGAAGATGTGAGTCAGTTGACCCGTGGGACCGCGCCGGACCAGATCAGACATCTGAAGTCGCCCTGCTGCTCCCGATGGTGAATAACCGGTCAACTCATACGTGCGGGACTCGCAAGGCAACGGCGTGCGGTAATCATCGCCTGTGGCGATCGCCATGGTATAGCGGTTCTCTGTGTAGGTGACGAGCGTGTCGGTTTGCTTTCTTTGGTCAAGTGGATCGAGCTGATTCAACTCAGGATTTGGAATCTCGTTTATTCCGCCCGATCTATCCGCGACGCGAATCCTCGCACGGCGACCATAGCCGATGGCAGCGGACTTGAGAACATTGCCAAACTCATTCACGTCCAACGTCAGTGCATGGCTAATGCGCGGGTCGGCGGGGTTCCGCTCGTAGTGGTAACTGATTGCTTCGACGGCATGGGTGAAATAAACGGCGTGCCGGTTTCCGGACTTCCTCTGCACACGTTTGATCGCAAAGTTTTGCTCGGTGACCGTATAGGGATGGCTCTCTTTGTTCGTACCGTCCAGGGCATAGACCTCCTGGCGCAGCATCGAGCCTTTCAGCGCGCGGACCGCCTCCTGTTCTTCCTCGCCGCTCAACCCTTCGGGAAGTTGAGAATCGTCGAGCAGCATCTCGTGTGCGTCTTCATCCGTTAGACCGGGTTCGCGATAGTATTCCTTTTCGAACTGCCGAGAGATGCGTTCACCATCGAGGTAAGCGCCGGTATGAAACCATGTCCTGGTCAGCACGGGAGGAATGTGTGAAGCCTCGTCGATGTTGGTAGACACTGGGCTGGAACCGTCGGCCCTGAGCGACGCGAACTCCTCAGTATCCCACTGCTCGACCAGCCCAAAGCCGCGGAATTCGCGCTCCGTGCCGTCGAAGTAACCGTGGTGGTAGGCGTAGCGAGTGACAAAGTGATTTCCGCTAACGCGGTCAAAGATTTCGACGCGGTTGACTGTATGGACCGGGAATGGGAGCCTGGTAACCCAGGGACTGCCACGCGCTTTATCGGCTAGGTAGAACTTGGTAGACGAGGCGTAATGCACCAGAGTCTCGGCGCCAAGGTTGTTGACGGTCTTGATCAAGAGGTGAGGCTTTTGTCCGCCCATCAGATCGATGTAATGCAAGGGGCGGCGCGCGGCTCCGGGTAAGGGCGACGACCAAACGAGGCAGGCAGTGCCGTTGCCCAATAGATCGGCCGTCGTCACCGAGGAAAGATTATCCACACGCGGGAACTGGTTGAGCCGGCGCGGTTCGCTCCAGCGGTTGCCCGATTGATTGAAATACACACGTACACCGTCGGAGCCCAAATAGATGATGTCGCTGGCACCGGTGCCATCTATGTCAGCCACGCGAACGCGTTGGTGGCTGAACTGGTCGGGGCGATCAAACCAGGGGGCATTGTCCATCGTGACTTTGACTCCAAAACGGCCGTAACCCCGATTGGGCCAGTAGCAGATCTCGCCATTGCGAATGCGGACCAGGTCGGTCAAGCCATCGCCGCACATATCGGCCAGATAGATGGATTGTGTGCCGTCGGCCAGCACCAATCGCGGCCCTCTCTCTTCATCAAAAGGCTTGCGCACATAACGGGCCGAATCGAAACCTTCCTCCGCAAGTGAGGGGTACCAGGTGAGCACTTCGGTTTCCGTTATCAGAACATCGGCATGCCCATCGCCGTTCAGATCGACGAAACGCATGTTCGGTTCATCCCATCGAATATTTGGCAGGTGGCCGAATGTTTTGAATGGCTTCCAGTCTTCGTCGTGGGTTCGCTCGGAGAAACCGGGAAGTGGGCCGGCGAAAGCTACCAGATCGAGTTGGCCGTTGCCGGTAAGGTCGATGAGGTGTTGCCGCCCGCTACCTAAACTGACGAACGACGGTTTCGACTTGACGACTTCGGGCGGCCCGAATCTTCCGTCGCCCAGGTTTGGTTTATAGAACCAGGCGCCGGCTTGTTCGGTCAACATTCCTGAGACGCCTTCTCCATCCAGATCTATCCACTGGTAAGTTGAACCGTCCAATCCCACCGGCAGGTTCTCAACGCTGTCTGTATCCAGCTGTCGGATGTCGTCCTGAATAACTGCCTTGCTGTACTCGAACTCGAGCGGCGGCAAAGATTTTTTAAGGTAGGTGTACCAGACTCCATGGCTATCCAGCACAGCCTTGGTGCCATCGCGGACGAATCCCGACTTGGTGATGCTGCGAATAAACGAAGCAAAGCGGGAGCTGCCCTGATGGGAGAGTTCGGTCTCGATTGTAACGGGGTGCGAATAGTCCAGATCGGCGTACTCTATTTCAGTGGAATGTATCAGGCACGGCTCGCTGCCCAGCTCGGCGACGTGATGAAACATCAATAGCCGGCGACAGCGGCGATAGGTGCGGATCTCAAACCCAGCGCGATGAGATGAGAATGGGTCCGCACGGACACGCCACGATTCCGCCGGCGATACAGAAGCGCGGACCAGCCGATGCTGGCCAGCTTCTGGCCGGGCCGGGTCGAGAGCCAGTTCCGCATAATGGCCCTCGTCGTAATCGAATACGACGTCGAACATCCACTGGGCTGTTTGGAGATCTGGCTGGACCAGGCGAGAGGCCACGTTGCCATATTCGATCCGCTTCAGGTAGCGATTGGCCGAACGGCTCTTAACAGTACGGTTTCGCTCGTTGGCCTGTGACAGATCAACGCCGTACGAGTTTTCTTCTTCGTACCTGTAGACAATGACGTTTCCCTTGTCGTCATGGCTCTGGCAAATCAGCCAACTGAAAACTCGCCTCTGGTTGTCGGGATCAGTGATGCGGCTTTCTCCTGTCAGCCCGTATAGCGTCGTAATGTTGTCGCGAGAAATAGAGCGCCAATGAACCTCTCCGGTTGTTTTGGTCCATCGTTCAATGCGGGCGAAAGGTCCCTCGATGCGGGGTCGGTAACGGCGGATCGTATAACCCGGTGCAGTTGTGTTGTCCTCCGGCTGAAGAACCGGCACCAGATCTTCAGCCCCCGATAGAACAAACGTGTCTGACTCCTCGGCATCAAGGTACTGTGGTAGTCCTTTGTCGGTCTTGCGGGTGATGGTTGGCACGGAAAGGTTCCAGCCAAAACCAAACGGACCGTTGCCTGCACCCGAGTCGTAAGCCAGCGAGAGTTGCGGGCCAAAGCCGGAGCGGCCGGGGCTGGTGGCCAATGGAACTGTCATGGCCCCGGTACCCGTTACCGGATTCACTCCGAACTTTTCGCCAATTCCGCGGATCGCGCCGCCGCCTTTGGGCAGCGAGATCGAGGGAGGGCCATCACCACTGGGGCCGCCCAAACGTGGACCGGGTCCAGCCGCCGAGCGCTTTGAATGAGCGCCTTCCGATGACGAAGAATTCTGGTAGTCGCGCTTTTCGAACACCGCCGTTTACCTCAACAGCGAAGAGGAGCGCACCGAAATTGCGTCGGGTGGCAATTAGGTCAATTGGAAAGTGTCAAAAAATTGGTTGGGTAGAGGAATAGTCGTCTGAGACTCTATTAAAGATGGTTTTCGACTCATACCGAGCGAGAGCTACGAGAAAAGTTTCTCGTATCGGGAACCGGAGTAAGGATCGCTGTTAACGGAGAGGAATGATATTTTTGTCGCCGCTGGCTTTCTGTCAATCGTCGAGCGTTTCTCAGTCGGCATCGCTGTCCGCCACACTTGTCTTACCCTTCGAGCAAAAACTCCAAGACCTCAGACGATCTGTATCTACCTACTTACTTCGCAACTTGGTCTGCTAAAGACGGGCAGAGCTTATCCCTGAGCGATTTATGTGTCAACAAATTTAGGAAATTATGGTTTGGAATCAGCAGCGCTTTTCGAGTGATTTCTGAAATCCCTCATCGTTCCCTCATCTTGGGACAAGAGATAAACCATCATTTTGGTCCATCTGGCTCCTCACACCGGAGCTCTTCGCAACTTCTCGACTCTTTGGCTCTCACGTGAAATTGCTGCTGGCTTCGACTCGCGAATAACTTCATCACATAAGTTCGTTTGCGCCATCCGCAGTCACGTTTCGTCGCCCGTAGTCACTCTGATGTGAATCAAGAACCGAATAACTGCCGGCCAACCTACAGTCAATGAGAAGGTCGAAACTACGATCCTCCTGGAAGAGTCATTCACTGCTGACCAGCTCAACCGAAGCCACTGTCAAACAAAACCCTTTTGAAAATGTTCTTGGACTACATAGGTTGAGGATTCGATATCGCAAGCGGAGTGAGCATTTGTTTAGCCCAAGGCAACCTCAAGATACATCCCCTTGCCTTCAATCTGCTCTTTAAAAAGGACAGAACATTTTGGTCGGTGACCTCCGCATAATCAGTGCGGAGGTCGGAGACTCTTCGCGCTCGTTTGTAGTGCCGGCCTACGTTTTCATTGAGGATTTTCTGTAAGTCACCAGGATGGATCTACGCATGTCAGGGGCGTTCCGCTCGTCGTTTACGTCAATGTCACGTCAACGCGGTTTTTGGCTCAATTTTACTGTAATTGTAACTCGCTGGAAACAAGGAGTTTATTGGTGGAGCAGAGGGGGATCGAACCCCTGACCTCCGCATTGCGAACGCGGCGCTCTGCCAAACTGAGCTACTGCCCCACTCAAGAACGCAGGACGACATCCTATCTATCTTCATCTCCTGCGCCTTTGGTACGCATGAGAATACAGTCTCAAGTTTCAGGTTTCAAGTTGCAGGAATTGAAATTTGGGCCATGATCCAAATAGGTGAATTGGGAATGGTTAAAGCTGCGAATGCTTGGAAGCGCGACGGCATTGGACTGGAACGCAACCGGCCTCGCTTGTCATGAGTCGCTTACGCGACGTGGCAACCGGGACGGTTGCGCTCCAGTCAACAATCACCGTTGATTAGCTATTTTAAGGACGTCGCGTGACAGGCTGCTGATCGCGGGCTTTGATGATCTGATCAATAGATTTTTCTAAATCAGTCTTGAGACTGCTGTCGATCTTTAGCGCCGCGTCAAATTCCTTTTGGGCTTCGACGTCCTGCCTGCGCAGAAGCATAATCATCCCCCGGTTCGCATGCGCCCTGGCGTTCTTCGGATTCAACTCGATCGATTTGCCCAGGTCGGCGAGCGCTCCGTCCAAATCGCTTTTCGCCCCGCGCAATACCCCGCGCTCAAACCAGGCATCAACATCCAGCGGATTGATCTCCAGAGCCGCATTAAAATCGGCGATGGCTCCGTCCAGATCTCCCTTCTGCTTTCGAGCAAACGCCCGGTTATAGAAGCCGAGAAAGCCGCGCGGGTTGAGCTCGATGGCTTTAGAATATTCGACGATGGCACTGTCCGGATTGCCCTGGTGCATGCGAACAAATCCACGAGCTACAAAGGCCCGCGCGTTTGCCGGGCGAAGTTCAATCGCTCTATTGAAATCGCTAATGGCGCCGTCATAGTCGGCTTTGTCGTCCCGAGCGATGCCGCGATTGTAAAAGGCGTCCGCATACTCGGAGTCAATTTCAATCGCTTTGTTGTAATCCGCGATGGCCCCATTCCGATCACCCTTGTCTTTTCGGGTTGCGCCCCGATCGAGATACGCCTCAGCCATGGGATGGAGTTCGATCGACCGGGTAAAGTCGGTTATCGCGCCGTCATAATCTGCCTGGCGCTTGCGGACCAAACCACGACTGAAATATGAGGCAGCGTAATTCGGATCGAGTTCGATCGCGCGATTGAAATGAGCGAGGGCGGTATCCAAATTTCCCAGCTCGAGTTCCTTCGTCCCACGACTGACATAATCCATTGCTGCCCGGCGGTTAGCTTGTGCGTGACCCACCAGGACATTCAGCAACAGGCAGGCAAGCAACAGCGAGACAATCGAGAAGCGATGCATCATTCGATTCCAGAGACTTCAATCAGCGCGTTGGCAATCTGCGCGGCAACGCGCGCATTGTTCTCTAACAAGGCTATGTTTGCGCGCAACGTCGCGCCATCGCTTCGCTGTGACATCTGCGCGAGCAAAAAGGGAGTAAGGTCGCGACCGCTAATCTTGTTGCGTTCAGCCTGCCCGAGAGCATCCTCAAGGACTGTGTTTAAGAAAGACTGTTCGACTTCCGCTTCGCTCGGGACTGGAACGGTCACAAGTAACGCCGATCGCACCTCGAGGTCGCGTTGCGTGGCGAAGAGGTGCGCGACCTCGTCCGGAGTATCGCAACGAATATCGATCGGCAGACCACTCGATTGCGAATAGAATGCCGGCATTTCATCACACTGATAGCCGATGACAGTGACGCTGTTTGTCTCTAACCATTCGCGCGTTGCCGGCAGATCCAGAACGATCTTCGCGCCTGAGCAGACGACTATCATCGGTATCTGCGCGAGTTGGGGTAAATCGGCCGAAACATCGGGCAGCGAACCACGATGCACTCCACCAATCCCGCCGGTGGCGAACACTTTAATACCGGCGCGGTGCGCAATCCACATCGTCGAGGCCACGGTCGTGGCGCCATTCCATTTGCGCGCAACCGCGATCGCCAGATCGCGAACACTCAGCTTTTTGATGTCATTGCTCTGAGCCAGCAGTTCCAGATCGTTACTTTCAAGACCAACCCGAAACTCACCGCCAAGCATCGCAATCGTTGCGGGCACGCAACCGCCCTCGCGGACAATCTGTTCCAGTCGCCTGGCCGTTTCCAGGTTCCCTGGCCGAGGCAAGCCATGCGCAATGACCGTTGATTCAAGCGCAACGATTGGCTCCTGGCTTTCAAGGCCCGCGCGCACTTCGTCTTTAATGATCATCTCTTATCGATCGGTAATGTGGAATCAAATGAAGCGGCGAGCAATATACAACACGTTCGCGGTTTTGCTGATAGCTGTTGGCGCTTCGGTGGCTGTGACTGGGCAGAGCCTTCGACAGAAGCTGGATTTGCAAACTGATTACCGTGTTCTTGCGATAAAGCCTGATGAGCAGTTAATCGAAGTCGCGCGACATTTTCAGATCCCAATGGCGATCGAATGGCTGGACCAGCCGGCGTCCGCGGATCAGTCGAACAGAATGAAATTCGAGCGGGGCTCAGTGCTTGATTTAATAAAGACCATCCTGGCTCAGGCCCCACAGCAACAAATGGTTTTTGATGACGAACGGCTGATCAGAATTTTCGCGCCGTCTGTGTTCAAGAGCCGGCTCAATTTTCTGAACATGAAGCTGAGCGGGTATTGCGTCTCGCACGAGAGCGTGTTCGGAGCAGACTTCCAGCTAAGGGTCGGGCTCGATGAAATGCTTTATCCGAAGTATTTCAAATATGGATTCAACGGCGGCTATGGCGGTGGCGAGTGGCTTTTACTCATCGGCGAACTAACCATCTGCATGAATAAACCATCGATTCGGGATGTCCTTAACGAGATCGTCGGTCAAAGCGGCAGGGCGGCGTGGATTGTTAATCTGAAACCGAAAGAACTTCAGCGCGAGAAACCATTCTGGAAAGGTGTGCCGGTTAATGAATACGGCACTTCACCGCTTACCGGCCGATGGTGGTTTGCTGAATTGCGTGAGTCCCAATAAGACTTAAGGATTAGGCTGAGTGACCGGGCCAGTTGGTAACAACAGTTTGAAGATCGTCCCTCCGCCGGACCCGCTTTGCCAGTCAGCGTCTGCATCGATCATGCTCGCGCGCGCGCGAATGTTGGCCAGGCCGCGCCCGGAATTTTTTCGGGACTCGCTTTGGGCAAATCCTCTTCCATCGTCTTCGATCCCTAGTTCGAAAACATTATCAGGAGACAGCGCAGCTTTCATCTTAACGTGTCGCGCGCCTGAGTGACGGCAGATGTTGCTCAAAGCCTCCTGGGCGATGCGATAGATTTGAATCTGGGTGCTCGGCGGCAAGTTCAGTTTCTCATCCAGTCCATCATCACAGGTGAATTCGTAATCGAACTTACAATCGGGCGCGGCGTGTTCGACCGCATGCGCCAACGCGAACTGCAACGCCGCGGACAGTCCGACATTCTCAAGCGCCGAAGGGCTCAGGTCTTCGCAGATGCGCCGCACTTCCTGCGAGATCGATTCGATCTCTGAACGCAGTGCGCCCGGTCGTGAAGGCGCACGATTAGGGCGAACATCATTCGCGCCGGCAGCCGGAAGTTGATCGACTAACAGCGCCAGGTTCCTTAAGTCAGCCAAAGTTTGATCGTGCAGATCGCGCGCAATGCGTCTCCGTTCGGCTTCGGTCTCGTTGGCGAGCTGCAAGCGCGCGCTGGCTAAGTCGCGATTCGCAGCCGCCAACTCTGCACTGGTGCGATGAATCCGGCGGTTCTGAAAATATCCCCATCCAAGAGCGATCAGCGCGAGCAGCAACAAGACTCCGAGCGCGGTCGACGTCCACGGAAACGGCGCCCCGGCTACGGTGAACGCAAAAGACAGAGGCTCTGACGGAACCAGGTCTTTCGTAAAGGCGCGCGCGACGATTTTGTATTTTCCTGGCTTCAATCCTTCGATCGGAAACTGTGTGTCGTGCGAAACCTTTTGTTTGATCGCGCGCCCGGCGGCGTCATAAAGAGCGAAAGCATATTGAAACTGCTCGGGAAAAGTCCGGCTGCTGTTCGCGGTGACATCAAGCAGCAAACTGTTCTGCGGATAGTCGAGCTGCAAACCAGATTTCAGTTCGTCAGAAGTGTGGATTCGCTTGCTGATGATGCGTTCGGGTGACAACGCCGGCGCAATGCGATCGGGTTCGTATCGCGCGACGCCGCGATTTGTGCCGATGATTATCGATTCAGCGCCCTGATCGTTTCGCTCGGGCAAAATCGCAAACGCTCTTTGTGAGGGAAGGCCCTGCTCGACGTCCATGCGCGACACGATCGCTCCGAACTGATCATCGAGCGTGACTTTGAATATTCCGTCGCCGACCGTGGCGCACCAAAACTGCTTTGAGTGATCACTCGCCATATCGATCACTACCTGGCGTGCGGTGACGCCCGCGATGATTTCTTTCAATTGATTCGACTGAAATAAGAAGAGCCCTTTGCCGGTGCCAATCCATACCGCGGATGCGTCGGCGACGATGGACCAGATGGCCTCGCCCTTTAGTGAGTCCAGCGATTTATCAGTGCTGGTTTGGCGGCCGTCGAAGAAGTAGATGCCACTCGTGGCGGTGCCGATGAGCAGTCGATCGGCGCCATCAGTCGCGAGCGTCGTGACCTCGCGCATGTGAGCGTCAGCCGAGGCTTCGGGCCAAACCAGCGAACGTTGTGACCCTTGCAGTTTTTCAACTCCGTATCCGTACGTCGCAATGTACGTGGTTCCATTAACAGTTGCGATCGCGCGCACGCTGTCGCCTTGCGGAAGATTTTCATCGAGTGTTTGCGCGCGCGTGAAACTCAAGTCATTCGCGCCGGGCGACACAAACAGGCCGGCACTGGTCGCGACCAGAGTTCGCCCCGATGAATCCGCGCCGACGGCATAGACGACCCGGCGGCCAGGTTCGGAAACTGCGCGCCAGGCTCTCGTCCCGGAATCGTAATCGAACAACCCCGAGTTCGT
>Ga0193729_1000276_pt1 | contig 26369 bp, 28 predicted proteins | sample U1c2metaG_FD_143036 | JGI IMG/M metagenome (GOLD analysis project Ga0193729, IMG submission 143036) | Soil microbial communities from a riparian zone of the East river system, Colorado, United States - U1c2 | ecosystem: Environmental > Terrestrial > Soil > Riparian zone | place: USA: East River...
ATGGGCCGGCCGCGGCGCCCCTCTCCGCCCACGGCGACTACGGGCCGCTGCTGCTGCTGCAGCACAGCGCCGCGGTTCCCGCCGCGCTGACCCGCTACCTCAGCAACATCGAGCCCGGCTACACGCCCGCCGTCCCGCCCGTGCGCGATGTCTACAATCACGGCTGGCTGATCGGCGACGAACAGGCGATCTCGGCGCTCGCGCAGGCCGAACTGGACGCGGTCCTGGAGATCGCCCCGCGCAAGCCCTCGCCCGAAGAACAGTCCGTCGCCGTCGCCGAATGACCGTCGATAGATGAGGCCACATTGAGCCAAGCCGAGGATCCCAGCCGACTGCTGCGCAAGCAGAGCACGCACGAGGTCAGCGTCGAGGACGTGCGACAGCTGATGGGCGCCTCGACGCCGCACTTCGCGCTGCAGCTGCGCGAACGGATCGCCAGGCTGATCGCCGACCTGCCAGAGGGTCATCCGGCCCGCGTCGAGGGCACGCGCGAGATCGAGCGCCTCGAACGCCTCGGCGTGGCGGGCGAGATCCGCGGCGGGTCGGGCGCGCCCGGCGAGCATCCGCTGCCGTCGCTCGACGGCGCGGCGATCGGGCGGGGCTGACGCTCTAGCGCCGGCGCGCGCCGGCGAACACGCGCTCGCGCCGCGCGTCCTGGAAGCGCATGCGCAGCAGTTTGAAGAGAAGCGCGAAGACCGGCAGGGCGAGCGCCAGCGGCGCGACCTTGAGCCCGACCGGCACGGGCGAGAGAAACGCGGCCAGCACGAGCAGCGTGCCCGTGTAGAGGACGACCGTCGGGAGCAGCGCGAGCAGGATCGTGTGCGACCGGTAGCCGCTGCGATGCTCGCGCAGCGAGAACTCGACCGTTCCGATCAGCACCGCGGCCACCCCCACGACCAGCGTCGGAGCACCGGAGGAGGTGCCCTTGCTCAGTTTGCTCGCGCCGATCGCCGTGGCGATCGCTCCGATGAGGATCAGCACCTCCGACAGCGGCACCGGATGCCACGGAGCCTGCGGGCGCTCGCCGAGCGCTTGCGGGGCCCGGAAGCCTGTCTCGGCCCGGGCCGGCGCGGCATTTCGCTCTCGGGCACGCTGCCGGCGGGCTCGCGCGGGCGCGGCTGCGGGCGCGGCCGTTCCTTCCCGACCGGCCTCGGGCGGAACGGTCTGCGTCGTGGCGTCCAGGCCACTCGCCTCCACGAGACTCGCGTGAGGCTTCGGGCGGCGCTTGCGCGAGCGCCCGCGGCGCCCCTTGTTGCGGTTCGCCACGGCGTCCGCTGCTACTCGCTGCCGGACCGGGGTCTGCTGCTGCGCATTGACGTCGATCGTACCGCCTATGCTGGACTTTCATGGCCCGCACGAGCCCTCCCGAGCACTCGCCGCACGCCGCTGAGAGCCCGCCCGCGCAGCCCGGGGGCGCGCCGCAGCCGGGTGCGTCGCTGCTCGAGCAGCCGGCCGGCGGCATCCCCGACAGCGGCCTCTCGGGACCGTTCCCCGTCGGCGAGTACGCAGCTGCGCTGCGCTCGAAGCTGCGCTCCTTCACGCGCGTGCAGGTCGTCGGCGAGCTCGTCAACCTGCGCCCGTCGCGGGCGCGCGTGTACTTCGAGCTGCGTGACGCGAGCGGCGCGCTGCCCTGCGCCGCCTGGCGCCAGGACTGGGATCTGATGGTCGCGCGCGCCGGCAGCGCGCCCGCCGAGGGCATGCAGGTGGTGGTCGCCGGAGGTTGCGACTACTACCCCGGCAGCGCGAGCGCCTCGCCGGGCTTCTCCTTCGCGGTCACCGACCTGCGCGTGGCCGGCGAGGGCGATCTGCTCGCGCGGATCGACCGCCTGCGCAAGCAGCTCGATGCGGAGGGCCTGTTCGAGCCCCAGAAGAAGCTACGCCTCGCCCCTGTGCCGCGCACGATCGGCGTGATTACAGGCGAGCGGGGCAAGGCGCGCGACGACGTCCGCGCGGCGCTCGCGAGGCGCGGATGGGCCGGACGCCTGGTGTGGGGCTTCGCGCCCGTGCAGGACCGCCACGCCGCACCGGCGATCGTCCGCGCGCTCGGCGACCTGGCGGCCGTCGCGCAGGTGGATGTGGTGATCGTCGCCCGTGGCGGAGGCTCGCTCGCCGACCTGCTGTGTTTCTGCGACGAGACGCTCTGTCGCACGGTCGCGCTGCTGAACGTGCCGGTGATCGCGTCCGTCGGCCACCACACCGACCGTACGCTGCTCGACGACGTCGCGGCCGTCAGCTGCTCGACGCCGACGCACGCCGCCGAGGCGGCCGTCGGCGTCGACTGCCACCGGGCGCGTGCAGAGCAGGCGACCGCTGGCGGGCGCCTGCGCGAGCACGCGCGGCGCGCGCTGGTCCGGCGCGCGCAGCTTCCGCGCGATGCCGCCCGCCTGCGCGAGCACGGCCGGCGGGCCGTGCTCTCGCGCGCGCGCCTGCTCTCGACGCTCACGCGCGCGCCTGCTGCGCACCTGGAGCGCCAGCGTGCGCGGCTGCACCAGCAGCTGCGCGAGATCCGCGCGGGCAGCCGCCGCAGGATCGCGGACGAGCAGGCCGTCAGCGGACGGCGGGCGCTGGTGCTGAAGCGCAAGGCCGACTCGACGCTGATCGACTGCCGCAAGCGCAGGCCCGGCGAGCTGCAGCGCCTCTACCTGGCGCTCGCCGGCCACGACCCGCAGCGCACCCTGGAGCGCGGCTATGCGCTCGTCGAGTCGCCCGCCGGCGAGCCGCTGACGAGCGCGGCCCGGGCGCGAGAGGCCGAGCAGGTTCGGCTGCGCTTCGCCGACGGCGCCGTGCCGGCGCGAGTGCAGAAGCGATGAGCGACAGCGAGGGCCCGACGCCCGCGGCGCCGTTGACCTACGAGGCCGCCGCGGCGCGCGTCGAGGAGATCATCCGCCGGCTGGACTCCGGCGAGGCGAGCCTCAACGAGACGCTCGAGCTGGTCAGGGAGGGCAAGGCGCTGATCGAGCTGTGCGCGAGCGAGCTGGGCGCGGTCGGCGACGCGCTCGAGGAGCTGCGCCTGGACGAGCTCGTCGCACGCCTGGAAGGCGAGGCCGGCGCTTGAGCACGTGGGACCTGCTCGCCGCGCTGCCCGTCGAGATCGAGGACTACACGCTCGAGCCGCTGCGCGCCAACGTCTCCAGCGAGTTCGAACGCAAGAGCACGATCATCGGCCTGTGGGGCAGCGGCGAGCTGGGCGTCGGCGAGGACGTCACCTACGACGCCGTCGACCACGACATCCTGCAGGCCGCGGGGGCCACGCTGCCGCTCGCGGGACGCTTCACGCTGACGTCCTTCGCCGATCACCTGGCGGGCCTTGCGCTGTTCGCCGAGCCGCCGCAGCGCGAGGTGTCGGCGCGCTATCGAACGTGGGCGTATGAGTCGGCCGCGCTGGACCTGGCGCTGCGCCAGGCCGGTACGACGCTGCACGCGGCGCTCGGGCGCGAGCCGCGTGCGCTGCGCTTCGTCGTCTCGCTGCGCCTCGGCGAGCCTCCCTCGGTGGAGCCCGTCAGCGCGCGCCTGGAGCTGTACCCCGGGCTGCGCTTCAAGCTCGACCCGACCAGCTCCTGGGACGAGTCCCTGATCGCCGAGCTGCGTGCGACCGGCGCGGTCGACTCGGTCGACTTCAAGGGCCTGTACACGGGGACGATCGTCGACCAGCCGGCCGATCCGCTGCTCTACCGGCGCGTCATCGAGGCGTTCCCCGACGCCTGGATCGAGGATCCGAAGCTGACGCCGGAGATCGACGAGCTGCTCGCGGCGCACCGCGAGCGCTTCTCCTGGGATGCGCCGATTCATTCGATCAGCGACATCCAGGCGCTGCCCTATCCGCCCCGCATGGTCAACATCAAGCCCTCTCGCCTGGGCGGGCTGCGCAACCTGCTCGACGCCTACGACTACTGCCAGGCCAACGCGATCGGCAACTACGGCGGCGGTCAGTTCGAGCTGGGGGTCGGCCGCGAGCAGATCCAGTACCTCGCCTCGCTGTTCCACGCCGACGCCCCCAACGACGTCGCGCCGACCGGCTTCAACCTTCCCGAGCCGACCGCCGGCCTGCCGTCGAGCCCGCTCGCGCCGGCGCCCTCGCCGTCCGGGTTCCGCTGGGGCTGAGACGCAACTTCCGTCACGCCGCTCGGTTTGCGATGGCATAGCGGCTAACCTCTGACGCCGCCCATCGGGCACAGCAAGTCGCCCGCCGCGAAGGGACTTCTCTTGGCGATCACAGCCGCCCACACGCGCCGCCGGTCTCACCGCACGGTACTTGCCGCGACCCTCGCCGCGGCGCTGGCGTGCGCCCTGGCGGCGCTCGGCGGCGGCCCGGCGGCCGCGGCCGCGGCGGGGACCGGCGGAGCCGCGCCTGCGGGCGGGGCGGGCCCCACGACGGCCGCGCCGGGGACGGGCACGAGGAGCGCCGCAAGCCCGCACGTCACCTCGGTGCGCATCGCCAGCGTCCGCTGCGTGCCGGAAGCGAGATGCAGCGCCAACCCGCGTCAAGTCTCCACGCACGGCACGCTCGTGATCGCCGGCAGCGGGCTCGCGGCGGGCATGACGGTCGCCTTCCCGCGCACGCCCGGAGCGCACATCAGCCGCCGCTCACCCGGCTCTCGCCTGCGCACGACCAGGCTCGGCCTGGCCGTGACGGTGCCCAGCCGCGCACACTCCGGGCGCATCAAGGTGCTGCTCAGCGGCGCCCGCTACACGAGCTCCTACGGGCCAATCTACGTCTACCGCCACGCGCTGCACCCGCCGAAGAAAGCGACACCGTCGCCGGCCACGGTGGGCGCCGCGAGCGGGTCGGCGTTCGACGGGCAGGGCATGTGGATCTGGTACATGAGCAAATCCAACGGCGGCAACATCGCGTCGCTCGTCGCCCAAGCCCGCGCGGCGGGCGTCACGACCGTGTTCGTCAAGAGCTCCGACGGCTCGAGCAACTACTGGAGCCAGTTCTCCCCGCAGCTCGTGGCCGAACTGCACGCGAACGGCCTGAAAGCGTGCGCCTGGCAGTACGTATACGGCACGAACGCCGCCGGTGAGGCGAGCCTCGGCGCTCGCGCCGCAGCCAATGGCGCCGACTGCCTGGTGATAGACGCAGAGGCCGAGTACGAGGGCCACTATGCAGCGGCGCAGACGTACATCAACAACCTGCGCGCGAAAGTCGGCCCCACCTACCCGGTGGCGCTCGCCACCTTCCCCTATGTCTCCTACCACCCCTCGCTGCCCTACTCGGTGTTCCTGGGCCCCAACGGCGCGCAGTACAACGCGCCGCAGATGTACTGGAAGGCGATCGGCGTATCGGTCGACACGGTCTACGCGAACACCTACATCGGCAACCGCATCTACCAGCGGCCGATCTTCCCGCTCGGACAGACCTACGGCGGCGTGAGCAGCGCCGACGTGCTGCGCTTTCGCCAGGAGGCCGTCACCTACGGCGCCTCCGGGCTGTCCTTCTGGGACTGGCAGGAGACGCCACCGAGCATCTGGAGCGCGCTCGCGGCGCCGCTCGCCCCGCTCACGAGCGTCACGCCCAACACCACCTACCCAGAATTGCGAAGCGGCGCGAAGGGCGATCAGGTCCTGTGGCTGCAGGAGCACCTGGCGAGCGCCGTGCCCACGCAGGAAACGACCGGTGTGTTCGGCTCGCAGACGACGACCAACCTGCGCTCCTTCCAGGCCTCGCGCGCGATAGGAGTGAGCGGCAAGGCCGACGCCGCCACGTGGGCCGCGCTGCTGGCGCTGCCCCCCGTCGCGGTCGATTGGACGGGGGGCGGGCCGGCGGGCTGAGCGTCAGACGCGCTGGATGAGCGTGCCGGTGCCCAGACCGCCGCCGCAGCACATCGTCACGAAGCCGATCTCCTTGTCGGAGCGCTCGAGCTCGTGCAGCAGCGTGGTGAGCAGCCGCGCGCCGGTCGAGCCGAGCGGGTGCCCGAGGGCCATCGCGCCGCCGTTGACGTTCACGCGGTCCATGTCCGGGTCCAGCTCACGCCGCCAGGCCGCGACCACGGGCGCGAACGCCTCGTTGATCTCGATCAGGTCGATGTCGTCGATCTTCATGCCGTTGCGCTCGAGGATTTTGCGCGTCGCCGGGATCGGACCCTCGAGCATTTTCACCGGGTCGGTGCCGACGGTCGTCTGGTCGACGATCCGCGCGCGCGGCTTCAGGCCGAGCGCCTTGGCCTTGTCGGCCGACATCAGCAGCACGGCGGCCGCGCCGTCGGAGATCTGCGAGGCGTTGCCCGCGGTGATCTTGCCGTCCGGCTTGAACGCCGGCTTCAGCTGCGAGAGCGCCTCGAGGCTGGTGTCCGGACGGATTCCCTGATCCGTCACGAACGTGTCGCCGTTGACCGTCATCGGCACCATCTCGCGCTCGAAGCGGCCCTCCTCGGTGGCTTGGTGGGCCAGCCGGTGCGAGCGCACGGCGAGCTCGTCGAGCTCGGAGCGCGGGATCTCCCACTGGTCGGCGATCATCTCGGCGCCGAGGCCCTGGCCGACGATGTTGTGCTTGGCCATCAGCTCCGGCGTGAACGCGTAGCCGAAGTCCTCCTGTGTCTTCATGCCGGCGGCAAACGGCAGATGGCCCATGTGCTCGACGCCCGAGCCGATCATCGCGTCGTGCACGCCCGCCGCGATCAGCGCCGCCGAGAAGTTCACGGCCTGCTGGGCCGAGCCGCACTGGCGGTCGATCGTCGTTCCGGGCGTCTCGATCGGCAGGCCCTCCTGCAGCCACGCGTTGCGCGCGATGTTGAAGCCCTGCTCGCCGAACTGCTGCACGCAGCCGGCAACGACGTCCTCGACCTCGGCCGGATCGATGCCCGAGCGGGCGATGACCTCTGAGTAGGTCGTCCCCAGGAGCGTGTTGGGATGGGTGTCCTTGTAGTAGCCCTTCTCCTTGTGCCCGCGTCCGATCGGCGTGCGCACAGCCTCGACGATCACGACCTCACGGCCCTCTGGTTGCCTCATTTTGGGAATCCTCCTACGGAGTGTTGCGCGGCGTTTATTTAGAGGAACGCGGGGCGCACCCGAACGGTCGGGACGCTTCTGGAAAGATGCCCGGCCCCTACAGCACATACTCTACCGCGGTCACGCTGTCCAGCGATTGACTGGTCAGTCAACCACCGGCCCCGGGGAGAGTCGCCCGCCGTGAACGAGCCGATCAGCGCAGAGGAGAAACGCCTCGCGATAGCCGGAAGCGGCGCGATCGCGTGCGGCTTGGCGGCGACCGCCGCACACCACGGGCCGGTGCTGCTGCTGGCCCGCTCCACGAGCTCGGCCGGCCGGGCGCGCAAGGCCGTCGAGAAGACCCTCGCTCGCCTGGGCGCCGAGGTCGATCCGGCGCACGTGCAGGTCGTGACCGACCCGCGGGAGTTGGTCGCGGCGACGTTCGTCGTTGAGGCCGTGGTCGAGGATCACGACGTGAAGGCCGGCCTGCTCGCGGAACTCAACGAGATCCTCGACGCGCGCGCGATCCTCGCCAGCACCACCTCCTCGCTGTCGATCGAGCGGCTCGCGCTGGCCAGCGGCCGGCCCGAGCGGTTTCTCGGCCTGCACGTGTTCAACCCCGTGACCAAGATGAAGCTCGTCGAGCTGATCTTCCCGCGCGCGGCCAGCGCCGAGACGCGCCGGCGGGCGCTCGCGCTGTGCGAGGCGTTCGAGAAGACGCCCGTCGAGGTGCCCGACGTGCCGGGCTTCGTCGTCAACCGCCTGCTTTTCCCGTACCTCTTCAGCGCGGTCCTGCTGCTGGAAGAGACAGGCATGGACCCGCGCGACGTCGACACCTGCATGCGCCTCGGCGCGGGGCATCCGATGGGCCCACTGGCGCTGCTCGATCTGGTGGGGCTCGACGTCAGCAAGGCGATCGGCGAGACGATCGGCGCGGCGATCCCCACGCGCATCGAGCAGCTGATCGTCGAAGGCGCGCTCGGGCGCAAGAGCGGACGCGGTTTTCTCACCTATTGAGGTACTCCCCCAGCCTTCGTGAGAATTCACTCAAACTACTTTTAGCTGGCGTTCATCAACATCGCGATACTGCTGTTAGCGACATCACGTCGCAATGCACACCCGCCTCCTCCCAGTGCACACGATCCGGTCCGCTCCCCCCGCGGGCCGGACGTGTTTAACGGGTCGATCGGGCCGCCCCGCGCGGGCCGGCCCGGTCGGGGGCGGGCCTCAGCTCTGCTCGCCCTCGCCGAGGCTGTCGCTCGCCTGCACCGGCCGGCGCTCGCGGATCCGCACGGCCTCTACGCGGTTCTCGCGGACCGACTCGACGCGAATCGAGAAGCCGTTCGCCGGTACCGTGTCGCCGCGCCTCGGCAGGCGACCGAGCTCGGCGAACACGTAGCCGCCGATCGAGTTGTAGGCGTCGCTGTCGACCGGCAGGTGCAAGCCGTAGTCGGCCAGGTCGGTGATCGCGACGTGCCCGCGCACGAACCAGTCGCCGTTGGCGAGTTTGCGGATCTCGCCGCCGGCGGGGTCGGTCTCGTCGCTGATCTCGCCGACGACCTCCTCGATGATGTCCTCGACCGTCACGATGCCCACCACGCGGCCGTACTCGTCGACCACGACCGCCATCGACGTGCGCTCGCGCTGCAGTTCGGCCAGCAGGTCATCCAGCGGCTTGGTCTCGGGCACGATCGGTGCGTCGTGCACGAGCGGAGCGATCGGAGATTGTGGGCCCTCCTGCATCAGCTGCTGTATCAGCGTGCTCGCGTGCACGATTCCGCGCACGCGATCGCGGTCGTCGCCCTCCGTCACGACCAAGCGGGTATGGCCGCTTGACACGCACAGCTGCAGCGCCGCCTGGACGTCCTGCGAGACGTCGATCGTGACGACCGCCGGGATCGGCGTCATCACCTGGCGCGCCTCCTGTTCGTGAAGGTGGAAGACGCCCGTCAGCATGCCCGCCTCGCCCGGCTCGATGTGCCCGCCCGCGTGCGACTCGGCGATCAGCCGCTTGAGCTCGTCCGGCGAGCCGCCGCGCCGCTCCTCGCTCATGTCGACCCCCAGCAGCCGCAGGATGCGATCGGCGACGGCCGTCAGCGCGACGATCAGCGGATGAAACAGCATGCTGAACGCCTGCAGCGGGGCCGCCACGCGGCGAGCGACGGCCTCGGCCCGATCGATCGCGTAGAACTTCGGCACCATCTCGCCGGCCACGAGCTGGGCGCAGGAGATGATCACGAACGCCACGATCGCCGAGATCGCGACTGCCGCGCCGTGCGCGAGGGCCGAGCCCAGCGCGTCCTTGAAGACGTTCGCGAGCGCGGGCTCGCCGAGCGCCCCGATCCCGATCGACGCCAGGGTGACGCCGATCTGCACGGCGGAGATGTACTCGTTGATGTTCGTCAACTGCGCGAGCGCCAGTTTCGCCCCTTTCGCGCCTTCGTCGCGCAGCTGCTCGAGAACCGTGCGACGCGAGCGCACGAGCGCGTACTCGGCGATCACGAAGAACGCGTTGATCCCGACCAGCGCGGCCGCGAAGATGATCTTCAGCGCGTTCACGCCGCGACTTGCACCCGTGGGGCGCGGTGACGCCCGGCGCGTGGGCGCCGCCCGGGACGGGGACGCATGATGCCCGTCAGGGCCGCGTTACTTCGGGGAAGTTCTTCGTCGTCGTTCATCGGTTGCCGACGCGCCTAAGGTAGCAAGGCGCAGAGTCGGAAGCGGATCGGCGCCGGGCGGCTCAGAGCAGGGCATCGATCTGCGAGGCGAGCGCGAAGTCGGAGTCCGTCAGGCCGCCCTGCGAATGCGTGGAGAGCGTCAGGCGGACGCGCTTCCAGCCGTGCACGAGGATGTCGGGATGGTGGTTGGCGGCCTCGGCCGTCTCGGCCACGCGATTGACGAAGGCGATCGCGCCGGCGAAGTCCGCGAACGTGAGATCGCGCACGATCGTCGCGTCCTCGCGGCGCCAATCGCCACCCGCCAGGTGCTTCTCGATCTGCGCGTCGCTGAGCAGTGCCATCGCCGTGCCGAGCATAGCGAGCTGCCGCCGCGGGGCGCGCGGCGCGGGCGTCAGTGCGCTCGCCCGGCTGCCGTTGTTCGTAGAGTCTGATCGTGCGAATCGTCAGCCTCGTTCCCCACGCCACCGAGCTGCTGTTCGCGCTCGGCCTGGGGCCCGACGTGGTGGGGGTCACGCACGAGTGCGACTACCCGCCGCAGGCGCCGAAACGCCCGCGGGTGACGCGCGACGTGCTGCCGGCCGGCCTGAGCGCGCGCGCGATCGACGCCGCGGTGCGCGAGCGCACGCTCGAGGGGCAGGCGATCTACGAGCTCGACCGCCGGGCCCTCGAGAGGCTCGCGCCCGACCTGATCGTCACGCAGCAGCTCTGCCCGGTCTGCGCCGTCTCCTACGAGGAGGTCGCCGAGCTCGCGCAGAAGCTGCCCTCTCGCCCCCGCGTGCTCGCGCTTGACCCAAAGACGCTCGGCGAGACGCTCGGCGACGTGCGCACGGTCGCCGAGGCGACGGACCGCCGCGAGGCCGGCATAGGGCTCGTGCGCGACGCAGCCAGCCGCATCGACCGGGTCAAGCTGGCCGTCCGTGCACAGCCGCGCGTGCGCGTCGCAGCGCTCGAGTGGCTCGATCCGGTGTATGTGGCGGGCCATTGGACGCCGCAGATGATCGAGCTGGCGGGCGGCGAGGACGTGCTCGGCCTGCCCGGCGAACGCTCGGAGGTGGTGAGCTGGGACGCCGTCGCGGGCGCACGGCCGCAGGTCGTCGTCGTGATGCCGTGCGGCTACGACGCTCCCCGCGCCGGCGAGGAGGCGCGCACGCACCTGCGCGAGCTCGCAGGGCTGGGCGCCGAACGGATCGTGGCCGTCGATGCGTCCGCGTACTTCTCCCGCCCCGGCCCCCGCCTGATCGACGGGATCGAGCTGCTCGGGCACATCCTGCATCCGCAGCGCCTCCCGGACCTTCCCGCGGACGCCCACGCGCTGGCCGTCGAGCCGGCGCCGGTGAGCTGACGCGCACCTGTCAGCTGACGCGTCCCCGCGCAGCGGTCCGCCGACGCTCAGGCGAAGCCCGAACCGGAGACGCCCGCGACAGCGATCGCGCCGGCGACGGAGATCGCCGCGAGGGCCACGCACGCCAGCAGGCCGAGCGCCTTGAACCGATCACCGGCAGCTCGCAGCGCAAGGCCGGCGAGCGCACCACCGATCAGCCCCCCCACATGCGCCCCGACGGAGATGTTCGCGATGCTGAAGCTGAGGATCAGGTTGATGAGGATCAGCCCGCCGATGCCCGACTCCATGACGCTCAGCCGCCGCGCGCGAAGCTCGACGACCATCGCCCCCATCAGCCCGAAGACAGCTCCGGAGGCGCCCAGGCTCGGCGCGGCGGTGGCGAGCAGCGCGCCGAAGGAGCCGGCAAGCAGGGCGGTGACGTAGACGGCGGCGAACCTCACCGAGCCGATCGCCGGCTCCAGCATCACGCCGAGCAGGTAGAGCAGGTACATGTTGAAGCCGATGTGCAGGAAGTTCTCGTGCAGGAAGCCGGCGCTGACCAGTCGCCAGTACTCGTGGCTCACCGAGACGTCGAAACGGTCGAGCACGCCTTCTTCGATGACCTTGCCGTGAATGCCGCTGCCGAACAGCGAGAACTGCCCCTGCTCGGTCAGAAAGGCGACCACGTTGATCGCGATCAGCGCATACGTGACACGCGGAACGGCAGCCATATCGCGCAGGCGCATCACTTTCGTGGCCTGTTTGGAGCACTCCGGACAGCGCATGCCGACCGGCGTGGTCGTCATGCAGTCGGGACAGATCGGGCGACCGCAGTTGGAGCATGAAACCCCCGTCTCGCGCGAGGGGTGGCGATAGCAGGTGGCCATGTCCTGCAGAGAGCCTAGCTTGGCGCAGGCGCCCTTCGGTCGCCACCGGTCAGCTCGCCGCCGCGTGATCAGCGGTCCAGCAGCCTGCGCGTCTCCCGCCCGAGATCTTTGAGCGTACGCTCGGCCGCCGAACGGTCGAACGCCGGCCAGCGCGTCCTCAGAGGCCCCGCCGAGTGCTGCGCGCGCCGACGGGCGCGCAGCAGCACGAGCGCCGCGCCCGCCGCGCTGCCGGCGACGATCGCCGCCGCCGGACGCACCCAGTTGCGCGGGTCGCGCATCGCCGAGAGCTCCCACGCCTCCAGCTCGTCCGCCGCCAGCTCGGTGATCGTCGTCAGCGTTCCCTCGAGGCGCTCGACGAGATCCGCCGGCGGCTCGACCGGCGCGAGCGCTTCGCGCAGCAGGCTCTCCAGGTTGGGCAGCGCCTCACTCATCGGCAGCCTCCTGGCGCGGGTCGCCGACGAGCTCCTCGAGCTGTTTGATCGCGCGATGGATGAGCACCTTGGTGGCGCCGTCGGAGCGCTGCATGGCCCGCGCGATCTCGCGGTTGTCCATGCCGAGCGCGAAACGCATGATCAGCGCCTCGCGCCGGTCGTCGGGCAGCTGCTGCACCCCCTCGAGCACGCGGCTGAGCTCGTCTCGCCCCTCGACGAGCTGCTCGGTCGTGTGCAGCGCCGTCAGTTCGCTCGTCTCGTCGATCGGCGAGGCCGGCTTGCGCGAGCGGTCGCGATACAGGTTGGCGGCCAGGTTGTGCGCGATGCGGATCAGCCACGGGCGCAGCGGTCGACCGTTGGACTCGAGCTGAGCGCGCTCGAAATGGCGGTACGCCTGCAGGAACGTCTGCTCGGTCAGATCCTCCGCGTCGTGGTGGTCGCCGACTCGGTAGTACGCGTAGCTGTACACGTCTCGCAGATGCGCGCGGTAGAGGTCGGAGAACTCCGCGTCGAGCTGGGCCTTCGGCTTCTGGACGTGAGGCTCGGTCACTCATCGCACACCCTATCCCCCGGCCATGCCCCGTCCACCCGGCTCGCCGGGAGACGGAGCGCTCAAGCCGCGCGGACCTCCCCGCTCTCGCCCTCACCGGCGGCCGACTCCGCCGCGGCCTCGCGCGGCGTGCCCGTCGATGGCGCCTGCTCGGCGCGCGTGCGCCGCCTGACCCCTGCGGGCGCGAGCTGCGCCTCGTCCTCCTCAGCGCGGGCTCCGCCGAGCCACTCCCACTGCAGGCTGACGCACGCCCAGATCCGCTCGGTGACGCCGGCCGCGAGTGCCGGCGAGGAGCTGCCGGCGGTCGGGAAGCGCAGGGGAGCGCCGACGCGCACGCGAACCTTGCGCGGTCGGATACGCCAGCCGCGGCGCACGTGTTCGCTGCCGATCACCGCGACCGGTGCGACGGGCACGCCGGTTTCCAACGCCAGACGGCCCACCCCGCGACGCGCGGCGCCGAGCGGGCCGGAGCGCACGCGCGTGCCCTCCGGGAAGACCACCACGCAGTCGCCTCTCGCGAGGATCGCGCGGGCGGTGGCCATCGCATCGCCGTCGCCCGCGCCACGGTCGACCGGGAAGGCGCCCAGGCCATTCAAGATCCAAGCCTGCCAACGCTTTTCGAACAGCTCGCGCTTGGCCATGTAGTACACGGGACGGCGTACGAGCGTGCCGATCACGAAGGGGTCCAGGAAGCTGCGGTGATTGGAGGCAAGCAGCAGCGGCCCGGTCTTCGGCAGGTGCTCGCGACCGATCCGCTGCATGCGGAAGTAGATCAAGAACGTCGGCACGAACAGGGCGCGCAGCGCCCAATAGAGGAACGGATTGACGCCCCTGTTCAGCGAGCAGTCGCGAAAGGCCCTCAGATCCCGACCGGAATCGCCGGGCCGCTGCCCGTCGATCCGCGCGCTTCGCTCGACCTGCCGCTGCTTCATGCCTGCAATACACCGTCTGCGACGGCGCCGTTACAGTTGGCGCGGATCTCTCTCTAGCGCCGCGTTTCCTGGGTACTGGGCATAGTTGTAGCTTCTCATCAAGACGGGAGAGAATCGCGGCGCCTTTGCCACCGATTTAGCGGGCGCTTGCGCTGCAACAACGGGAGAAGGAGATATGAGATCACTGAGGATCGTCGGGGTATGCGTTATCGCTGCCTTCGTGGTGAGCCAGGCAGCGACGGCGAGCGCAGCGCTCCCGGAACTCGGGAGATGCGTGAAGCTGTCGAGCCGCACCGGAATCTACAAGTATAAAAACTGCGTGGTACTGAGTGAAGGGGCAAAAGGCGCCTACGAATGGGAACCAGGACCGGGGCCAGCCCGAAATTCCTTGCCGAAGCCGGTGAAGTCACACTCGAAACCGTGGGCAAAACCAAGGTAACTTGTGCGAGTGCTGAACTCGACGGCGAATGGACAGGGGCCAAAACGGCGTCGGTGACGGTCGCGTTCAGGGGTTGTGTCTCACGGGAAAGAGGCTGCGGAGCGAATCCTGGCAAACCCGTCGAAATGCTCACCGAACAGCCGGTCGACGATTCGAAGCGGGACTGAAAGACACGCTGACCGCAAACCGGCTGACGGAAACGGGGCCGACAACCGAACAAGTCGGCTTGACGCTGAAGGAAGAAGCAAAACCGTGGATTCCCGGCGAATATGAAGAAGCGCTGGAGATCAAAGCGAAGTAGCGGAAGTTCTTTGGGAGCAGCTCGTGTAGCGCGTGGGGCCGTCACTCTTGGCCCCACGCAGTGCTCCTCCGGCTGAGCGCCGCGTCAGGTCAAGCCCTGGCGCCGACGGAGGACCGGGCAGGCCGGGCTTTGCGATGCGTCGCCGGAGAACCGCGCGACGCCGGCCACACCCCCCGGTAGCCTTAGGCACAACAGCCACTTCAGACGCCGGTGCATTGCCCCACGTCGCCGTTTTGTTCACGGCCGCGATTGGCAATTCTCGGCTAACTGATGCGCCAAACGCCGGAGTAGCTCAGCTGGTAGAGCACCTGTCTTGTAAACAGGAGGTCATCGGTTCGACCCCGATCTCCGGCTCTCGAGAAAGCCCCGCTCCGGCGGGGTTTTCTTGTGGACTGACCCGGTGAGCAATGGCCCTTGGGGCAACCCTTGGGGCAACCCGCCCCGAACGGGCCGCTGTCCGCGCCGCGTGCAAGCGTGTCGAGCATGGGTGAAGCAGTCGCGATCCTCGCCATCGCATCCGGCGCCGCCGTGTCGCTCGGGACCGTCGGCGCGACCGCCTGGCGGGAGGGTGTGCAGCGCCGCTGGCAGTCGCGCGAGGAGCGAGGTACTGCCCGCCGACGCGCCGGGGCGTGGGGCTTGACGCCGCATCGCGTCTATTGCGACGAGCTGGCGAACTGGAGCGACGGTGCGGCTGCGCGCCTCGGGGACGTGAGCGAGATGGAACGGGACGGGCACGCCACCAGGGGAGTGGCCTGGCGCAGCATCGAGTAGTGTCCGGCAGCTTGACCACCGCCGAAAAAGACTTCAGGAGCGCCGTGGGCCCACCCGAACGGTACGACCTGATGGGTGCGAGCCAATTCTCACTCTTGTGTGCCCTTGGTCTGCGGGAGCATCATCGTCTCCTGGACATCGGTTGCGGGTCACTGCGTGGCGGTCGTCTATTTATTGCCTACCTCGCACCCGGCGGTTACACCGGCATTGAGCCGAACCGCCGGCTGGTTGAAGAAGGGATCGACGGGAACCTCGGGGGGAGGCAGGATCTAATCGCATTGAAGATGCCCGAGTTTCGCTACAACGATCAATTCGATGTGACGGGGGCTGAGCCGTTTCAGTTCATCGTCGCCCAGTCGATCGCGTCGCACACGGGTCCGGCGATGACCCGACAGCTGCTCGGTGCCGTGAAGAAGTCGCTGGCGACGCCAGGCGTTGCGGTGGTCACATTCTTCCACACCGCCCCGGACACCGCCGAGGAGGGCTGGAAAGACCCCGGGACCACCCATTATCGGCGACGAACGGCCAGGCGCTGGATCGCTGAGGCCGGGCTGAGCGGGGTGCCCATTCGGTGGTACCACCCCGCCCAAACCTGGTGGGCGATCGTCCACCAGGGCTCGCCGCTTCCCCCCCGGCGGATCCGATGGGCGTCCGGCACGATGCTGTCCTTCAGGCGAAGTTGGAAAATGCGACTCGCCTACAAGACTGCAACACGCGCATACTGCAACGCACCCATTCGACTGCGGACCACGAGAGTCGGCAGGCGGCTGGCAGCGCGCCTGGGCGTGGGGCGCTACCGCATCGAGAGGTAACGGCGCGGTTGGCTTGCGCGTGCGCCACGGCGTCGGTCGTCGCCATCGCACCCGATTCTCCCCGGCCCGCGAGGCTCGCGTGAGGCGCCCGCCGACGCCCGCGAGGCGCGTGAGGATCGCAGAGCACGACGTGCCGCCGCGCTGGCACGTCCCGGCGCAGGCCTGCACCATCTACGCCATCGACGCGACCGCTGCCCGCGCGAGCGCCACGCGCGAAGCGCACCGCAGGGCGGGCTGCCCGCCGTGGAGGCCGCTGCTGCGGATCACCTACGTGCCCGGCGAGGTACCCTTCAGCCATGGGCGTTCCCGGCATGATCAGCCTACTCGCTTTCGTCACGTTTGCGTGGCGCTTCGGCCTGACGGGAGCCATCGGCGGACTGCTCGCGGTCCTGCTCGTTCGGCTGATCATCGGCGCGGCTATCGGCCGCCAGCGTCCGGACTGAGCGAGCCCTGGTCATAGCTCGAGCGACCGCGCGGCAGTGGCGAACATCGTCTTCTCCATCTGCGCGGCGCTGGCCGCGCTGGTCGTTTCGGTCCTCTCCGCGGCGAAAGGCGCATGGGTCGTGGCGCTGGTGTTCGGGCTGCTCGTCGTCGGCTTCATGCTGAGAGCGCGCGAGGGCTACCGCCGCGGCGGCGGGCGTCGGTGAATCGCAGCGAGCGCGGCGACAGCGGGACCCGCCAGACGCCAGCCGTCAGCCGCCGGCCGCCGGGCGACTATTGCGGCCCGTATCCGAGGACCGGCGAGTCGGGCTGCAGCCTGTAGTCGTGTTTGGCCGCGTCGACGTACAGCGGATCGACTTCGATGTTTTCTTCGAGATTCACGGCGTCGAGCGGTCCGATGTTGCCGGACGCGTTCCCGAACACGTCGTTGTTGGCAGCTGTGTTCGCCGGCCCGACGCTGCCGAACGACCAGATGCCGAAGTAGTCCCGGCAGGTTTCACAGACGCCCCTGCTGTTCGTGATGATGTTCCACGCGACCGTCTCGCCTTCGGGCGTCAAGTCGCCGAACAGCACGCCCGACCCGTTTCCATCGATCACGTTGTGTTCGACCACCGCCCCCTTGCCCCCTCGCAGCAGCACACCCTTCGAGCTGTTTTCGTAGATGTAGTTGTTGCGGACGGTCGTGAAGTTCCCCATGTCGTAGACGCCGTGGATGTGATAGCCGTCGTTCGGCGGTTCGTTGCACGGCGGAATGTCGATATCGCACAGGAACGGCTGTCCGCAGTTGTGGATGCGATTGTGTTCGATCAGCGTGTGTTCTGCCGGCCCGTATGGCCCTGGGTCGACCGGCTCGAAGCAGATCGTTTCGGGCGCCGAAACGTCGTTCCAAATCCACGACGTGTGAGCAGAGCCGATCGTGACACTCGGATATCTGACCCCAGGGTCGGTCAGGATCAGATGCGAGAACGTCAGCCAATCCGCGCCCGGCATAGTAATGATCCGACCGGCGATCGTAGCCGGCGTTTCCGCGTTGGTCGAGGTGATCGTGACGGGCGCCCCCGCGCCGCCATGCGATTCGCCATCGCGCACGGTAACTGCGGGATATTTGCCTCGCGCCAGGCATCCCGTCTGTCCGGCGGCCAGCTTTCCCAACAGGGCGTGGACGGTACGCAGCGGAGAGCTCTGCGCGCCCGTGTTGCCGTCCAAGCCGGTCGGCGAGGCGTACAGCGCGCAGCTGGAGCCGGGCCCTTCTTCTTTGGGTGGTTCTTCTTTCGGTGGTTCTTCTTTCGGCGGTTCTTCTTTCGGTGGTTCTTCTTTGGGTGGTTCTTCTTTCGGCGGTTCTTCTTTCGGCGGTTCTTCTTTAGGTGGTTCTTCTTTAGGTGGTTCTTCTTTTGGTGGTTCTTCTTTGGGTGGTTCTTCCTTCGGCGGTTCTTCTTTGGGCGGTTCTTCCCTGGGTGGTTCTACTTTCGGCGGTTCTGCCGTTGGCGGTTCCGCCTTGGGCGGTTCTGCTTCGGTCGGGCGTACCGCCTCTTTGGGGCTCACAGCTTCGTGCGGCGGTTGGCTGGCGGGCGTCGAGCCTTGTTCGCTGCCCGAGAAGGTCGTCGCGGCACCGGAGGCAAGTCCGCCGAGGCGCCCGACCTTCGTACGGCGCACGCCATGCTTGCGCCTAGTCGCGATCAGCGCGCGGACGCGTACTTCGTAGATGCCTACGCTCAGCCCGACTATGTCGTAGGAGCGCGCGCTCGCTGCGAGTTCCACCGCCCGCCCCCACGGACTCGCGGGAACGGTCAGGGGCCGCGAGCGCACGCGGAAGCCCGCCAAGCCGGTGCTCGTCGTGACGCCCCACGACGTCGAGAGCACGCCGACGCCCGGGGTGATCTGGAGTTCCGCCGGAGCCGCGCGCCGTGCCGCCGAAGCGGCGCCCGCGCCCGCGAGAAACACAGCCGCGAGCACGCTGAAGCCCGCCAGCGCCCACCGCCCTGCGTGGATGCAGCGGGCGTGCCACCAGATGGACACACTCCTCCGTGCTGCCGTGACGATCACCATCTCTCGCTTGGTGTCCCTCGTCCCTACCCGCTCGTAGCGAAGAAAACCCCGCGGACGCGATCGAAAAGTCCCGCTCTTTGCGGGAAATTTCTGCCTACGGCTCGAAATTCGCCTACGGCACGTCCGGCAGGACGGCGCGCTTGGCCGCGGTGAACTCCTCGTCGGTCAGCGCGCCGCTGGAGTGCAGCGTGGCAAGCCGCTCCAACTGGTCGACGGCTGGCGCGGAGCGATCGCGCCGGCCATTTTCATTGGCCACCGCCGTGACGCCCGCCAAGAGCCTCGCGCAGCCCCGCCCCAGCGAGCCGCGCGCGCGGGCCACCCGCGGGCGGATGCCGTCGCTCTCGGCTGTGTAGCGCACGCCGGGGAACTCCGCCGCGGCCTGGCGGCGCAGCATTGCCACGCCGAGCAGCGATAGCGCCGTGATCACCGCGATGCCGAGGGGTTTCTGCGTCGCCGCGATCGGCCCCCACAGGAAGACGATCAGCAGCGCGAGGGGCGCCGTACCGAAGGTCAGGCCGGGGCGATCACGCAGGTACGGGGCCAGCGAGCGCCGCGCCGCGGTCGCCCAGCGCGAGCGCCCGCCGAGCAGGCCGCAGAGCACCACGAGCGCGCCGGTGAAGATCATCGCGCCGGCGAGCTCGGCGAGCAGGCTCGTCGAGATCGACCACGCGGCGCTCGCCGCCGGCCTGACGGTTTCAGTGCTCGCCAGCGAGTCGACCACCTTCGTCCCGACGATCGAGCGCACGATCAGGGACGCGAGTCCGGCGCCGATCGCGACGAGGCCGACGGCCACGAGCGCCCTGCTTCGCCGTCCGCTCGACAGACCGACCGCCAGCGCGAACATCAGCAGTGCGAGAGCGGGCAGCACGATCGCGAGGTCGTGAAGGCCGCGCGCGGCGCCCTGCATCGTTTCGAGCCTCTTGGAGCGGATGATCGTTATCTCCCCGACCGAGCTGCGCAGCTTCTCGACGACGGAGGCCGGCGTGCCGAGTCGCTTGGCGAGGTTCGCGACGATCATGCGGAGATCGAGCACGACAGCGCCACCGCCCGGCGTGCGCACGAGCTTGCCCTTTTCCTCGATCAGTTCGATCAACTGCCTGTGCGCGGACTCGCTCGCCGTCCGCCACAGCCGCTGGACCTGTGGGGTGCGCAGGGCGACCACGATGGCTTGCTCGACGACCGTGCGCAGCCCGCCGGCGGCCGGCCCGGCGAGCGGCTTCAGCTCCTTGGGCAGGCCCGAGCGGAGCTCGCCCGCCAGATCGACGTTCGCGTACAGCTGTTCGGTGAGGTAGTCCGACAGCTGACTCTGGATCGCGCGGTTCTCCAGCAGCTTCGAGTTGGTGTTCGTCCAATAGGACGTGTCGAGCAGCTGCCGGTTCGCCCACACGGCGAAGATTGCCGCGACGCTGAGCGCCGCGGCGAGCGCCAGGATGGTCCTGACCGCCCAGGACAACGAGCCGCCTGCGGGCGTTGGCTGCGCGCCTGCGGGCGTTGGCTGCGCGCGGACGAGCGCCGGCTGCGCGCGGACGGGATCTCCACGTCGGCGTGCCATGTGTGATCTTGGTATCGGCGACCTTCGGCGTAACCGAAGTCCTGAATCCCGCGTGTCGCCGTCGCAGCCATCGACGCGCGGGAAGCTTGCGATCATCGCGGCGTCTTGGTTATTTGAGCGGCCAGGCCAAGCTCCGGGCGTCCGGCGCCACCAAGCCGCTCACATCAGAACCAGTCAACTAGATCCTGGAGGCAACCCCATGAAGCGCACCCATCTCATGCCCCTCGCCGTTCTGGCCAGCGCGGCGATCGCCGCCCCGCTGGCCGCCGTCGCGGCAGCACAGCCGAGCGCGCACGCAAGCCGCGCCGCCAAGATCCAGCTGCGCCGCACGAGCCTCGGCAAGATCCTCGTCGACACGGCGGGCTTCACCGTGTACCGGTTCGGCAAGGACACCGGAAAGAGGAACACATGCGTGGCGAGCCGCGCATGCTCGGCAGCCTGGCCGGCGCTGACCACGTCGGGCAGTCCGACGGCCGGTCCCGGCGTGAACGCGTCGCTGCTGTCCACGATCAGGCTGGCGAACGGCAGCCGGCAGGTGACGTACGCGGGTCACCCGCTCTACCGGTATGCCGCCACGAGCGAACGTGCGGAAACGTCCTACGCCGGCATCGAACAGTTCGGCGGGAAGTGGTACGCGGTCAACTCCGCCGGGCGGAACGTCAAGTAGCCTCCTGGCGTGACCTGGGAGCTCGGTGAGTGGTTGAGCTGACGCTGTACGGCCCGCAGACGCTCTACCGCCACTGGGAGGAGGCGCAGTGGAGCCCCTGGGAGTTCGACCTGTCGCTCGACCGCGAGCAATGGGCAGCGCTCGAGGACCGCACGCTCCTCACGTTCGTGCTCGGCTCGCTGATGGTCGCCGAGGAGCGCATCACGACGCAGTTCGCGGGCCTGGTGGGCGCCGAGGGGAGCGAGGAGGAGGTCACGTTCCTCGCCACGCAGCAGGTCGACGAGGCACGGCACATGCAGTTCTATGCGCGCTTCCAGGATGAGGTTGTCTTCGAGCCCGCGGAGATCGCCGCGCACGTCGCGCGTGCGCGCGAGGAGGTGTCGGCCGCCTTCCGCACGATCTTCGACGAGCGACTGGCAGCGGCGCACGAGCGCCTGCGCGCCAGCCCTGGCGATGCCGGCGCGAAGGTCGCGTTCGTCACGATCTATCACCTGATCCTCGAGGCGACGCTCGGCCTGACGACGTTCGAGTTCTCCACGCGCTTCTTGCAGCGCGAGGGCCTGCTGCCGGGCTTCGTGGCCGGCTACACGAAGATCCACCACGATGAGCAGCGGCACATCGGCTACGGCGTGTGGTTCCTGCGGGAGGCAGTCGCCGGCGACGGCACGATGGGCGAGGTCGTGCGCGACACGTTGCGCGAGTTGCTGCCGGCCGTCGCGGAGTCGCTCACGCCGCCCGCCGGCGCAGACGCATCGGTCCTCGGCGCATCTGCGGAGGAGCTGCGCTCCTTCGCGCTCGACGGCCTGACGCGCCGGCTGAACGTGATAGGCGTGCCGCTGCAGTCGCTGTGAGCGGCGTCGCTAGGCGCCGGCTGCCAGCGGCTCGGGCAGCACGCGCTCGAGCAGCGCGCCGGCCGGGTGCGCTTCGATCTCCGCTCGCGGCTGCGGCAGGTAGGCGATCAGAGCGAGGCTGGGCGCGATCATGTAGTCCGCGGCGTTCAGTTGCGCCGAGCCGAGCACGCCCGCCGCGATCCACGCGTCGATCTTCTCGAGCATCGCCGGGAGCGCGTCGAGCAGCTCGCGCTCGGAGCGAGGGTTGGCGCGGAAGACGAAGCGCGCGGAGACCCGGCTGACGAGCGCGCGATGCGGCTCGCTGCGCGACAGCAGCGCGCCGAGCCGGCCGGCGTTGCCGCGCTCGCGAAACGCATCGAGACCGTGCAGCGCGCCGGCCAGCCCGATGCGCCGCGCGGCCATCTGCAGGACCTCGTCCGCCCACAGCTCGGCTTCCTCGACGGCCCGGCGGCGATCGGGGTCCGCCGGGAACAGCTCGGGCCGCGGTTGCACGCAATCGAGGAAGCGCGCGATATTGCGGTTGCCCTGCACGCGCTCGGAGCCGAAGCGCAGCGCCGGTACCGTCCCCATGCGGTCGAGCGTCGAGAGCGAACGGTGCGAACGCCCGTCGACCCGGCGGATCGGCGCACGGTGCCCGGAGAACCCGCGCATGCGCACGAGCCGCGGATGCGCTCCGCTGAGCAGCTCGACAGTCCGGTAGGCGATCCCCTTGTGCTCGAGCAGCAACATGCCGGCCTTACAGGCGTGCGAGCCGGGAATCACGTACAGCGTGGCCTGCGCCGCGCCGGCCGCACCGCCGACCCCGCGCTGTCCGCTCCGCCCGCCGCGCGCGCGCTCACGTCTCCACCAGCACGGTCACCGGGCCGTGGTTGACGAGCTCGACGGCCATGTGCGCGCCAAACTCGCCGCGCAGCGCGCCGGCACGCTCGCAGAAGCGCTCGTACAGCGGCTCGGCGAGCTCCGCGGGCGCAGCCGCGACGAAGCTCGGACGGTTGCCCTTGGCGGTGTCGCCGTACAGCGTGAACTGGCTGACGGACAGGATCTGGCGGTCGCCGAGCGGCTCGTTCATGCGTCCTTCGGCGTCCTCGAAGACGCGCAGCGCGCGGACCTTGTGCGCCAGGCGGTCGGCCGCCGCGGAATCGTCCTCGCGGGAGATGCCCAGCAGCACGAGCAGCCCCGGGCCGATCGCCGCGACCTGCCTGTCGCCGACGCTGACGGCCGCGCGTGTGACCCGCTGCACGAGCGCGCGCATCGCGATCAACGGATAGCCGACATAGCCATCGCGCGGGACACTAACGGGTGGCCGCTGGGCCGAGCGCGTCGCCCGCGGAATGCCCATAGCATCGTGCCGTTCTATTGCGAGGAGGCCAGATGCCCTACGAGACGCTGCTGTACGACGCTCAGGAGCAGGTCGCGACGATCACGCTGAACCGCCCGGAGCGGCTGAACACGATCGTGCCGCCGATGCCCGACGAGCTCGAGGCGGCCGTCCATCGCGCGATCGCCGACGCGCAGGTCAAGGTGATCGTGCTGCGCGGCGCGGGCCGGGCGTTCTGCGCGGGCTTCGACCTGGGCGGCGGCTTTCACCACTGGGACGAGGCGCTGACGACGGACGGGCAATGGGACGCGGGCAAGGACTTCGCGATGGCCACCTCGCAGGCGGGGCCCGTGCCGAAGTTCATGAGCCTGTGGCGCTCGCCGAAGCCGGTGATCGCGCAGGTGCACGGCTGGTGCGTGGGCGGCGGCAGCGACATGGCGCTGTGCGCGGATCTGGTGATCGCGAGCGAGGACGCGCGCATCGGCACGTCGTACTCGCGCATGTGGGGCTGCTACCTGACCGGCATGTGGCTGTATCGACTGGGACTGACCAAGGCCAAGGAATACTCGCTGACCGGCAAGCCGCTGTCGGGCCTGCAAGCGGTCGAGGCGGGGCTGATCAACGCCGCGGTGCCGTTCGCGCGGTTGGAGGCGGAGGTCGCCGAGCGCGCGCGGCAGCTCGCCGCGATCCCCCTGTCACAGCTGAGCGCGATGAAGCTGATCGTCAACCAGGCCTACGAGAACATGGGACTGGCCTCCACGCAGTTCCTCGGCCCGGTGCTCGACGGGCTGATGCGCAACACGCCGGAGGCGAAGGAGTTCATCGAGCTGGCCGAACGCGAGGGCGTCAGCGGCGCGGTGGTCCAGCGCGACGGCCCCTTCGGCGACTACAGCCAGGCGCCGCCCGAGGAGCAGCCGAATCCGGACAACGTGATCGTCCCATAGAACAATTAATTAATTAATATTTTTATTCGGCCTGTCGGCCGGGCTTCGTCGCGCCGTACCGCCGCCAGTGGCGCTCGGGGATGTCGTCGGGGTCCTTGTACCACCCTCCGCTGGAGAAGCTCCGTGCAGCCCCGTTTGCGAAGCTCGTGATCTCCGGCGGGCACTCGCCGGTGTTCGAGGCGGTCTGCGACAGGCTCGCCGAGCGGCTGCGGGCGAGCCGCGCGGTGATCAGCGGACGCGGCCATACGATCCCGGCGACCGGCGAGTCCTACAACGAGCGCTTGCACTCGTTCCTGGCAGAACAGCAGCCGCGCTGAGCGGCGAGCGCCGGTCCTCGGCCGCCGCCGTTGACCTCAGCCGTTCTTCCACGCGAAGTAACCCGGCTTCTTCGTGCCGTCGGCCTTGATCAACCCCCCGGCGCTCGCCGGTGGTTCGTCGTACAGGTGGATCCAGCCGAGCGCGTAGATGCTCGGAAGCTGCCGAGCGATGCGCAGCCCGTTTGTGATCCACAACGCCTGCACGCGCGGATCGACGTGGAAGTTGAACTCGGTGTCGATGGCCGTGGGGATCGTCCACTCCGACAGGAACAGCTGCGGATCGAGATTTTCCGGGCGACCCAGGTTGCGACTTACGAGGTCGCTGAGGCGACCGAGATCTGAGAAATCGATCTGCTGGTTGGGCGAGGGTGGGTTGGCGAGGTTCGGCGAGCGGATGCTGAACGGGTTGTGTCCGTACATGTCGAGCCTCGGGGGCCTGCCGTCGGGGAGGCGCATGTTTTCGATCCACTGCGGCGTCGAGATGCTCGCCGCGGAGTCCGTCATGCCACCGATCACGAGGTTGGAGCGGCTGACGGCCTTCAGCGCGCCGTACGCCTTGTCGAGCATCCGCGAGTAGAGGTGGGGAGCGATCCGCTGATGCGCGTTGAGCGTCACGTACGGCCGCGCGGGTGTCAGCGGCCTGAAGTTGTGGAAGCGCGAGGGCTCGCCCCAGATCATCCACAGGTGCACCGATCGGTAGCGCTTGGAGGCCGCGATCGCGAAGTTGGCGTAGTCGCGGGGATAGTACGGCCTCCACTGGGGCGGCTTGTCGCCGTTCGCCCAGCGCGGAGAGCCGATGATCTCCAGCGCGACATTCATGTGGTAGCGCTTGGCTTCGGACAGCGCCGACGTGACCTCGGCCGGCCAGGCGTAGGCGGGGTCGTTGGGGTTGCGCGGGTGCCTTGGGCGTCGCCGGGCGATCAGGTCCCAATGCAAGTCGTCCTGATAGAGCTGGTCGCCGAGTTCCCTGTAGATCGGGAACTGGGAAACGCCGTTGCGCGTGGCTGGGCCCCAGATTGCCTTTAGCGCCGGCGCGGCCGCGGTCGCTCCCTCCACCGCGAAACCGGCGAGCAGCGCGAAGGCGACTGCCATCGCGATGGCCGCAGCGCGCCCCAGCTCGAAGCATCGCTCCAACCCCCGCATTCTTCGCAGACTAGCGGCTTGATAGCTGCAAACGTGCCGGTTACCGTTCCAGGCGCGCTAGCCCGCCAGTTCGATTCTGCCGCGGACAGCGACACCCACTCGCCGTCCGGACCTGGGAATCTTGCGGGATGGAAGTGCCACTGGACCACTCTGTCGCGCCATCTGGCAGGACTGGCATGGCGATCCGTGGGGGCGCGATTCGCGTCGTCGGATTCGCCGTCGGCGTACTCGTCTCGCTCGGCTCAGCGACGGTCCTGCTGCGCTACCTGGGAATCTCGTCGTTTGGCCGTTATGTCACGGTCACGTCGCTGATCGCGCTCGTCGCCGGTGTCACCGAGGCCGGCATCAACGTCTATGGCATTCGCGAATGGGGGGCTCGTGCGGGGCGCGACCGGCGCGCGCTGCTGGCGAACCTTCTGACCATGCGCCTGATCCTCACCGCGGTCGGCATCGCGTGTGCTGTGTGCTTCGATCTCGCTGTGGGGTATCGCCAAGTCCTCGTGCTGGGAACTCTCGTGGCCGGTGCCGGTCTCCTCATACAGGTGATCATTGACGTATTGTCGATATCGCTCCAAGCGCAGCTACAGCTCGGAAGGCTGACTGCCGTTGAACTGAGCCGCAGAATCCTTGCACTGGTAGCTATCGGCGCGTTGGCGCTGCTCGATGCGAGCCTCTTACCGTTTCTCGCAGCTTCCGCGATCGCGGGTGCAGTCGCGCTCGCCCTTATCGTCCGGCTCGTTCGCTCATCGATCACGATCCGGCTGGGCTTCGACTGGCATATCTGGCGGGAGCTTTTCGCCGAGACCTTGCCTTTTTCAATCGCGCTGTCCATCGCGAACATCTACCTCTATGTGACCGTGATCATCATGTCGTTGATTGCGACCGCAACGCAGACGGGCCTCTTCGCGACGTCCTTTCGTATCACGCAGGTGGCGCTAGTGATTCCGGGCTTGCTGCTGACAGCGGTCTTCCCGCTCCTGGCAGGGAGCCGCAGCGAGGATGAGTCCCGCGGCAACATGGTTGGCAAGGTTTTCACCGTGG
>Ga0193729_1000278_pt1 | contig 26219 bp, 25 predicted proteins | sample U1c2metaG_FD_143036 | JGI IMG/M metagenome (GOLD analysis project Ga0193729, IMG submission 143036) | Soil microbial communities from a riparian zone of the East river system, Colorado, United States - U1c2 | ecosystem: Environmental > Terrestrial > Soil > Riparian zone | place: USA: East River...
GCTCGAGCGGCGGCTGCGCCAGCGCCCTCCGCACGTGGCCGTCTCTTCGAAGACCGGCCGGGGAGTCGAGCGGCTGCTCGACGCGATCGAGAAGCTCTACGACAAGCACACCGCCCGCGTTCCGACGGCCGAGCTCAACCGTTTCCTGGCAGAGCTCCGCGAGTCGCGCCAGGCACCGTCGCGCGAGGGCCGGAGCCTGAATCTCCTCTACGGCGCACAGGTCTCCGCGCGGCCTCCGCGTTTCCGCTTCTCGGTCAACGATCCGACCCTGGTCACCCGCGACTACGGGTACTGGGTGGAGAATCAGCTGCGCGACCGCTTCGAGCTCGAGGGGGTACCGGTCACGATCGACTTCGTGCCGCGCTGACAGTCAGGATGGCGTGGTGAGAGCCGTCGTCGTCGGAGGAGGATCGTGGGGAACCGCCTTTGCGGCCCTCCTGCGCGACCGCGGCCACGACGTCACGCTCGCATGTCGCGACCCCGAGCAGGTGCGCGCGATCGCGGAGACGGGCCACAACCCGCGCTACCTCACGACGCCAGATCTGCGAGGCGTCGAGGCGGCGACGATCGAGGACGCACGGATCGCCGAGGCGGATCTCGCCGTATTGGCGGTTCCGAGTCGCGCCTTCGCCGAGGTGGCGGAGGCGATGCCGGGCAGCGCGCCTGTGCTGATCCTGACGAAGGGCCTCGACCCGGCGACGGGAAACCGCTTGTCGACACGTGTTGAAGGCCGGCCGGTGGCGGTGCTGTCGGGGCCGAACATGGCGGAGGAGATCGCGCAGGGCCTGCCGTCCGCGACCGTGATCGCGAGCCAGGATCGCGAGCTCGCGGAGCGCCTCCAGGAAGCGATCAACTCGATGGTCTTCCGCGTCTACGTGAACGACGACGTGGTGGGGGTCGAGCTGTGCGCAGCGGCGAAGAACGTGATCGCCCTCGCGGCCGGTGGCGTGGACGGGCTCGGTCTCGGCGACAACGCCAAGGCGAGCTTGATCACGCGCGGTCTCGTCGAGATGGCTCGGCTCGGCGAGGCTTGCGGCGCAGAGCCCGAGACCTTCTCCGGCCTCGCCGGCATGGGCGACCTGAACGTCACCTGTTACTCGGGGTACGGGCGCAACCGCCGAGCGGGCGAGCTGATCGCCCAGGGAGCGAGCGCGGACGAGGCCGCGGCCCAGATCGGCCAGGTCGTCGAGGGCCTCACGACCGCCCCCGTCCTCCGAGACCTTTCACACAGGGTCGGCGTCGAGCTGCCGATCACCGAGGGCGTCTGCCGCGTTCTCGGCGGCGAAAGCCTCGACCGCCTCCTGGCCAGCCTGATGGGACGGCAACCAACGGACGAGTGAGGACTACGATGAGGGTGATGCGTGCCGTTCTCGCAACGCTCGCTCTCGGCCTCGTGCTCGTCGCATCCGGTTGCGGTAGCAGCACCGCCGCAACCCGAACGTCTTCCGGAACCGATGCAGCGAGCCTCGTCCCGGCGAACGCTCTCGCGTACGTCAGTGCGGACGCGAATCTCGACTCGCAGTCCTGGCAGGTCCTCACCGATCTGTTCGGGCCGCTCGACAGCAAGCTCGACTACAAGCGGGACATCCAGCCGGCGCTCGGCGACCGGGTGAATCTCGCGGTGCTGGGCGTCGACAACGGGAAGCCCGAGGCCGTCGCGATCGTGCAACCGAGCGACGTGGCGAAGCTGCAGGCGCTCGCGAAGCAGTTCGACCAGGGCACCGAGCACTACACCGTCGAGAGCATCGGCGGCTGGTCGGTCGTCGCGGATTCGGCCACAGCGTTCCAATCGGTTCGTGACGCCAGCTCCGGCAACTCGTTGGCGGACAGCGGAGATTTCAAGAGCGCGATGTCCCAGGTCCAGGACGCTTCGTTCGCATCGGCCTACGCCTCCGGGTCCGGCGTGGCACAGCTGCCTGCAAATCTGCGCGCGCTCGTGCGCGTGGCCGGATCGCCGCGCTGGGTCGCAGCGGGCATCAACGTCGACAAGAGCGCGCTGCATGTCGACGTGCGCGCTGCGGGTGCGTCGACACCTGCGGCCTACCGGCCGGCGCTCCTTCACGACGTGCCCTCGGGCGCGATCCTCGCGGTCTCGTTCAAGGACGTGAATCAGCTGCTCGCACGGATCAACGCCGAGCCCACCCTGCGCGCGGCGCTCCCGCCGGTCCTCGACGGTCTGAGCTCACTCGGTGGCGAAGGCGTGCTCTACCTGCTCCCCGGGACGCTGCTGCCGGTGGTCACGCTCGAAGTCCAGTCGGCCAAGCCCGAGGCAGCGATGACGTCCCTCCGAGCCCTCGCGGCGAAAGCGGCGAACGTGCTGCCGCTTCGCGTCGAGCGGCACGCCGGCAAGGTGATCCTGACCAACGCGGCCGCCGGGGCCATTCCCGGCGCCGGCTCCCTCGTCGATGATCAGCCGTTCAAGGATGCGCTCGCCGCGGCCGATGCTCCCGCCGAGGTCACGTGGCTGGCATACGCGGACATTCAACGGCTGACGCCGATCCTGCAGGCGCTCGCTTCTCTGACGGGGAACGGCCAGTCCAAGCCTGTCCCGGCTCCGAAGCTCGAGAAGTTCGGGACGCTCGTCGCGTTCGGCGCGCGTTCCGGTTCGATCAGCAGGGTCGAAGCCCGGCTCACGATTCGGTAGTGCGCAGGCTCGGCGTCCTCCTCGCCGGGCTCGCGCTCGTGCTTGCGGGCTGTGGCGGCACGTCGAGCCCGAGCGCCGGCGCTGCCGATCTGGTCCCTGCTTCCGCGGGGCTGTTCGTCGTCATCGACTCCGATCCCGGCTCTGCTCAGTGGCAGGCGGTCAACGCCCTTGCAAGCAAGTTCCCGGACAAGCAGAAGGCCGTCGACTCGATCAAGCAGCAGCTGACCAAGAAAGGGCTCGACTGGGAGCGTGACCTCAAGCCCGCGCTCGGCCCGGAGCTCGACGTGGTCATGCTGGATTTCGCGCACCCGGACGAAACGGTCGCGTTGATGAAGCCGAAGGACGAGGGCGCATTCGAGCGGGCCCTGAAAAAGGGCAATGCCACAGACCCGTCGAACCAGCTCGTCTACCAGAAGTTTCACGGTTGGACCGTCATGTCCGACAAGCAAGCCGCCATCGACGCCTTCACGCAAGCGAGTGATTCGGCGAAGAGCATGCTTTCCGAGGACAGCACCTTTACCTCGGCGATGGGCAAGGCCGGTGCCGGCGTGCTCCGGGCGTACGTGAACGGAGCCCAGGTGATGGCGTCGGCGCGGAACGTCCTCGGCACCGGCGCCGGGCCGTCTTTGGAGAAGCTCGGGACACTCGACTGGCTCGTCTTGTCGCTGCGGGCGAAATCCGACGGGATCGCATGGGACACGACCATCCACGGGACACCGGGCAAGGAGTTCGGGAACGTCAGCCAGTACGCCTCCAACGGCAGCCTGCAGAAGCTCGTCCCGAAAGACGCGCTCCTCTATCTCGCCTTCCACGGTTCGAAGGGAGCGCTCGGCGGGCTCGGCAACAACCCGATCCTGCAGCAGCCCGGCTTCAAAGGTCTCGGCGACGCGCTTCGGCAGCTCGGCACGATCATGGCGGGCGAGAACGCGCTCTACGTTCGCGACGGTGCAGGCGATCTGCCCGAGGTGACGTTCATCGCGGCGCCGGACGGCGGCGTCGACGGAGCCGCGGCTCTGGATCGCGTCCTGCATGGCTTCGCGAAGCAGCTCGGTGGGGGTTCGCACCGCGCCGTGATCGCCGGCGTGCCGGTTCGAGTGATCGGCACCGGCCCCGTCACAGTGCGTTACGCCAACATCAAGGGCAAGCTCTTCGTCACGAACCAGCCCTCGGGGATCGCGTTCGCGAAGAACGGCGGCAAGGTGCTGACCGACAGCCAGGAGTACCAGGACGCGGCCAGGAGCTCGGGTCTCCCCGGCAAGCCGCAGGTCGTGCTCTACGTCGACATCCACAGCACGATCCCGCTGATCGAGCGGCTCGGCAAGACGCGGCTCCCGGCCGCTCTCGCGCAGAACCTGAAGCCGCTGCGCTCGGCAGTCGAGTACGCCGTCAGCCATTCGCACGAGATCCAGGTCAGCTTCTTCTTGCGCATCCAGTAGCGGCTCCGGGTAGCCTGTGGCCCGTCATGGCCGGCCGCGAGTTCCTGTTCACCTCCGAATCCGTCACCGAGGGGCACCCCGACAAGGTTGCCGACCAGATCTCCGACACGGTCCTCGACGCCGTCCTGCGGAAGGATCCCGAAGCGCGGGTCGCCTGCGAGACGCTGATCACCACTGGGCTCGTCGTGGTTGCGGGCGAGATCTCCACCGACATCTACGTCGACATTCCCAAGCTCGTGCGCGAACGGATCTCGGAGATCGGCTACACGCACTCGGAGTGGGGCTTCGATGCGACGACGTGCGGTGTCGTGGTCGCGCTCGACGAGCAGTCCCCGGACATCGCGCAGGGCGTCGATTCGTCGTACGAGGTGCAGCACGATCCCGGCGACGACGATCCGCTCGACCGGATCGGCGCCGGCGACCAGGGGATGATGTTCGGCTACGCGTCGAACGAGACGAAGGAGCTGATGCCCCTTCCGATCATGCTTGCGCACAAGATCTGCAAGCGGCTCGCCGAGGTGCGCAAGGCGGGCGAGCTGCCGTACCTGCGGCCCGACGGGAAGGCTCAGGTGACGGTGCGCTATGAGATCGACGACGACGGACGGCAGCGTCCTGTCGAGATCGAGCGCGTGCTCGTGTCGACGCAGCACTCCGACGGCATCTCCTCCGAGGATCTGATCAAGCCCGACATCGTCGAGCGAGTCCTTCGTCCCATTTTGCCCGCGGACCTCTATGACGAGAAGCGACTCATGGACGACCGCGACTTCGTGTTCGTGAACCCGACCGGGAAGTTCGTGCTCGGCGGCCCGATGGGGGATACCGGCCTCACGGGACGCAAGATCATCGTCGACACCTACGGCGGCGCTGCGCGACACGGCGGCGGTGCGTTCTCCGGCAAGGATCCGACGAAGGTCGACCGCTCAGCGGCGTATGCCGCCCGCTATGTCGCGAAGAACATCGTCGCGGCCGGGCTCGCCGACCGCTGCGAGGTCAACGTCGCCTACGCGATCGGCGTCGCGCACCCGGTCTCCATCGCGGTGCAGACGTTCAACACGGGGCAGATTCCGGTCGACCAGCTCGAAGCGCTCGTGCGCAAGCATTTCGACCTGCGGCCGGCGGCGATCCTGCGCGATCTCGACCTGCGGAGGCCGATCTTCACCAAGACGGCCGCCTACGGCCACTTCGGCCGCGAGGACCGAGACTTCACGTGGGAGCGCACGGACAAGGCCGACGCACTGCGTGACGCGGCCGGCGTTGCTTCGGCCGCTTCGGTCTAGGCTCGCACGAAGCGCAGCGCGAGGACCTGCGCGCCCAGTATTCGCCCGCCGAGCGGTGAGCCTTTCACGTCTACGGAAAGCTGCAGCGGCGCGCCTGTCGTTGGGATGCTCAGGCGGAGCCTTCGGGTTGCGCGGACGATGACGTGGCGTTTCTTACCGCCCGTGCTCAGCGTCGCCTTCCTCGGCAGTTCGCCCTTGGGTAGCGAGAGGGTGAGCTCGTAGCGACCGGCTCGCTGCGGCCAGACCCGGTACTCGAGTTGCGTGCCGGTCCAGCCGTCAGGTGAGAGACCGCGTGCGAGCGAGCGGACATGCGCATTCGCAGGAATCCGATAGGCGATGAGGCCGTCCCGTGGCCGGGCGACCACACGTCCCTGGAGATCGATGGCGGAGCCGAACACGTTGACGACGAGCACTTGCGACCGCGTCGGGCGGCCGGCGATCACGAGCGTCCCGTCCGGCGCGACGCGGGCAACCTCGACCGGATACGGATCTGGAGCAGACTTGCCGAGCACGACGATGCCGCGAAGATTTCGGTTCCAGGTCTCGAGTTGCGTGCCGAGAAAGTCGTTGCTCTCCGGGAGCGAGAGGTAGCGCGCCGGCCCGAGGCCCGAGCGGTCGAGCCAGTCCTGCGGCTGAGCGCCGAATGTGCGCGCGTCCCAGCCGGTCGCGAGCCGGTCCGTCGCATAGACGGCCGCGCCCGCCGCGAGGGAGAGGCCGATGGCGAGCAGCGCGAAGAGTTGTGGCGCACCGCGTCGTGTCAGCGGGAGCACGAAGGCGAGCAGCGCGAGCGCCAGCGGGACTACTGCATAGAGCAGCGACGCGTTCGGGAGGCCGAGGTAGTAGGCCGCGCGCGCGAATCCCGTCAGCGTCGGCGCATCGAAGAAGAACGCGGCCGTCCCGGTCATCCCCGGTAGCGAAACGCTCGAGAGGAGCAGGGCTCCGATGCAGCCGAAGCCCGCCCAGAGGAACCGGCGCGGTGCGCCTCTCTCGGCGTACGCGAAGAACGCCAGGAAGAACAGCGGCGTGACGTAGAAGAGGTAGCGCTCCAACGGCCTGTGGGCTTCGCCGGCTGCGATCAGCGAGGCCTGGCCGAGGAAGAAGACCGTGCTGAGCACGGTGAGCAGTGCGAGTGCTCGTTCCATCGGCGTGCGTGGACGCACGAACATCAGGCCGAGCCCGAAGAGGGCGCCCGGCACGATTGCGAGCCCGAGGCCGTAGGGCAAGAGAACTCCGTTCGTGAGTGCCCAGTGTGCGATCGCACCTGGTGAGTGGCCGATCTGCGTGTTCGCCTGGCCGTACTGACCCAGGACGCCGGGAAGGCCGACGAGCGTGACGACGAGCAGCGCGGTCAGTCCTGCAGGGATGCGGTGGCGGCGATACGCGCCTCGACCGCAGACGGCGACACCGATGAGGTACGCGACCGGGAGGACGAGGAACTGCACCCGAGTTGCGATGGCAAGTACGCAGACGGCCGGGACCTCGAGCGCGAACTTGTTGGATCGTCCGGCAAGCGCGCGGGCAAGGACGGCGACGGTGATCAGGAAGACCGGATAGGCGAGCGCCTCCGACATGAGATACGCGTGGTAGAACATCGCGGGCGTCGCGACCGCAGCCGCCGCGGTGAGCAACGCGAACGACGGACGAACGACCTGTCGCGCGAGCCAGTACGCCGGGAAGACAGCTGCCGACATGACGGCCGCGTTGAGGAGCTTGGCCGCGGCGTACGCGTCCGGCATCGAGGAGAGCAGCCACGCGGGCGCCTGCACGAGCGAGGCGAGCGGCGCGGGAAAGAAGAAGTGCTCGCCGCGAATCGAGAGTCCGTGTCCCGCCGCGATCGACTGCGAGAGCTTCGCGTAGAGCAACTCGTCGTTGAACACGGTCGTCGTCGCGTGTCCGCGCGACTGGAGGAAGTGGTAGGCCGTGGCTACGACGAAGATCAGCGGCAGGGCTAGGGACCGCGCGAGCACGCGGGGAAACGCAACGGCCTCGGCCGCAGTCTGAGCAGGCGTCGTGGGTACGGCGCTCATCGAGTCTGTATCGGCTCTCGACCGCGACGCCGTTAGAAACGGCTCTGAGGCCGCAGTGAAGCGAAGGATGTTGCCGGCCGCCGCGGCCATGTCCCGCGACGAAAGGCGCGACCCCCGCCCGACAGAGTCGCATTGTCGAGCCGTGCCGGGCAGCTTGTGGATACAAGGTCACACTCTCGGCGCGAACTCCAGGTCCCGTCCGACCAGCTCGGGCCATGGCGGGGCTGGCCATGGTGGGGACAGTCCCCAACGGGTCCGGAGTAGCCGGGTCCGGGAGCTACGCGGGTCGGACGAAGAGGCCGGCCGCGGCTTTTTCGCCGATCGCCCGCTCGTGGCCGTTCAGCTTCACGGTGACCTGGCCTGCAGCCGGTTGCGCGTCCCGGACCTCGATCTCGCTGCCGGGGACGAGCCCTTCCTCGTAGAACCAGTGGAGGAGTTCGCCGTCGTGCTCGGCGAGGCGCACGATCGTCGCGCGCGCACCGGCTTTCAGGTCCGAGAGCGGTGCGAGGTCGCGGTTCTCGGCCTGTTCCACGTCGGGATCGATGGGCCAACCGTGCGGACAGCGGTCCGGATGCCCGAGACGCTCCTCGATCCGCTGCACCATGTCGTCGGTGAACGTGTCTCCGAGCAGGTCGGCCTGCACGTGCGCCTCGGCGGCCGTGTAGCCCATGAAGTCCGTGAGCAGCCGCTCGATGACCCGGTGCTTGCGGACGACACGCTCCGCACGCTTGCGTCCCTTGTCGGTCAGCAGGGCTTCCTTGTGCTCGCCGCGCTCGATCAATCCCTCACCTTCGAGCCGCTTCAACATCTCGCCGGCCGAAGCGCGCGACACGCCGAGCATCTCCGCGACCCTCGACGCAAGGGTGGGCGAACCACTCCCGAGCGGCCGGTACTCCCCGATCGGAAAGGCGAGGAAATAGATCGTCTCGAGGTACTCATCGATCGAATGTCCCTGCGCCATTCCGCTGATCGTAACCTGTAAGGTGACCCTTACATGAGTACTGTCCAGACGCTTCTGCTCGGCGCGATCGCCGGGCTGACGATCTTTGTCGGCCTGCCGCTCGGCCGGATGCAGAACGTCAGCGCCTCGACGAAGGCTTTCCTTGCGGCGACTGCGACCGGTGTCCTCATCTTCCTGTTCTGGGACGTGCTGAGCCAGGCCGTCGGCCCGGTCGACACCGCACTGAAGCAGGGTCGTGACGGCCGCTTCGCGTGGCTCGCATTTCTGCTCGCCCTCGGCTTCTTCACGGGCCTGCTGACCCTCGTCTACTACGACCTCTGGATGAAGCGCCGCCGCCGTCGCGCATTCCTCGGGCCGGGCGCCGCGTCGACTGCCGAGTTCGAGCAGGACCATCACTTCACCGGGATGTCGCCGGCACGCTGGCTCGCGATCTTCATCGCGACGGGCATCGGTCTCCACAACTTCTCCGAGGGCCTCGCGATCGGGCAATCGGCCGCCGCGGATCAGATCAGCCTCGCCATCGTGCTGATCATCGGCTTCGGGCTGCACAACGCAACGGAAGGGCTCGGGATCTGCGCGCCGCTTGCCGGTGACAAGGAACGTCCGAGCTGGGGGTTCCTCGGCGTGCTCGGCCTCATCGGCGGGGCCCCGACGTTCTTCGGGACGCTCGTCGGCCAGTTCTGGGTCAGCGAGGCCGTGTCGATCCTCTTCTTCGCGCTTGCCGCGGGATCGATCCTCTACGTGGTGATGGAGCTCCTGAACGTCGGCCGCGTCCTCGCCTCGAAGACACTCGTCACGTGGGGCATTCTGCTCGGCCTCTTCCTTGGCTTTTCCACCGACTTCATCCTCGTAGCCGCCGGCGTCTAAGCGTCAGCTCCCGCGTCTAGGGTGGCCCGATGACGCGGTATGCCTCGGTCTATCCGCTCGTAACTGCGCGCGCGCTCGCGCGTGAGTTCACCTACGAGGTGGCCGACGACGTTCGGCTCGGCGCGGTCGTCGAAGTGCGCTTCGGCAATGCGAAGCGTCGCGGTGTCGTCACGCAGGTCGACGTCGCGCCGCCGAAGGGGATCGAGACCTCGGCGATCGAGCGCGTCGTCGAGGAGCTGCCGAAGCCGCTGGTCGAGCTCGCGCTCTGGATCGCGGAGTACTACGGCTCGACACCGGGCCGCGCGTTCGCACTTGTCGCGCCGGTGCAGCGGAAGGCCCGCGGCGAGCGGCCGCAGCCGGCCGAGCGGGACGGGCTGACCGGCGAGGCCGAGCCTGCCGAACTGAGCACGACCCAGCGCGCCGCGCTAAATCGCATCGTCGCCGCATTCGACGCCGAGCAGAGCGCGAACTTCCTCCTCTACGGAGCGACGGGAAGCGGGAAGACCGAGGTCTATCTCCAGGCCTGCGCCGTCGCGCTCGAACGCGGTCGCGGCGCAATCGTCCTCGTTCCCGAAATCGCCCTCACGCCGCAGACCGTCGGCCGCTTCCGCGCGCGTTTCGGCGAGCGCATCGCGATTCTTCATTCGTCGCTGACCGAAGCGGAACGACGCGACGAGCGAGCACGCATCGCAAATGGCGAAGCCCCGATCGTCGTCGGCGCGCGCTCCGCCGTGTTCGCTCCCGTTCCGTGTCTCGGCGTCATCTGCGTGGACGAGGAGCACGACTCGTCCTACAAGCAGGAGTCCGATCCGCGTTACGACGCGCGCACGGTGGCGGCGAAGCGCGCTGCACTCGAGAACGCCGTCGCCGTCTTCGGCAGCGCGACTCCACGCCCCGAGAGCTGGGGGAGCCTCGAGCGGCTCGACCTCGGCGGCCGGCTCTCCGGGCCGCTGCCCCCGGTGCGCGTCGTCGATCTACGCCGCGAAGCCGGCTACCCGCTGTCCGCGCCGCTGCTCGCGGAGCTCGGAGCGATCGAGGAGCACGGCGGCAAGGCGATCCTGTTGCTCAACCGCCGCGGCGTCGCGCCGGCGCTGCACTGCCGCGCGTGCGGGCTCACTCTGCGGTGCGTCAATTGCGACGTCGCGCTCGTCCTCCACGGTGACGGCCTTTTGCGCTGCCACCACTGCGGCCACACGGAGCTGAAGCCGGAAACGTGTCCCGCGTGCAATTCAACGGAGATCGCGCGGCTCGGCGCCGGGACGCAGAAGCTGGAGCGCGAGCTCGAGGCGAAGTTGCCCGAGTTGGAACGTATCCGGCTGGACGCCGATGCGGTGGAGAAGCCGGGCGCGCTCGCGGCCGCGCTCCGGCACTTTGCCGCGGCGGACCGCGTTGTCCTGGTCGGCACGCAGATGGTCGCGAAGGGCCACCACTTTTCCGGCGTCGCGCTCGCCGCCGTCGTCGATGCGGACACGGGGCTCGGCATGCCCGACTTCCGCGCCGAAGAGCGAACCTTCCAGTTGCTGACACAGCTCGCCGGGCGGAGCGGCCGCGACGCTCCCGGCCGCGTGCTGGTGCAGACGTTCCAGCCCGACTCGCGCGCGATCGAGCTGGCCGCGCGGCACGACGTCACCCGCTTCCTCGACAGCGAGCTCGAGCGGCGACGCGCGCTCCGCTATCCGCCGTTCACGCACCTCGTTCGCATCGTCGTGGCTGGCCCGGAGCCCGATGCGCCGTTGCAGGCGTTGCTCGAGCTGAAGGACGGATTGACGGGCGACCTGCTCGGCCCCGCGCCGCTCCTCCGCCTACGTGGCCGCTACCGCGCGCAGCTCGTTGCGAAGACCGAACAACCGCGACGCCTGGCTGCGCAGGCGAGTAGGCTTTTGAGTGCGGGCGCACCGGCGATGCGCCGCGCCGGCCTGACGGCCGTCGTCGACGTCGACCCGCAGAGCCTCTAGTACCTCTAGTACCTCTAGTTCATCGAGGGATCGAGCGGCATCCGCGCGACGAGCTCGTAGCGCCCACCCTTACGGCGGAGAACCTCGCTCCAGAGCCGGTCCGGATCGTCGGTGAAGATCGCATCGACGTCGGCAGGCTCGATGATCCAGTCGTCGCGGTCGAGCTCGTCCTCGAGCTGCTCGGGGCCCCAACCGGCCACGCCCGCGAAGACGCGCGTGCGCTGTAGATCGGGCGCGTGCACTTCGAGCGCCTCTTCGATGGCGACGAAGCCGACGTCGTCGAGCACCACGATGCCCGCCTCTTCGGGGTCGTCGAACTCCGCGAGCACGGCGACTCCCTCGGGATTGACGGGGCCTCCGACGAACACGGGCTCGTCGACGTCGATGACGGGCGCGAGCTGAGGCACAGCCTCACCGACGGTCGCCGCCGAACAACGATTGAGGATCACGCCGACGGCGCCCTCGTCGTTGTGCGCGGTGATCAACACCACCGCGCGCTCGAAGTTCGGGTCCATGATCGCCGGCGAGGCGATCAGGAAGTGGCCGGCGAGGGAGTCCATGACCTAAGTCTGCACTACGCCGCTAATGTGCCCGCGTGGCCGAGGTAGAAGGACAGGTTCTAGACGAGGAGCTCGACGCCGAGCGCGAGGCACGGCGCCAGCTCGCGCTTGCCCAGATTCGACAGTATCCCGACCCCGTTCTGCGCATGCAGGCGCCCCCCGTGGAAAAGTTCGACGAGGACCTGAGGCGCCTCGTTGCCCGCATGGGGGACCTGATGAAGGACGCGAACGGCGTCGGCCTCGCCGCCACGCAGATCGGCGTGCTTCGTCGCGTCTTCGTCTTCGTGCCGGAAGAGGACAAGGTGGCCGTGCTCGCCAATCCGGAGATCGTGCGCCGCGCCGACGAGAACGAAACGGATGACGAAGGCTGCCTCTCCATCCAGGGGGTCACGATGCCCGTCGAGCGGTCCACTTCGGTGCGAATCGAAGGGCGCGACCAGAACGGGGAAAAGGTCGCCTACGACCTCGACGGAACCCCGGCGCGGATCGTGCAGCACGAGCTTGACCATCTCGACGGGACGTTGATCCTGAACCGCACGACGCCTGAGGCTCGCCGCGCCGCACTCGCGGCACTGCGCCCCCGGCTCGTCATTCGTTAAGTGAAAATGGCCGTCGCAGCGACGGCGCCCTTCGGAGCCGACGTGCTCGAGCGCCTCGCTGCCCGTCACGAGATCACCGCACTGCTGACCAGGCCCGATGCGCCGCGAGGGCGAGGCCAGAAGAGCGGCGCCCCGCCGGCGAAGGAGACCGCCGAGCGTCTCGGCCTTCGGGTCCTGCAGCCCGCCCGCCCCGAACCTGGTCTCGATCTCGGCGCTGACACGATCGTCGTGGCCGCCTACGGGTTGCTGATCCCAGAGGACGTGCTCGCCGAGGGGCTCTGGCTCAATGTGCACCCGTCGCTCCTGCCGCGCTGGCGCGGCGCAGCGCCCGTCGAGCGCATGATCATGGCCGGCGACACCGAGACCGGCGTCACGATTCACCGCACCGTCAAGGAGCTCGACGCGGGCCCGATCGCGGCACAGCGCTCGTTCCCGATCGGGGAGCAGGACGATGCGGGCAGCGTCTACGAGAAATCGGCGCCGATCGCCGTTGACCTTCTCGACGCCGTGTTGCCCGAACCGGACTTCACGCCGCAGGACGAGGAGGGCGTGACCTATGCCGAGAAGATCACCGCCGCCGATCGCCAGCTCGACTGGAACGACCCACCCGAGGAGCTCTTGAACCGCGTCCGCGCGCTGTCGCCGCACATCGGCGCCCGTGCCGAGTTGCACGGCCGGCCCGTGACGATCTGGACTGCCCGGGTGGCCGGCCGCAGGCTCGAGCCGCTCGAGGTGCAGCCGGACGGAAAGCGGCGCATGACGTACGACGAGTTCCTGCGCGGATTGCGGTGACCGCCCGCGAGGTGGCGTACCAGGTCGTCCTGCGCGTGTTCGAGGACGACGCCTATGCGGACCGTGTACTACGTAGCGCCGCGAAAGATCTCGACAGCCGCGACCGGGCACTCGCGCAGCGGCTCGCGTTCGGGACGGTGCAGCGCGCACGCACGCTCGATCATGCGATCGACAAACTTGGCAAACGGCCGGTCCGCAAGCTCGATCCGCCGGTGCGTGCCGCCCTGCGACTCGGCGCATATCAACTCGGCTACACGGACGTTCCGCCCCACGCAGCCGTGAACGAGACGGTCGAGCTCGTTCGCTCCGCACGTCTCGAACGCGCCGTGCCGTTCACGAATGCTGTCATGCGGCGGCTCGCGGAAGGCATCGCGGCTCTACTCGCCACGCTCCCCGAAGACAATCCGCACGCAGCCGCGCTCAAGCACTCGTATCCCGACTGGGTCGCCGACCTGTGGTGGGAGGAGCTCGGCTCCGAAGAGGCGCTTGCCCTGATGCGCGCGCAGAACGAGCCGCCCGAGCGCGTCGTCCGTCTGAACCGCAGGAAGTCCGGCGTGGTGGAGGGGCGTCCCGACCCGGATCTGCCGGACGCGTTGCACGTCGAACGCGTCGACGAGGACGCGCTCCACGCGGGGCTGATCTGGCCGCAGAGCCGGGGCTCCCAGCTCGCCGGGCTCGTCGTCGGATCGCAACTCGGCGAACGCACGCTCGACCTCTGCGCTGCGCCCGGTGGGAAGGCCACGCAGCTCGAGGGCGACGTCGTCGCCGTCGAGCTTCACCCGGGCCGGGCGCGCGAGCTGGAGGAGAACTGCACGCTGCTGGGCGCGGACAACGTGACGGTCGTGAACGCCGACGCGACGAAGCTTCCGCCCGAGCTCACGGGGTTCGACCGAGTGCTCCTGGACGCGCCCTGCTCCGGCCTCGGCGTGCTCGCAGCACGGCCGGACCTGCGCTGGCGCTCTCGGCCGCTGCCCGACCTCCAGGCCGCGCTCGTGCGGGTGGCCGCTGAGCGCGTCAAACCGGGCGGGACGATCGTCTACTCCGTCTGCACGCTGAATCCGGAGGAGAACGAGGCGATCGTCGACGCGTTGGGCCTGCAGCCCGATCCACTCGGAGAGGAGTGGCCGCAGTTCAGACATCCACGCCGCCCCGAGTTTCTGCTGACGCAACCGCACATCCACGGAACCGCCGGCTTCTTCATCGCCCGACTCAGAACCTAGACTCGCAAGCATGACCTGGAACGACTGGGTGAGGACAGTAGAGGTCGAGCCGTCGCTCTACGCGGCCGACTTCTCACGCCTCGGCGAGCAGATCGACGTGCTCCTTCGCGCGGGCGTCCGCATCTTCCACTTCGATGTCGGCGACGGCCACTTCGTCGAGCCGATCACGATCGGCCCGATCGTCCTGCAGTCGATTGCGCCGATCATCCACGCAGGCGGTGCGTTCATCGACTGTCACCTGATGACGGAGACGCCCGAGAAGCACTTCGGCGCGATCAAGAAAGCCGGCGGTGACAGCGTCACCGTGCACTACGAGGCGTGTCCCGATCTGAATTCCGTCGTCCTCGCAGCGCGCGCGCATGATCTCCAGGTCGGCCTTGCGTTCAAGCCGGAGACGAGCGCGGCGTACGCAGCGCACGCGGCGATCTCGGCGCACGTCGACGTCGTGCTCTGCATGAGCATCGAGCCCGGCTATTCGGGCCAGCAGTTCATGCCGGAGGCGCTCGATCGCATCCGGGTCGTGCGCTCCGTTCTGCCGCGCAACGTGCACGTTCAGGTCGACGGCGGCATCGGTCCCGAGAACATTCGCGCTGCCCATGAAGCCGGCGCGACCTTGCTCGTCGCCGGAACGTCGATCTTCGGCCGCGAGGATCTGCCGCGGGCTTATCGGCGATTGGTCGAAGAGCTCGCGTGAGTCTCGAACGGGCGCTCGAGCTCGCGGAGCGCGGGCGCGGTACGACGCATCCGAATCCCGTGGTCGGCGCGGTCGTCGTCAACGACGGCGAGGTCGTTGGCGAAGGTTGGCACCAGCGCAAGGGCGAGGCGCATGCAGAGGTGATCGCGCTCGAGGCAGCCGGCGAGCGGGCGAGAGGGGCGACACTCTTCGTGACGATGGAGCCCTGCAAGAGCCACGGCGCGACGCCGCCGTGCACGGACGCCGTCCTTGCGGCGGCAATTGCGAAGGTCATCGCGGGCTCGCTCGATCCGAATCCGAAAGCGGGTGGTGGCCTCGAGCTTCTTCGTGCCGCCGGCGTCGAGATTGAGCTCGTGGACTCCGCGGCGGCGCGCGCGCAGAACGAGGCGTGGCGCATGTGGATCGCGGCGCAGCGCCCGTTCGTGATCCTCAAGCTCGCACTCACGCTCGACGGGCGGGTCGCGGTGCCCGACACGCGCTGGATCAGCGGCGAGGAGTCGCGACGGCGCGTGCACGAGCTGCGCGCGCAGGTCGACGCAGTCGCGGTCGGAATGGGAACGGTGCGCGCGGACGACCCGCAGCTGAATGCGCGCGACATCGATGCGGGCCGGCAACCGCGGCGGCTCGCATTCGGCGTGGGGCCGCTCCCGGACGGATCGGAGCTGGAGTTGCGCACCGGTTCGCTCGAGGACGAGCTGGCGTCGTTGGCGGCGGACGGGGTGCAATCCCTGCTGCTGGAGGGCGGACCGACTCTCGCCGTGTCGTTCCTCCGCGCCGACCTCGTCGACAAAGTGCTGTTGTTCGTCGCGCCGAGGATCGCCGGTAACGGTCCGAGCTTTGCGCCGAAGCTGTCCACGCCCGTCGAGCTGAAGCGCTTGACGGCGGAGCACGTCGGTGACGACCTCCTGCTGAGCGGCTATGTCCACGAGCCCTGACCGGTCGGTCGGGCCGGCTACTAGAGCGTGAGGGTTTGTGTGGCGTGGCGCTCGAGCTCGTCCAGGCGCGCTGTCTCGGGGCGCCCGAGTGCTACGACCAGGGCAGCCATCTCGGGGAGCTCGGCCGCGACGAACTCGAGCAACAGAATCGACCCTTCGTCGGCTGCGTGCAGATCGTCGAGGACGAGCAACAGCGGTTGCGCGGTCGCTAGGTCGCGCAGCGCTTCGGTTGCGGCCTCGAAGAAGCGGAACTGCGCTTTGGGATCGTCGGACTCCTGGACCGGCAGCGTGTCGGGCAGCGCCTGCGTCCAGGGCCAGTAAGGAGGAGCGCCGCCGCCGGCCCAGCCCCGGCCCCAGAGGATGCGTGCGCCGCGATCCTTTGCGCCGCTCGCGAGCTCGTCCGCGAGCCGGGTCTTGCCCGTGCCCGCAGCTCCGACGACGACGAACAGTCGGCCACGGCCTGCTAGCGCGTCGTCGAGGCCGGCCCCGAGCAGGCTGAGCTCGTCCGCCCGTCCATCCAGCGGGGTGGCCGCTGCTCGACCCGGGCGCAGGACAGCCTGCGGTTTGCGAGACGCGACCTCGAGTGCCGGAACCTGGGCGAGGATCGCCTGCTCGAGCTCGCGCAACGCACGTCCGGGCTCGATCCCAAGCTCTGCGAGGAGGGTCCGGCGCGCGGACCGATACGCCTCGAGCGCCTCTGCCTGCCGGCCCGCCCGGTAGAGCGCGAGCATGAGCTGGCCGCGCAGGCGTTCCCGCAACGGATGCCTCGAGACCAGGGCTTCCAGCTCCGGCACCAGCTCGTCGTGGTGGCCGAGGGCGAGGTCCGCCTCGATTCTGTCTTCCAGTGCGGAAACGTGCAGCTCCTCCAGCCGCTTGATCTCGTCCTGGGCGAAGCCCTCGTACGAGAAGTCCGAGAGAGGTGCCCCTCGCCAGAGCCCGAGCGCCCGGCGGAACTGATCCGCCGCCTCCGCGTGGTCTCCGGCTTCGAGGGCGGCCCGGCCCTCCGCCAGCCGCCGTTCGAAGCGGTCCCGGTCGAGCTCGTCCGGCTCGAGCCTCAGCCCGTACGCGCCTGCAACCGTCCGGATCGTTTCGGGCGGCAGTTCCTTCCGCAGCGCCGACACGCAGTTCTGGAGCACTTTCGCAGCGGTCGGCGGAGCGTCCTCCCCCCAGAGCTGGTCGACGATCACGTCCCGGGTGAGCGTCTCGTTGCCGTGCAGGAGCAGAAGGGCCAGCACGGCGCGCTGCCTCGCGCCGCCGAGCGGAAGCTTTCGCTCCCCATCGCGCGCCTCGAGCGGCCCGAGGATGCGGTAGTCCATCGCTGGTCCGCCTGAACCTACACCGTTACCGGGCAATGGGCGACCGTGGGTCCCCCGTGAGGGTCTCGTTACCGCCAGGAGCGATCGTTCTCCCAGTGAATGAGCTACGTGGAGGAAGGAGAACTCCCATGATTCGCAAGCATTTCAGGCTCAAGCAAATCGCTCTCGGTCTTGCATTCGCAGCAGTCGTCGTACCCACCGCGCAGGCAAGGGTGGTCATCGACGGGTACGCCGCACCGGTCTCGTACACGGCTGTGGCACACCAGCCGATCACCTCAACGATCAAGCTGACGGGCGCTGCCCTCGTGAACGCCCCGGCCTCCCGAGTCACGGCCGCTCCGGCCGGGATCAAGCTGACGGGCGCCGCGCTCGTGAACGCGCCTGTACCGATCTCCGACACCTCGGCCGGCGGCACCGCTAGCTCGAGCAGCGTCAACTGGAGCGCCGTCGGCATCGGCGCTTCGGTCTCCTTCGCCGCCCTGCTCCTGCTGCTGATGGCGGTTGCGCTCGGACGCCGGAATCGGCCGCGGGATCTGGCAGGCGTATAGCTCCTGACACATGGCGTGACGAGCGGGCCCGGAAGTCGGGCCCGCTCCGCTTTGTAGCCTTAGCTCCATGTTCACCGGGATCGTCCACGAGCGCGGCCGTGTGGCCTCATTCGACGGAGGCCGCCTCGTCGTCGAGAGCAGGATCGAAGCCGAGATCGGAGACTCGGTCGCCGTCGACGGCGTCTGTCTCACGGTCACCGAAGCTTCGAACGGCACCCTCGCATTCGACGTGATGGTGGAGACCCTGAGCCGGGCAAAGCTGTTCGGCGCGGAGGTGAACCTGGAGCCCGCGCTGAGGGCCGGCGAACCGCTCGGCGGCCACTACGTTCAGGGCCACATCGACGGTGTCGGCCGCGTGCGTTCGATCGAGCCCGAAGGCGGTGGCAGGCGTGTCTGGGTCGACGCGGAGCCCGAGCTCCTGCGCTACCTCGTCGAAAAGGGATCGATCACCGTCGACGGTGTCTCGTTGACGGTTGCGGATCTGGACGAGGGCGGCTTCGCCGTTGCCCTGGTGCAGCACACGCTTGCGGCGACGACGCTTGGAGGCCTGGCGCCCGGAGACAGGGTCAATCTCGAGACGGACGTCCTGGCGAAGTACGTGGAGCGCCTCCTCCCGGGGCTACGATCAGCGGAATGAAAGTCGAGCAAAAGAGCGCCTTCGCCACCATCGAGGCGGCGATCGAGGACATCCGACAGGGCAAGTTCGTGGTGGTCGTCGACGCGGCCGATCGCGAGAACGAAGGTGACCTGACGATCGCGGCCCAGTTCGCCACGCCCGAGGCGGTGAACTTCATGACGAAGGAGGCGCGCGGGCTCATCTGCCTGTGCCTGACCGAAGAGCGCTGCGACGAACTCGGCCTCCGTCAGATGACCGAGCGGAACGAGACGCCGTACGGCACCGCGTTCACCGTTTCCGTCGAGGCGCGCGAGGGGGTGACGACGGGGATCTCGGCGCCGGATCGCTCGCGCACGATTCAGGTCGCAGTCGATCCTGAAGCCAAGCCCGAGGATCTCGTGCAGCCGGGCCACGTCTTTCCGTTGCGCGCGCGCGAGGGGGGCGTGCTCGCACGCGCAGGTCAGACCGAGGCAGCAGTGGATCTCGCGCGACTTGCGGGCTTGATTCCCGCGGGCGTGGTCTGCGAGATCATGAACGAGGACGGAACGATGGCCCGGGTTCCGGACCTGATCCCGTACTGCGAGCGGCACGGATTGAAGCTGATCACGACCGCGGATCTGATCGAGTACAGACGGCGGCACGAACGGCTCGTCGAGCGGATGACGACGGTGGCGATGCCGACCGCTTACGGTGACTTCACGGCCGTTGCCTTCCGCGAGACGCTGACCGGCAAGCATCACGTCGCGCTCGTCAAGGGCGACGTCGAGGGCTCCGAGAACGTGCTCGTGCGCGTGCACTCCGAGTGCCTCACGGGCGACGTGTTCCATTCGCTGCGCTGCGACTGCGGCGAGCAGCTCGAGCAGGCACTGGAGCGGATCGCAGCCGAGGAGCGCGGCGTGCTCCTCTACATGGCGCAGGAAGGTCGCGGCATCGGCCTCCTCAACAAGCTGCGCGCGTACGAGCTCCAGGAGAATGGCTACGACACGGTGGAAGCGAACCTCGAGCTCGGCTTCCAGCCGGATATGCGCGACTACGGGATCGGCAACCAGATCCTCGCCGAGCTCGGCCTGACCACGATCCGGATCCTCACGAACAACCCGAAGAAGATCACCGGCATCGAGGGCTTCGGGCTCGAGGTGGTCGAGCAGGTGCCGATCGAGACCACTCCGACCGCACAGAACGCCCAGTATCTGGCGACGAAACGTGACAAGCTCGGCCACAAGCTTCATCACCAGGACCTGAAGTACGAGCCCCTGGAGGGCGAATGAGCGAGCACTGGCCCAGTCAGCCGGCGAAGCTGGACGAACCGGAGGAGGCCGAGGTCGACGACGAGGAGCTTCCTGCGGACGAGGTCGCCGAGGAGGAAGAGCTGCCGCCGCTGCGCGCGCCGGACGAGCAGCACGCCTACGGCGAGCTCGACATCCCGGACGACGTCAACGTCATCGAAGGCGAGCCCGACGGAACGCGGCGTGGCGTCGCCATCGTGGCCGCGCGGTATAACGCCGAGATCACGAACAAGCTGCTCGAATCGGCGCTGGCGGAGCTCGATGAGGCGGGCGTGGGTCGTGACGCGATCACGGTCATGCCGGTGCCCGGCGCGTTCGAATTGCCGCTCGCGGCGATGGCGCTCGCGAAGACGCGCCGGTTCGCCTGCGTGGTGGCGCTGGGGTGCGTTGTTCGCGGCGAGACGCCGCACTTCGAGTTCATCGCCTCTGAGGCCGCCAGCGGCCTCCAACTGGCTGCGCTCGAGACGGGCGTGCCGGTGGCATTCGGGGTCCTGACGGTGGACATGATCGAGCAGGCGGAGGCGCGAGTCTCCAAGGGCGCCGAAGCAGTGCGCACCGCACTCGAGATGGCCGACGCGTTCGCGCAGCTGCGGGCGTCGGCATCCCGCTGACCTGATCGTCCGAGCCACGGCGCCGGCGGCCCAAGACCGGGCCGGGCGTGACCTGCGCGACCCTGGGTGCTACTTCGTCACACAGGTGGCCCGGATTCGCTGTCCGAAACGGGCATCGGTTCGGGTCAGACCCGAAAGTGTGACGCCGGTGGGACGAGACCGAGCCGGAACCGTGACATGCGCGACGCCGGGTGCTACTTCGTCACATAGTCGGCACAGATTCGCTGTCCGAAACGGGCATCTGTTGGGGTCAGACCCGAAAGTGTGACGCCGGTGGGACGAGACCGAGCCGGAACTGTGACGTGCCGGGCCCGCGCTGCCGCGTCGCATGCCGTTTTGGGCACGTCGGCTACACTGCCCGGCCGATGTCCAAGGTCTGCGCAGTCTGTGGGAAGAAGCCCGGCTTCGGTAACAACCGGAGTCACTCGATGGTGGCCACCAAGCGCCGCTTCAACCCCAACCTCCAGCGCGTCCGCGTGCTCCTGAAGGGCAAGGCGACCCGGGCATACGTCTGCACCCGCTGCCTCAAGGGCGGCAAGGTGCAAAAGGCCATCTGAGCAGCAACTTCCAGCGGTTCATCGTGGTCTAATCCGGCTGTGGAGGCAGCTCCTTCGCTGTCGTCTCCGCTGGGACGGATCTCGATCTCCCACGAGGCGGTGGCTCACATCGTCGGCCGCGTCGCGGCCGAGGCTTACGGCGTGGTCGGCATGGCGGCGCGCAATCCGCGCGAGAAGCTGCTGACGCGCGACCGGCTGCGCCAGGGGATCACGGTCGGCGGCAGCGCCGAAGAGGGCGTCACGGTCGAGCTCCACGTGGTCGTCGAGTACGGACTCAATCTCGCCGAGGTGGCGTCGACGCTGCGGAACCGCGTGCAGTACGAGGTCGAGCGCCTCACCGGGCTCCGCGTCGCGGAAGTCGACGTCCGCATCCAGGACGTGAAGAGGTCGACAGCATGAGCTCGACTGACCGAGAGCGGGTGCAGGAGCTCGCGCACGGCGCGCTCACCTCGCTCGAGCGGAACCGGCAGCGGGTCGACGACCTCAACGTCTATCCGGTGCCCGACGGCGACACGGGGACGAACCTCACGATGACGGCGCGCGCCGTCGTGGACGAGCTCGACGCGACGACGACCGAAGATCGCGCCGGACTCGTCAAGGAGGTCACGCGCGCGGCGCTGATGGGAGCGCGCGGCAATTCCGGCGTCATCCTTTCGCAGATCATCCGGGGCGCCGCCGAGACGCTCCGGACGAACGGCGAGGTCGACACAGCCACGCTCGCCCGCGCATTCCGCTCGGCGAGCGACGCTGCCTATCGCGCCGTGCGTCAGCCCGTGGAAGGAACCATGCTCTCCGTGATCCGCGAAATGGCGGAGGAAGGGGAGAGCGCAGGCGGAGAAGGGCTCACGAAGCCGGAATTACTCGCGAGGATCGTCCGGCGCGGAGAGGACGCAGTCGCTCGCACGCCCGAGCAGCTCGAGGTGCTCCGCGAAGCCGGGGTCGTCGACGCCGGCGGCGCCGGCCTGCTCGAGATCGTCCGCGGGTTGGCTGCGACGGCCGCGGGGGAGCCCGTGCCAGCCGCGCCCGTCGAGCGCGAGGAACTGAACATCGACGCAATCCACCAGGAGCTCTCGCCCTACCGCTACTGCACGACCTTCATGATCGAAGGCGAAGATCTCGACAGCGACGGCATTGAGCACGAGCTCGAACAGCTCGGGGATTCGCTGCTCGTCGTCGGCGATCCCGAGGCGCTGAAGGTCCACGTTCACACGGATGAGCCCGGCCGCGCGCTTGCGGTCGGAACCCGTGCCGGCGTGATCGACCGGGTCGAGATCGCGAACATGCACGAGCAAACCCTGCAGCGCGAACATCGTCTGCTCCAAGCAGTGCCCGATGCCTTGTCGGCGACGACTGGGGTCGTGGCCGTAGTCGCAGGCGACGGCAACAGACGGCTGTTCGAGAGTCTCGGCGCGACGAAGATCGTCGAGGGCGGGCAGACGATGAACCCGTCCACAGCGGAGCTCGTCGACGCGATCGAGGCGACACCTGCCGCGGACGTGATCCTTCTGCCGAACAACTCCAACGTCATCCTCTCCGCCGAGCAGGCCGCCGGCCTCACCGAGAAGCCGGTGACGGTCGTCCCCACCGGCTCGCTGCCTGCCGGATTGGCCGCGCTCGTCGCGTTCGACCCGGAGCGATCGGCCGCTGAAAACGCAGCAGCGATGAACGATGTGATCGCGGACGTGAAGACGGGCGAGGTCACGATCGCCTCGCGTGACGTCGAGCTGAACGGTCTCTCGGTGCGAAAGGGGGCCTGGCTCGGGCTCGCCGAAGGGAAGGCCGTCGCGGGCGGCCCGGACTTCGACGACGTTGCCGCTACGGTCGCGGAGCGTCTCCTGGAGGAGCCTCGCGACATCATGACGCTGCTCACGGGCGCGGACGAGCCCCAGCTCGACGAATTGCTGCGGCGGATCCAGGACGCCCACCCCCAGCTGGAGCTGGACATCCAGGCCGGCGGCCAGCCCCACTATCCCCTCCTGCTGTCCGCGGAATAACGTTCGGCGGCATGGCCGACTCGATTCGCCTCGTCCTCGTGGAGGACAACCAGGTGTTCCGCGAAGCGCTCGAGCTGCTGCTCGGGCTCCAGTCCGACATCGAAGTCGTAGCCTCGGTCGGCGACGGCTCCTCGGCCGCGGAAGTCGTGCGCGCGCACAAGCCGGACGTCGTGCTGATGGACTACCGCCTCCCCGGCCTCGACGGCGTGCAGGCGACGAGAGCCGTGCTCGAGGCCTGCCCTGACGTTGCGGTGGTCTGCCTGACTGCGTCCGCGAACTTCAGGGAAGTCGACGCGCTCTACGAAGCGGGCGCCGTCGCCTGCCTCTCCAAGGACCAGGAGCTCGACGAGATCGTCGACGCGATCAGGCAGGCGGCCTAGTGAAATTGACCGCGGAGAACACCGCGATCGTTCTCGATTCGACCGCCGACTTCCCCGAAGCTCGCGAGCGGTTTTCGAACTGGCGCGTCGTGCCCCTGTACGTCCTCTTCGGCGACGAGAGCTACCGCGACTACGTCGACCTCACGCCGGAGGACTTTTACGCGCGATTGCGCACGGCGACGGAGCTGCCGACGACCTCGCAGCCGACGCCGGGCGACTTTCTCACGACGTACGAAGAGCTGAGCGGCTACGAGCGCATCTACTCCCTCCATCTCTCCGCAGCGCTCTCCGGCACCTTCCAGAGCGCGACAACCGCAGCACAGGAGCTCGGGGACCAGGTGCGCGTCGTCGACTCCGAGAGCGCCTCCGCGGCGATCGCCATGCTCGGCTTCGCAATCCAGCGCCGGCTCGATCGCGGGACGACCGACGACGAGATCGAGGCATTGATCGGGCGCTTCCGGGAGGACGCGGGTCTGATCTTCACGGTCGACACGCTCGAGTTCCTGCGCCGCGGCGGACGGATCGGCCGCGCGAGCGCGTGGGCCGGGAACCTCTTGCACGTCAAGCCGATCCTCACGATCAAGCGCGAGGTGGTCCCACTCAAGCGCGTGCGCGGAAACCAGAAGGCGATGCAGGAGTTCGTGTCGGAGTTCACCTCGACGACCGAAGACACATCGACGTTGAAGATCGGCATCGCGCATGCCGACGCGCCGGAACGAGCGGCGCAGCTGAAGAAGATGGTCCACGCCGAGCGTCCGCGCGCGGAGGTGGAGATCGTGACGACGCTCGGCGCGGTCGTCGGCACGCACGCGGGCCCCGGCACCGTCGGCTTCTTCTGGTTCGATGACAGGGAGTGACGACCGTCGGAGTACTGCTGCCGGGGGGTTTTGGCGGCGCGGATACAGACCAGTGGCCGCGACCGCGCTCGTTCCCGCGCGCTGAGGAGCTCGAGCGTCCGCTCGACGTCCTCCCGGGCGTGGGGCCGGCGGTGAAGAAGAAGCTCGAGCGGCTCGGGCTCGAGACGGTGGGCGACCTCCTCACGCACAGGCCGTTTCGCTACGAGGAGCCTGTGCCGGAGGTACGCATGGCGGACCTCCGAGCGGACGAAGACGTGGCGATCGCAGGAGAAGTGCTGTCGACGTCCACCCGACGGCGCGGGAGACTGCTGATGCTGACGGCGCGCATCACCGACGGAAGCGCGACCGTGTCTGCCACCTGGTTCAACCAGCCGTGGCTCGAGCGCCAGCTACAGCCGGGAACGGCCGTGCGCCTGCGTGGGCGTCAGGGACGCTACGGCTTCGACGTGCGCAGCTTCGACATCGGTGATGGAGAGGCGACCGCCGACTTCGCCCCGGTCTATCCCGCCAGCGAGGAGATCACCGCCAAGAAGCTGCGCGAGCTCGTCGGGGCCGCACTCCCCCGTGCTCTTTCGGATCCGCTCCCGGCCGGCGTCAAGCAACACGAGGGGCTGCCCGAACGGGTGGATGCGCTCTGGGCGCTGCACCGGCCGCGGTCGCTGGGCGAGGCGGAAGCGGGGAGGCGAAGGCTGGCCTTCGACGAGTTGCTCCTCCTGCAGATCTGGCTCGCGCGCCGGCGCCGTGAGCGCGAGTCGGAGCTCGCACCGGCGCTTGGCCCGCCCGGCGAGCTCGTCGGGCGCTACCGCGGCGTGCTCCCGTTCACGTTGACCGAGCACCAGGAGCGCGCGATCGCGGAGCTCGACGACGACCTCGAGCGCAGCGTGCCGATGCAAAGGCTCCTGCAGGGCGAGGTCGGGTCGGGGAAGACGGTCGTTGCCCTTTACGCGCTCCTGCGGGCGGTCGAGGCAGGCAAGCAGGGCGCGCTAATGGCGCCGACCGAGACGCTCGCGGAGCAGCACTTCCTCACCCTCGAGGAGCCGTGCAGCCTCCTCGGTGTCACGTGCGCATTGCTCACGAGCTCGTCCGCGAAGCGCGAGCGCGAGCTCGCACCGAACGCGGACGTCGTCGTCGGCACCCACGCGCTGATCCAGGAAGGCGTCGTGTTCCGGGACCTCGCTGTCGCGGTCGTGGACGAACAACACCGCTTCGGCGTGGAGCAGCGCAAGGCGCTCACGGAAGGGAAGTCACCGCACGTCTTGCACATGACCGCGACGCCCATCCCGCGCACACTTGCGCTCACGGTCTACGGCGACCTCGCTGTGTCGGAGATCGTGCGCCCGCCCGCCGACCGCAAGCCGATCATCACCGCCTGGGTGGCGGAGAACCGGAGCGCCGCCGCCTACTCGCGTCTGCGGAAGCATCTCGACGCGGGACGTCAGGCGTATGTCGTCTGTCCGCTGATCGAGGAGTCGGAGACGACGCAGGCCCGGGCGGCCGAGGTTGAGGCCGAGCGTCTGCAGAAGGCCGAGTTGCGTGGCTACCGGGTCGGCCTGCTGCACGGGCGGCTCCGCCCGGCGGAGCGCCGCGAGCTGATGGCGCGTTTCAAGGCGCGCGACCTGGACGTGCTCGTTGCGACGACGGTGATCGAAGTCGGCGTCGACGTCCCGAACGCGACGATCATGATCATCCAGGAAGCCGATCGGTTCGGCCTCGCGCAACTACACCAGCTGCGCGGTCGCGTCGGTCGCGGCGCCGAGCAGTCGTACTGCCTTCTGATCTCTCGCGCGCGCGAGGATCTAACGGAGCCCGCCGTCGAGCGGCTCGAGGCGCTCGTGCGCACGAACGACGGCTTCGAACTCGCAGAGGTCGACCTCGACATCCGGGGGAGCGGCCAGCTACTCGGAACGCGCCAGTCCGGGCTGACCGACCTCCGCTTCGCGCACCTGCGCAAAGACCGTCCCTTGCTGGAACGGGCGCGCGTCATCGCAGACGAGCTCGTCGATGCCGGTGGCCCGCTCTCGGACGAGGTGGAACGCGCCTTCGCCGGTCGGGACCTCTCGGCAGCCTGAGCCCGTATCCCGACCATG